>Ga0182015_10004596_pt1 | contig 14765 bp, 18 predicted proteins | sample 712P3MmetaG_FD_120478 | JGI IMG/M metagenome (GOLD analysis project Ga0182015, IMG submission 120478) | Permafrost microbial communities from Stordalen Mire, Sweden - 712P3M metaG | ecosystem: Environmental > Terrestrial > Soil > Wetlands > Permafrost | place: Sweden: Stordalen | collected...
CCCGGGCAGATGCCAGCCCCACCACGTCACGCCGGGGTCGAGCACGCGCCGCGCCGCGGCACTGATGTGCAGGTGCGCAAAGACCGCGCGGCGCATCGGATCGACGGCGTAGGTCAGCGGGTCGATGCGGTTGAGCAGCGTCAGCCACTGCGGCAGTCCGGATACCGGGAACAGCGCGCCCGAGAGGAAGTACATCGGCATGATCAGCATCTGCGTGAGCGCCATGAACGACTGCATCTGCTTGACACGCGCCGCTGCCATCACCCCGAACGCGGTGATCGCGAAGGCGACCAGCAGCTGCAGGCAAAAGATCTCGAGGATCAGGATCGGCACATAGGGGACGCCGACAAGGGGGGAGAGGATGATCAGGATCACGCCCTCGAAGCCCGCCACCGTGGCGCCGCCGAGGCATTTGCCGATGACCAGCGAGCTACGCCTGACCGGCGCAACCATCATCTCCCGCAGGAAGCCGAACTCGCGGTCCCAGACGATCGAGGCGGCGGAGAAGATCGCGATGAACATGACCGACATGCAGAGCACGCCGGGGTAGACGAAGGTCCGCAGGTTCACGCCGTGCGTGCCGGCGCCGGCCAGGCGCGAGAGACCCGTGCCGAGGACAAAGAGGAAGAGGAACGGCTGCACCAGTGACGTGACGATTCGCAGGCGATCCTTGGTAAAGCGGATCAATTCGCGCCGCCAGACGATCTTGACCGCGCGAAGCTCGCTGCGCAGGCTGCTCGCGGGCACGCGAACGGCGGCGACGGGTCGTCCAGCTCCGGCCGCCCCGGCCGGAGGGCTCGCCGCGGAATCTCTGGTCGTCGTCGTGCTGGCCATCGCTATCTCCTTCCGAACGCGCGCGCCATCGTCCGCAGCTGATCGGCGCCGTCGGCTTCAGCGTCGCGGATCGTCGAACCGGTGTGAGACATGAAGACGTCGTCGAGCGACGGCCGCGACACGCTCACTGAGCTGATCGGCACGCCGAGCTCGGCGAACAGCCGCGGCACGAACTGCTCGCCCGCCGGCACGCCGAAGGTCACCGCCCCTTCGGCGATCTGGGCGGTGATGTCAAAGCGCTCCGCGAGCGCGGCGATTGCCGCGTCGTCGTCGTCGGTGTGGATTTGGATGCGGTCGTGTCCGATCGCTGCCTTCAGCGCCTCGGGCGTGTCGAGCACGACAATCAAGCCCTTGTCGATGATCGCGATGCGGTCGCAGTGCTCCGCCTCGTCCATGTAGTGCGTCGTGAGAAAGATCGTGATGTCCTCAGCCACTTTCAGCTCGCGAATGTAGGTCCAGATCGAGCCGCGCGTCTGCGGATCGAGCCCGACGGTCGGCTCGTCGAGGAACAGCACGCGCGGTGAGTGCATCAGCCCGCGCGCGATCTCGAGCCGGCGCTTCATCCCGCCCGAGAACGTGTTCACCTCGCTCTTGCGCCGCTCCCACAGGCCGACCATCTCGAGCACCTGCTGCATCCGCGGCGCGACGACCTCGCGGGGCACGCCGTAGAGCTCGGCGTGCAGCCGCAGGTTCTGCTCGCCGGTCAGGTAGCCGTCGAGCGTCGTGTCCTGGAAGACCAGTCCGATGTTGCGGCGCACCGCGTCGCGTTCGCTGGCGACGTCGTGGCCGGCGACACGCGCGTAGCCGCCAGTCGGGCGGACGAGGGTGCAGAGCATCGAGATCGTCGTCGACTTCCCGGCGCCGTTCGGCCCGAGGAAACCGAAGATCTCGCCCGCCTGCACGTCGAAGTTGATGCCGCGTACCGCCTCGACGTCGCCGTAGCGCTTGGCAAGGTCGCGAACGACGACCGTCGCCTGCTCAGACGGGGCGGCGCCCGGGACGACCCCGGGCGCCGCCCCGTTGCTGGCGCTCACAGCCGTCCGGCTCACTCGTCGCCCTCGCCGAGGATCTTGTAGATCGCGCGACGTGTTTCGCTAAGCACCTTCTTCGCCTCCGCAAGCTGACTCTCACTGGCGGTGTGCGCGAGCTGCGCGCATGCAATGGTCACCTGGCGCATCAAGCCGAACACGTCCTTGACGCCGCCCGATACGCCATCAACCAGGGTATCCCATGGCGCCGGTGCGTCAGCTGGGCGTGCCGCGACGTTCTCGCGCCCGGCGTCGGTCAAGGCGAAGACCTTGCGGCCCTCTTGCTCCTCGGCACGGATCAGCCCTTCGTCTTCGAGCTGTGACAGCGCCGGGTAGACCGACCCTGGGCTTGGAGCCCAGATGCCGTTGCTGCGCTCCTCGATCTCTTGCATGATCGAGTAGCCGTTGCGCGGCTGTTCGGCGAGCAGCAGCAGCGCCGCGGTGCGGATGTCCCCGCGCCGTGCCTTGCCGCCGCGGCCGCGCGGCCCGCCGAACCCGCGGGGGCCGCCGAATCCGCGCGGGCCACCGAAGCCGCCGCCGTGCTCGCCATGGCCGCCGCGCTGCCAGCCGGGGCCGCCACCGCGCATCATGAACACCTCGCGCAACGCGGCCACGGGGTCAAACTCTTCTTGGGACCGGCCACAGCGGCCGGCGTGTGCATAACCTGCTGTCATCGTTAACTCCTTCAACTTTTAGACTAACTGAGGGACATCACGATATATCGCTAACTATCGTCTGTCAAGTCCCCAGCCGACGCTGCGCCGATCGCTGCGACTTTTGGGTGTGATCGGCCGACGCCACCGCTCACTTCACGAAGTGAGCGCGCGACACCGCCAGCAAACGCCCGCGCTAGCTGGCTGGCGCTGTTGCTGGCGTTGCTTCGTCGGCGCTCGTTCGCGCCGACGTGCGGTGTGCCAAGAGCCCCGTGGCGGCGAGGATCGCCAGCGCGTTCAGCACATGGAGTACTCCGATCGCCGGCACGGACTCCGAGGCTATGCCGAGGAACGCCTGCACGATCCCGAGCACCAGGATCCCGCTCGCCCGGAGGATGCTGCTGCGCTCGAGACGTCCCAATGCCGCGACAACGAGGAGCACCAGCATGAGCAGGACAATGATGTAGCCAAGGGCGATGTGCGGGTTGAAGCCGTTGTTGATCGTCGTCTGCGAGATCGCCTTGTGATCCGCGGCATGAACGGCGTGAAACGCGCCGTAGCCGGCGAGGGCGATCTGGACGACGACGGCGATGAAGAGGAGCGCCGCTAGCCAACGGAACAAGACGCGCATGGACGCGGGAAGATATATCAGCTGCGCCGGGCTTTCGAGGGCGCCCGTCGCTCTATCCGCTTTCGCTACCGGCGGCGCGCCGCGCCAGCACCTGAGTCAGCGCGGGACTGTCGCGGTCGGCGCTTTCGCTGGCCAGCAGCAGCTCGGCTTCGTGCCGCCCGCCAACCGCGCGTAGGCCGCGTTCACCGAACTCGCTGACGAAGTCCTCGAGCGCGCCCAGGCGACGGTTCTCGGCTCGCCGCGCGTCAAGATCGAGGGCGGCGCGATGGGAGTCAAGCGCCGCGGCCAGCTCCTCGATCCCCGACGTGGGCTCGAGCGCGCTCACCGCCAGCGCGCCGTCACCGGCCAAGCCGGCCGCGCGCAGGGCGGTCCTCGCCTCGTGCACCGTCGCCCGCGCCGGCGCTCCGAGGTCGGCCTTGGCGACGACGATCAGGTCCGGGATCTCGAGCAGGCCGGCCTTGAGGAACTGCAGCGCATCGCCGGCACCCGGCTGGACGACGACAGCGACCGTGTCGGCGACGTTGCCGATCGCGGTCTCAGACTGCCCGACGCCGACCGTTTCGACGACCACGAGGTCGAATGCCACCGCGAGCACTTGCGCCGCCGCCCGTGTCGCCGGCGCGAGCCCGCCGCTGCGCTCACGCGCCGCCATCGAGCGGATGAAGCGGCCCTCGCCGCCGACGCCGGACCCGGCGATCCGCAGCCGATCACCGAGCAGCGCGCCGCCGGAGCGCTTCGAGGAGGGATCCACGGCGAGCACGGCGACGGTCCTCGCCGGTCGCCAGACCGCGACCAGTGCGCCGAGCAGCGTCGACTTGCCGACTCCGGGCGATCCGGTGAAGCCGATGATGTGCCCTTCGGCCTCGCCGCCGAGCGCACGGGGCGAAAGCGCCGCTTGCAGCTCGCTGGCTTGCGCGCGGTCCTCCTCATCGACGCTCTCGAGTAGGTTCAGCACGGCCGGCGCCGCAGCGAGGTCGCGCTCGCGCAGTCGCGCCGCGAGCTCCAGGCCGCTCAGCCGCTCGTCGCTCAAGACGCGTGCTCGTCGGCGCGCCCAGCGCTGGTCGCGGTAAGCCACGGCCGATCCGGCGTGGCAACGCGGTGGGGCGCGCGCTTGCCGCTCATCGGGGTGGATTGTAGGCTTCCCTTGACGATGCCCCATGAGCCGATCCGCCCGATCGACGTCCACCATCTCGGGCGCGCCAAGGTCATCTGCGCGTGGCTCGCCGGTGATGTGCTGATCGATCCCGGCCCGGCGTCGAGCCTGCCCGGGCTGCTGGAGGGCCTCGAAGGAGCGGTCCCGCGGGTGATCGCCCTTACCCACATCCACCTCGACCACGCCGGCGCGACGGGCACGCTGGTCGCACGCTGGCCGGACGTGCGCGTCTGGGTGCACGAGCGCGGGGCGCGCCACATGATCGATCCGACGCGTCTGCTCGATAGCGCCACGCGCCTCTATGGCGAGCACATGGATCGGCTCTGGGGCGACGTGCTGGCGGTTCCGGAGGCCAGCGTCGACGTGCTCCACGGCGGCGAGCAGCTCGACGGCTTCGAGGTTGCCTACACCCCCGGGCACGCCTCGCACCACGTCTGCTACCGCCACAGCGAGTCCGCCACGGCGTTCGTCGGTGACACCGCCGGCGTACGGATCCCGCCCGGTCGCCACGTGCTCGCCCCGACCGTGCCGCCGGACACCGACATCGAGGCCTGGCACGCCTCGGTTGCGTTACTTCGCGCCTGGCAGCCGCAGCGGCTCGCGCTCACCCATTTCGGCGCGTTCTCCGATCCGCAAGAGCACCTCGATCGCTTGGAGTCAGAGCTCGACCGGTGGGCAACCCGCGCCCGCGAGCTCGACCGCGAGCAGTTCGCGCGCGAGCTCGCCGCCGACGTCGAGCGCCACGCTGACGCCGAGGATGCGGTGCCCTACCGCTACGCCGCGCCCTACGAGCACATCTACGACGGGCTTGCCCGCTACTGGTCGCGGCGCTCAGAGTCCGCGCAGGCCAAGGCGTGAACGGCGCCGTCACCGTCGAGCTGCCGCGCACCGATCGGCCCGGCAGCGGCCTCGGAGGATCGTGGCGAGTCATCGTCCGCAACGACAACCACAACACCTTCGAGCACGTCGCGTCGACGCTCGCGCGCGTGCTCCCGGGCGTCAACCTCGACCGTGGCTACGCCTTTGCAAACCAGATCCACAGCGCCGGCCTCGCGATCGTCTGGAGCGGACAGCGCGAGACCGCCGAGCACTACTGGGCCGAGCTGAACGACGCCGGCCTCACGATGGCCCCGCTCGAGCAGGGCTAGCGCGCGCGGCGCCGCCGCGCTCACGCGTCGCCGAGGCTCGTGATCTGATGGCCGTCGCGTGCGATCTCGACGTGCAAGATCGAGCCTTCGAACGTCAGGTCATCGCCCGCGCACGGCGCGGCGAACGTCAGGATGGCGCGGTCCTTGTGGACCTCGTAGTAGCTCGCAAACAGCCTCACGGTCCCAGTCGTAGCATCGGGGCAGGCGGCGGCGTCATCCGTCGCGCTGACCGTGACCGCGAGCACGAGCCCGATTCCCAGCTCGTGCAGCTTGGTGACGCTCGGTGAGAGCTTCGAGGGGCCGGAGACCGTGAGCACGACGTTGCGCCGCGCTCCTCCGCTCCCAGTGAGCTGAACGCAGATCGTGCCGCCGGCCTGACCCTTGCGCCAAGTCCCATGGCCACCGCTCACCGACGAGCTCACCGACGCCGCGGCGCTCGAGGGCGCGCCGATTGCGCTCCAGACCCACTGCACCGCGCTCGAGCTGCTCGCGATTCCCGCCGGGCATTGCGCCGGGTCCGGTTTGGCGGCGGCCACCCCGGCGACGCCGGAAATGCTGATTGCCGCGCTCGCAACCAAGACAGCGACGAAACCGCCCCCGCGAATCGTCCTCATGCACCGCGAGGATATTCCCGCCGCGCGCCGCTCGCAAGCAGCGAGGCCGCGCCGCCGTGCTACTCGACCGCCGCCGCGCTCGCGCTGGCGGGTGCGCCGTTGCGCCGCGGGCGTGTTCCCGCCGTGACGAGGTCGTGCCAGGAGTAAGCCACCGGCACCTGAAACCACCCCTGGCAGTAGGTGCGGAAGTCGATCAGTTCCGGCCCGTGCCAGTAGCGGTCGAAGTCGACGTGCTCGTCGAACTCGAGCACCTGCAGGAACTTGTAGCGATCCTCGCGGCCGCGGTAGACGGTGTAGCTGGTCGCGCCGTACTGCGGCGCGATCGCCGAGATGCGGGTCAGCTCCGCCTCCAGCTGATCGCCGCGGAAGCCAGTCGCATACCACTGGATTTGCACGACTCCGGACATCAGATACTCACCTCCGCGCGATTTGCCCCCGGTCCCTCCGCGGTCTTGCCGGTGCCCTCCGCCGGGGCGCCGACGATGATCGCGGTCTTCCCGAGATGTCGGTTGTTTGTCATCAGCTGGTGTGCCTCGGCGACGCCGACGAAGCCGAAGGTACGCCAGAGTACCGGTCTGATGCGCAGGCGCGCTCAGCCGCCGAATGGCAGGGCGAGGACCAGCGCGCTGGCACCATCCTCGCCGAGGCGCAGCGACGCGCCAGGCTCGGCCTCGCGACGCACGAGCGCGAGGGCGATCGGCCCGAGGCGCGGCGAGACCGCGACGGCGCCGAGGACACCGACCTCGCGCGCGCCCTGGTGCAGCACGGTGCCCGGCGCCACCGGCTCGCTCAGGCGCAGCCCCCGCAGGTGCCTGTTTGGCTTGCCCTTCCAATACAGCCGCGCAACGGTCTCCTGGCCGATGTAGCAGCCCTTCGTGAAGGACACCGCGCGGTCGTGGAGGCCCGCCTCCTGGGGCATCGTCGTCTCGTCGATCTCGACGCCGAAGCGCGCGATGCCGTGCTCGATCCTCACGCACTCAAAGGTGGCTTCGCTGAGCGCGACGACGCCCGCGTCCTCAAGCGCGCGATGGGCGCGCTCATGCTCGCCAGACTCAAGGAGCAGGTCGATCCCGAGGCGCGTGCGGATCGCCCGGACCGGCACTCCCGCGATCTCGGTCGCGATGTGCGCGTGCTCCTCTGCCGGCGGAGGCTCGGCCAACACGCCGTCGCTGGCAGGTCCGATGAGCGAGAGCAGCCCACACTCCAACGTGCGTTTGTGCGGCTCCGCTTCATAGCCGATGCGGAAGCGCATCAGGGCGTCGAACAGCGCCTGCAGCGCCACCCGCTCGGTGTCGAGCAGCAGCTCCTCGTCGGTGCGCAGCACCCTTACCTCGGCGAGCATCCGGCCTTTCTCGCTCAGCAGCGTCGCGTCGGCGCCGCTGCCGGGGGCGATCGCCGCGACGTCGTTGGAGAGCAGCGAGTCGAGAAAGCTGACCGCGCCGACGCCGCTGATCGCCAGCTTGCCCTGCCCGGAGCGATCGAACAGCCCGACCGCCTCGGTCGCCGCGGCGTACTCGCCGCTGTCGGGGATGTTGGCTATGAGTGCGCTCGCCACTTCATCCGAGGATACCCACAGGGCCGCCCGCGCTTACTCCGGCGCTTTGCCCGATGCCGGCCTTCGCACTTCGCCGCGCTCGTCTAGGCTTCGTCGCGATGGCGCTGACCGAAACCTTCCAGGAGATCGTCGACGCGCTGCCCGGTGACTGGACCGACCTCGAGCTCGATCTGCGGATCGCCGATGAGACTCGCTACGTCGAAGCCGCGGTCGCGCTCGTCGTCTGCAACGCGCAGCCCTACTCCGAGAACGAATGGCACTGGCGCCTGCTCGTCGCTCACCGCTTCGGCCACGCCGCCGCGGTTCCGGCTGTCCGCACGTCGCTGACCCTGCTCGACGACAACGACATCGCCGGCGAGCTCGTCGTCCGCGAAGTTCGCCAAGGTCGCGTGCCGATCGAGCCGCTCTGGGGGCGCCCCTACACCGTGCGCGACGAGCTCCGCCAGATCAACGCGCAGTAGCGAGCAGGCCGTCGAGCAACGCCGGGCCCTCGCGGGCCATCCGCGAGCGCGGCACCACGAGTTCGAATCCCGCGGCGAGCGCCTGCTCGCGCACCTCGTTTTCGACGTGCGAGTAGAAGGCGAGCACCGGCGCCTTACGCGCCGCGAGGCCGGCGATGCGGGCGCTTGCATCATGGGTGAGATCGGCCACGATCGCCTGCGCTCGCGGATCGAGCGCCGGTCCGAGCGTCACTTCATGGCCGACGGCGGCCAGCGCGGCCTGCAGGCGCGATCCAAACAACAGGTCGTCGCTGAGGACTTGCACCCGGGCCATGCTCGGGAGAGGATAGGGCCACAGGCGCCGCCACCGGCGCTGACCGCGCGGCCTGCTCAGCTGAACAGATCCTGCTCGCGCGGGCGAATCAGCGCGACGGCGCCAGGGCCGTCATCGCTCCGCACGTGCTGGCCGAGGCCACTGACGATCACGACTGGCTCGCCCGAGTCCTTCGTACGCGCGAGGTCGGCGGCCGCGGCAACCGCGTCGGCGGTCGCGATGACACTGGCGTGCAATTCGCGGCCACGACGGTCGTGACGCCCGCGCCAATCATCTAGCGCGAGCAGGCCGGCGCAGCCGATCGCCGTGTCGAGCTGCCCGAGGCGCCAGGCGCGGCCAAAGCTGTCGGTGATCAGGACCGCGGGTGCGTGACCGGAAAGTTCGCGCAGCCGGGCGCGCAACTGCCGTGCCGAGCGGTCCGGATCGTCCGGCAGCAGCACGAGCACCTCTTCGCCCGGTGCGTTTGACTCATCGACACCGGCGTTTGCGCAGATGAAGCCGTGGCGCGTGCGGACGATCAGCACGCCTCGCTCGGCACGGATCAGCTCGACGGACTCGTCGAGGATCGCCTGGACGTGTCGCGGGTCTTTGTCGTGCGCGACCCCCAGCGCGAGCGCCCGGGCGCTCGGCTCAATCGATTCGAGCGCGCGGACTCGGCCCTCGGCCTTGGAGATCGCCTTGTGCGCGACGACAACGATGTCCTGATCGCCCGGCGCGTCGCCCGCAGCAAGGACCAGCGCGGCGAGATCGGAGCCCTCGCTGATCTCGGGCAGACCGCCGAGCGCGCGGGCGCTGAGTCCCCCCATCAATGCCCGGCCATTACGCGAGTCAGCGCCGCGCGAGTCCGCGGCGCGCGCTCGCCCGCCGCACCGAGCAGCGCCGCAAGGTCCTCCGGTGTGTCGACGTCAAGCAGCAGCGTCGGCGGTCTGGCCACCTCGCAGCTCGCGCCGGCCGCCGCCGCCAGCTCGCGATGGCGCTCGAAGCTGCCGGGTCCGAACGCGGGTGCGATCACATCGGGCGGTGTCAGCAGCAGCGCGTTGGTGCCGGCGCCGTGGCGGTCGGGAACGATCACAACCGCCAGCGGCCCGGCGCCGCGGTGGGCCAGGAGCGCGGTGAGCTCGTCGCCATCGAGCGCGGGGCAGTCACCGGGCACCAGCAGCACCCGCTCGATGCCGGCTTCGAGCGCGTAGGCAATGCCGGCGCTTACCGCGGCGCTCTGGCCGGCCTCGCGCACGTCCGGCTCGACGATTGCTCCGAGCATCTCGGCGACGCCCGCGACTGCCGGCTCGTTGGTGACTACGAAGACATCGTCGAGCTCGCTCGTGGCACTCAGGACGTGCAACACGTCCTCGACCATTGCCCGCGCTAATGCCTCGCGCTGCTCCTCGTTCAGCCGCCCACTCAGCCGTTGCTTGGCGAGCTCGAAGCGCTTGACCGGAAGAATCGCCAGCGTGCGCATCGGCTCAGGCGCGGGCCAGCGACTGGCAGAGCTCGAGCGCGCGCTCGGCAACGAACCGTCGTTGCTCGGCAGTGGACATCAGCGTGTCGCAGCGTAGCGACGCAATCGCCTCGGTCTCCTCGTCGCTCACCACGCCGTCGATCAGTCCGTCGTAGTAGCCGAGCACGCCGCTGGCATTGGCGGGCTGGCCGGCCCAGGCCAGACACGCCGCGGTCGGACCCTTCAGCACCTCACCGCCGACGATCGGGCTGACGGCGACGACCGGCGCCGCGGCGGCGGTCAGCGCCTCGCGCATTCCCCGTAGCGCGAGGATCGGGCCGATCGAGATCACGGGGTTGGACGGCCCGATGATCACCGCTCGCGCACCTGCGAGCGCCTCGATCACGCCTGGCGAGGGCAGCGCAGCCGCTGCGCCTTCGAACTCGACGCCGTCGATCGGCGCCTGCGCGCCAAGGCGGATCAGGAACTCCTGCAGCCCGATCCACCGGCCGCTGGTGGCGATCCGCGTCCGCACCGACTGGTCGCTCATCGGCAGGACACGCGCGCGAACGCCCAGCGCGCTCGTCAGGCGAGCCTGCGCAGCCGTTGCGCTCAGTCCCTGCGCGAGCAGCTCGCGCCGCTCCAGGCACAGCGCAAGATCGCGGTCGCCGAGGTTGAACCAGACGTCGGTGCCCAGCTCGCGGAGCATCCCCATCGCCGCGAAGCTGTCGCCGGCGAGGCCCCAGCCGCGCTCGTCGATCCGATCCGCAAGCCAGTAGGTGATCAGGTCGGGGTCCGGCGAGACATGCGCGCCATAGATCTCGATGTCATCGCCTGTGTTGGCGATCACCGCCAGCTCCTCCCCGAGCAGCTCATAGAGGCCGCGCGCGAGCTTCGCGCCGCCGCTGCCGCCTGACAGCAGGACGACGCTCACCAGAGCTTCGCGGGCAAGCCGGTGATGCGGATCCCGGCATGCGCCTTGTGCCGTGCGTTGATCGCGATCAGCAGCGCGGTCAGCGATTCCGTTATGCGCGCCATCTCAAGACGACCACAGTCGACCGCGCGTAACCCATCGATCCGCTCGATGAGCGCCGCGACGCGCTCCTTGTCAGCGCGAGCGTCGCCGCAGATCAACACGTCCTCGTCGAGCTCGTGGGAAAGATCGCGAAGCGACTGCGCGCTCACGGTGTGCAGTCCAGCGACGACCGTGACGCCCGCACCGAGCATTTCCTGCGCCTGCTGAGCTGCCGAGCCTTGCCAGACTCCGAGCATGCGCGTCGCCTTGCCGCTGACGGCCGCGGCGAGCGGGACCGTAGCGTCGAGAACAAGCTGACCTGGCCGCAGCGCGCCCGCGAGGTTGGTCAGCGTCTCGGAGTGGTTGCGAAACGGGACGCTCAGCACCACCAGCTCATTTGCTGCCGCCGCCGGCGCGTTCTCGAGCCCGCTGAAGCGTCCCTGTGGCAACGCCGCGCGAGCCCGCTCGGCTGTCTCCTCGGCGCGCGCCGCGTCGCGCGAGCCGATCGTGATCTCGACGCCGGCTGCGGCCAGGCGCAGCGCGAGACCGAAGCCGAGCGAGCCGCTGGCGCCGATGATCGTGACCGATGTGTCGCTCGCCGGCAAGGCGGCCGAGTATAGGCATGGCGCTCGTGCGCCCAGATCCCCGCCTGACAGCGACCCCCAGCGCGAGGTAACCTGCGGCGCATATGGTCGGCGCGCCACAGCAGCGGCTTTCCGACGTCGCTCGCGAGTGGCGCTCGCGCCTCTAGTCCGGTAGCGCCGAGCGACCATGGACGTCACCGAGGCGCACGAGCTGCTGGCGCTGGCTAGCGAGGCGGCGCTGGCGGCGGGAGATCTGCTCCTTGCTCGCTTCGAAGCCGGTCCCGAGCACGACATCAGCGCCAAGTCGACGCCGACGGACCTCGTCAGCGAAGCGGATCTCGCCTCCCAGCGGGCGATTCGCGAGCTGATCGCAGGTCGGCGGCCCGATGACGGGTTTCTCGGCGAGGAGGACGGCACCGACGTTGCGGGCTCAAGCGGGCTGAAATGGGTCGTCGATCCGCTCGACGGAACGATCAACTTCCTCTTTGGCATTCCTCAGTGGTGCGTAAGCGTCGCGGTCAAGGACGCCCAAGGCACCATCGCCGGCGTGATCCACGATCCCATGGCCGGCGAGACCTTCAGCGCTGTCCGCGGTGAGCAGGCCACCCTCAATGGCATCGCGATGGCACCGTCCAGCCGCCCCGGATCTCTCGCTCAAGCTCTTGTTTCAACCGGCTTTGCCTACGATGCGCGCGTCCGCGCCGCGCAGGGTGAGGTCTTCGCGCGCCTGATCACCGAGGTGCGCGACGTTCGCCGCTTCGGCTCCGCCGCGCTCGATCTCGCCTGGACCGCCGCTGGCCGCTATGACGCGTTCTTCGAGCGCACGCTCAAGCAGTGGGACATCGCAGCTGGAGTGTTGCTCTGCGAGTGCGCGGGCCTCGTCGTCCACGAGTTGCCGGCGCGCGGCGAGCTGCCGTGGGGCCTCCTCGTCGCGGCGCCGTCGCTTGCCCCGGCGCTGCTCGCGCTCGACCTTTAGTGGGTCGCCAGCGCCGCGATGAGCGTCGCGCTCGGGCGCATCGCCGCTGTGACCAGGTCGGGATCGGGCAGGAAGTAGCCGCCGATGTCGACCGGCGCACCCTGCACGACGCTCAGCTCGCTCAAGATCGTCCCCTCGTCGGCGACCAGCCGCTCGGCCAACGTCGAGAAACGCGCGGCCAACGCGCTGTCCTCGGTCTGCGCGGCTAGCTCGTCCGCCCAGTAGAGCGCGAGGTAGAAATGGCTCCCGCGGTTGTCGATGTCGCCGATCTTGCGCTTTGGCGAGCGGTTCTCCTCGAGCACGCGGCCCGTCGCACGGTCGAGCGTCTCCGCAAGGATCTTGGCGCCGGGTTCACCAGTCTGCGCCGCGAACAGCTCGAACGCGGGTACCAGCGCTAGAAACTCGCCGAGCGAGTCCCAGCGCAGGTGGTTCTCCTTGAGGAACTGCTGCACGTGCTTGGGCGCCGAGCCGCCGGCGCCCGTCTCGAAGAGGCCACCGCCGGCCATTAGGGGCACGATCGAGAGCATCTTGGCGCTCGTGCCGAGTTCGAGAATCGGGAAGAGGTCGGTGAGATAGTCGCGCAGCACGTTGCCGGTGACCGTGATCGTGTCCACGCCGCGTCGTGCGCGCTCGAGCGTCAAACGCGTGGCGGCCGCGACGTCCATGATCTCGATCGTCAACCCGCTGGTGTCGAGCTCCGCCAGCGCGGGGCGGACCTTCGCCAGCAGCTGGGCGTCGTGTGGTCTGGTCTCGTCGAGCCAAAACACCGTGGGCGTGCCGGTCGCACGGGCGCGCGTCACCGCGAGGCGCACCCAGTCCTGGATTGCGGCGTCCGTGGTTTGGCACAGGCGCCAGATGTCGCCCTGCTCGACCGCGTGCTCGAGCAGCGTCGCACCGGAGCTGTCGACGACGCGCACGCTACCCGGGCCGTGAATCTCGAAGGTCGTATTGTGCGAGCCGTACTCTTCGGCCGACTGGGCCATCAGACCGACGTTGGACGTGGCGCCCATGCTCGCCGGGTCAAAGGCACCGTGCTCGCGGCAGTGGTTGATGGTCTCTGCGTAGAGCGGCGCGTAGGAGTGGTCGGGGATCACGAACTTCGTGTCCGCCAACTCGTCCGCGTCGTTCCACATCTGCCCAGAAGAGCGGATCGCGGCCGGCATCGAGGCGTCGATGATCACGTCGCTCGGGACGTGCAGGTTGGTGATTCCGCGGGCGGAGTCGACCATCGCCAATGCCGGGCCATACGCGTAGGCGGCCTCGATCGCGGCATGCACCGCGGCGCGCTCAGCCTCGGGCAGCCGCTCGATCGCGCTCAGCAATGCCGCCATCCCGTCGTTCGGGTTGACGCCGACGGAGGCCAGCGCGGCGCCGTGCTCGGCGAACAGCTCGGAAAAGTATGCGCGTACCGCGTGGCCAAAGATGATCGGATCGGAGACCTTCATCATCGTGGCCTTGAGGTGCACGGAGAAGAGGACGCCCTGCTTCTTGGCTTCGGCGATCTGCGCCGCGAAGAACTCCTCGAGCGCCGCGCGGCGCATCACGGCGGCGTCGAGAACATCGCCGGCGAGGACGGGTAGCGAATCGCGCAGCACGCTGGTCGCTCCGTCAGGTGCGACATGTTCGATCGTCACCGTGTCCGCGTCCGCGACAGTTACCGACCGCTCGGTGCTGTTGAAATCGCCTTCGCTCATCGTCGACACGTGCGAGAGCGAGCTAGGGGACCAAGCGCCCATCGAGTGCGGATGCCGCCGCGCGTATTGCTTGACCGAGGCTGCGGCGCGGCGGTCCGAGTTGCCCTGGCGCAGGACGGGATTCACGGCGCTCCCCTTGACGGCGTCGTAGCGCTCGCGAACCTCGCGCTGCTCCTCGCTGGCTGGCTCGTCCGGATAGTCGGGAACCGCGTATCCCCTCCGCTGGAGCTCGGCGACCGCGGTCTTCAGCTGTGGCAGCGAGGCGCTGATGTTCGGCAGCTTGATGATGTTCGCCTCGGGCGTGTGGGTCAACGCACCGATCTCGGCCAGCGCGTCGTTGACGCGCTGGGCGGGGCTGAGACGCTCGGGAAACTGGGCCAGAATCCGCCCTGCGAGCGATATGTCACGTAGCTCGATCTCGACGTTTGCCGACGCGGCGAAGGCCTGGAGCACCGGGAAGAGCGAGCGCGTGGCGAGCGCCGGAGCCTCGTCGGTGAGCGTGTAGATGATCTTCATAGCGAGCGCTGCACCCTATCGAGCGCTGATTGGCCGGGGAGGCAGCCACCGCGCGGGGGGGAGCCGGAGGCCTCGCGGGCTATACCGCGGGTTTGTCGAACTGCGTTAGGTCGTCGGTGCCCGCTCCGTTGTGCCGATCGGGCGTCGAGCGC
>Ga0182015_10004597_pt1 | contig 14765 bp, 10 predicted proteins | sample 712P3MmetaG_FD_120478 | JGI IMG/M metagenome (GOLD analysis project Ga0182015, IMG submission 120478) | Permafrost microbial communities from Stordalen Mire, Sweden - 712P3M metaG | ecosystem: Environmental > Terrestrial > Soil > Wetlands > Permafrost | place: Sweden: Stordalen | collected...
ATGCCAGCACTTCTTCCCTGTCAAAGCGCCAGTACTTTCCGAGGCGGTATCCTGGCAATCGTTCAAGCGAACGTTTGCGCATGCGTCCGTACACCCAGGACACAGGCACTTGAAGTAACTCGGCGACTTGACGGACAGTGAGGAGTTCAGACTTCAGTGGCGTGCTCATCGAGGCGGCTCCTTTTGCGGTGTTTGTAGAGCGGGGATTGGGTTCGGGCTGAAAAGACTCTGACGAGACTTCGTATCGAGGAACTTGGAGGGCTACTTCTTCGTGGCGGTCACAGCTTCGTTCGGCGACGCTTGCGTCTTTTCCTCCTTCCTTTGGTCTCCTGCCTCCGGCGGTTTATATGCCGCGAGGTATTCCTGAAAATCGGTGTCTTTGCGAAAAAAGCGTTCGAGCACTTCACTCACGACGTAGGACGCGTTCGCGTGGATGAATTCCGCGTAGCGCGTGAGCCGGAATTTCAGCTCTTGCGATACACGAAGCTGGATCGTTTCGTTCTTTGGTTGCGTAACAGGTGCTTTGAGGATTGCCATCTGAGGTCTCCTTTCGGATCAGGGGAATTGCGCTACAACGGTTGAAGGATCGAGGTTGCGGTTGGCTCGCTAGCGGAATGCCAGAACTATGAGCGGTTTGCACCCCGAGGCGTGTAGTAATGCGGAAGATGCGTCGACGGAACGCCCGGAGGCGCGTCAGCCTTCAAGGATTCGGAAGCGGCCCCTAGTTATACTAATGGACAAAAAGCCGACAAAAATACCCAAAGAAAATATACTCGCTTAAAGAAAAAAATATTCCACGGCCCAGCTGCAGAGTTCCTCGAATAATGGGGCTACGGATTCTATCAATTCCATCGTGTTACAGACTTAATGCTAAGGTGCTTCAGCAGGTGATGACGTTCTCGGAGCGCGGGCAAGTACATCGTGCATTACACGATGCAAAAGGGCGGGAGCGACCCCGTGTCGCTTTTCGGGCCGCAGGCCGGGCGAAAAGAGGGGGGCGCTCCCGCCCTTTTGACGTACTTGCCCGCTCTCCGGATTTGCGGGCGTGTCCTCGTATTTGCTTGTGCAGTCAAGTGTTACAGAATCGAGGACAGAAAACCGACCAGAAAACCGTAAGGAAAACCGATTTCAGAACGGTCTTCCACAATTTCGACAGTTCCACCCACTCGCGCGGGCCGCATGGTAGCAGCTCAAAACATTTATGAGCCATCTTCTAATCGCAATTCTGATAAAGCAGAACCCCGAGCCCGTCCGTGGTTTCAACGAGTATTCAGGCTTCGGCAATCTGGTCAATTCGGTATTTGTCGACGGTCATCACGGACATACCCCCAGCTCCCGAGGCGCAATTCCAATAAAGGATCTCTCAAATCAAAACGCTGAGCCTGATCGGAATGTTGTCGACGCTGGCGATCGGGCATGCGTACCGTGCCCAACGTCTTCGTCAAACTCACGGAGGTCTATCATCCGCGCCTCGCGGACGGCGTTGTCGTCAAGGACTATGAGCCGCTGCGCGCCAGGCTGGAATATCTGTTCGACGCCTTCGGCGAGGATCGCGTGATATTCGGAACCGATTATCCCAATAGCTATGACGTCGCCACGATTCCTGAGGAGGTCGGCCTGATGAAGCGCTTCTTCTCCACCAAATCAAGAGAAGCCGCGCAGAAATATTTCTGGAAGAATTCAGCGCGCGTTTATAAATGGATCAAGCGCGCGGACAATCAGCCCAGTCTGACTTGATTCATTTATCTCCATTCGCCTATGCGTATTCCACCTTCCGGCCCCGCGACCTCCAATAAGTGAATCTGCGAACTGACAAAGTGAATCGAAATGGCTGGGTTTGGCTTGCCGGCGGCATCACGTTCTTACTCTGCTTTCGCTTTCGATCTTGAGACGCGAGCCGTGTTGCCGAACGGATGCGCATACGTATAATAGTGCGTGCGCCGTGGCCCGAGAACAAGCGGGCCTTTAGACCATGGTCAGCGGGAATTCGGCAGATCTGAATGACAAGGCAATGACCGTAGAAACGCAACAGGACACTCGGCCGACACGCAAATGGCACGAACCGGCATTAACAGAATCGCAGAGCTCGCCAATGTGACCAAGGGCACCGTGGATCGCGCCTTGCATGGGCGTCCCGGAGTCAGCGAAGCTACGCGGAAAAAAATCCTGCGGATCGTCAAGCAGCTTTCCTACAAGCCGCATCCGGTGGCGCGCGTGCTTTCCATTGGTCGCGCCCGCCTGCGGATCGGAATCTGCATTCCCGAAGAGATTCATTTCTTTTACGACCAGATGCGCGCGGGAATCTACGACGAGGCACGGCGGCTGCATGGGCTGGGCGTCGAGATCATCTATTTGCCGGTGCCGCTGTTCGGCGCTGGCGAAAAGGAACAGGTGATCGAGCTGCTGGACCGCGGCGTGCATGCCATGGCTGTCACGCCAGGAAATCCGAAGTCCGTCATGGCGTCCATCGAACGGGCGGAAAAGAAAAAGGTTCCAGTCATTTGCCTTCCGACCGACGCGCCCGGCAGCGGGCGGTCGGGTGTGGTGGGCGTCGATCCGAAGCTGAGCGGACACTTGGCCGCGGAATTGATGGCCACCTTCGTGCGGCCAGGTTCTGAGGTGGCGCTGATCACTGGCATGCACACCGCTGACGAACACAGGATCAAGACTGAAGCGTTTTGCAGCCGTTTTGGCAAGGAATGTCCGGGCGGAGAAGTCGCCGAAGTTCTCGAAGCGCACGAATCCCAAGCGCAGGGCTATCGCAAGACGTGCAAATTGCTAGCCGAGCATCCGGACCTGAGTGGAATTTACGTCAGCACCGTAAACTGCTTGCCCGTGTGCCGTGCGTTGCTCAGCCACAAGCGCGCAGGACAGGTGCGGTTGATCACCACCGATCTTTTTCCTGAAATGGTGCCGCACCTCAAGCAAAAAACAATCAGGGCTTCGATCTACCAAGACCCCTATCTGCAGGGACAGACTGCCGTGCGATTGCTTGCCGACTTTCTTTTAAACGGAGTGGCTATCCCCAATACCAATTATTTGAACCCCGGCATTGTACTGCGATCGAATCTATCTTTGTTCCGCGAAGTGCAAACGAAGAACGGATTTGGGCGATCGACACTCCGGCCTTCGTGAAACGAATAAGCTCTCCCGCGCATCAACACTCTTTCGGGCGTGCGAATCGACACCACGAGCGAGCACGGGCCCTCCGACTTTGCGAAACGAGGTCAAGCCCGTGTCATCGCGTGAAGTTACACGCCGCGAATTTCTTGGCGCCGCGGCCATTGCAACGGCGGGCTTGCCCGCGATCCTCGGAACTGCTTATCCTGCGCTTTCGGCCGCCACCAGCGGATCGTACGCGCCGCCGCAATCCCCGCGCGCCACTTTTAATTTCAATATCGACTGGAAATTTTTCCGCGACGACGCGCCTGGCGCCGAAGCCCCCGCGTTCGACAACTCCCAGTGGGCGACGATCAGCACGCCACACACCTTCAACGATCTCGACTCCTTCCGCAAAATCATTGTGCACAGCGGCGGCGACGTCGGCACCTACAAAGGCCTCGCGTGGTATCGCAAGCATTTCAAATTGCCTGCCGATCTTTCCGGCCGCAAGGTTTTCCTGGAATTCGAGGGGATGCGTCAGGCCGGCGACATTTTTCTGAACGGTAAACAGATCGGCCTTTATGAAAACGGAATCACGGCGTATGGCATGGACATTTCCGGCGCCGTGCAGTTTGGAGATCAGGAGAATGTAAGGCCGTTAAGGTCGACAACCGCACGACGTACCCTGAACGCGACACGGGCACCGCGTTTGAATGGAACGCCAACGATTTCAATCCCGATTTCGAAGGAATCAACCGGAACGTCTGGCTACGCGTGACCGGCGAAATCTATCAGACGCTGCCGCTCTATTACGGACTTGAAAGCACCGGCATTTATGTGCACGCCGCGAATTTCGATATCCCCCGAAAGACCGCAGACGTAACGATTGAATCCGAGGTGCGCAACGATTCGGCCAGCGCCGCGACGGTCTCGCTTTGCGTCCTGATCGTAGGGGACGATGGCCGCATTCGCGCGCGCATCAACGGCGGCTCGGCCGGAGTGGCGCCTAACGCGAAAACCGTGTTGACCGCAACAGGAAGCCTGAAGCGCGCCTGCTTCTGGAGTTCGGAGGATCCGTACCTTTATGACGTTTCCGCGATCCTGAAAGTAGAAGGAAACCCCGTGGCCGTCGCGAAGGTCGTGACCGGTTTCCGCAAGACGGAATTCAAAGGAGGCGTCGGAACCGGCGGCGTCTATCTCAACGACAAGTTTGTTTACCTGAAAGGCTTTGCGCAGCGCGCGAGCGACGAATGGGAGAGCCTAGGGCAGGCCTATCCTGACTGGATGCACGATTACAACGCGAAGCTGATCCGCGATTGCCATGCCAACTACGTACGCTGGATGCACATCTCGGCGCAGCGCGTGGACGCCGATTCCCTGGCCCGCTTCGGCATTATTCAGATTTGCCCCGCCGGCGATAAAGAGCGCGAAGTCACCGGCCGCCAATGGGGTCAGCGCGTCGAGGTAATGCGCGATTCAATGATCTATTATCGGAACACTCCCAGCATTCTTTTCTGGGAAGCCGGCAACACCATTGTCACCGTCGACGAGATACAGCAGATGGTTGCGCTGCGCAAGCGGTGGGACCCGTATGGCGGCCGGCTGATCGGCGTTCGCGACAACGACGACATCGCCGCGAATACCGCCCTCGCTCCCTACTCGGAATATTACGGCATCATGATCGGCCAGGCGCCGCAGACCGATCAATGGTCCGGGCCGACCGCGATGTTCTGCGGCTACAGCGCCGAGCGCCGCGATCGCGCTCCGCTGATCGAGACCGAGGATTTCCGCTAAGAAGGCGCGCGCCGCTACTGGGACGACTACTCTCCGCCCTATTTCGGATTTACGAAGGGGCCGCACGACACATGACGCGGCTCGGAGACGGTTGGGGAGAACATCCGTACAGCCCGCGGCAGCCGTACTTTTGCAACTCGCCGAGGCGGTTCGCAATCTTGCGGCAGACCATCACCCGATTCTGCTGGCGAATCATGGTCCGATCATATCCGGGCCATCGCTTCAAGCCGCCGTGTACGCGACAGAAGAGTGGAGGAGAGCGCAAAGCTATTTCTCCTTCTGAAAGACCAGAAAACATCACCATTGAATCCAGAGCAGATTGAGACATTGAAGACCGTCTTTCGCCTGCCATGGAAGCAAGTGCCGCGATGCCGGAGGTCGCAGCGAACATCGATTGGTTGTTTTGCGAGCTGCCTTTTATGGAGCGGTTCGAGGAGGCCGCTCGCGCCGGTTTTCAAGCAGTCGAATTTCTCTTTCCATATAGCTGTCCGGCCGTTGCAATCGGAGATCTGCTGCATTGCCACGGATTGACCAATGTTCTCTTCAATCTTCCGCCCGGCGATTGGGCATCCGGCGAGAGGGGCATCGCAGCTCTCCCTGGGCGAGAGTTGGAGTTTCGTAACTCAGTCGAACTCGCACTCTCGTACGCCAGCATGTTGAAGACGAGGCAGCTCCATGTGCTCTCCGGTATCGTTCCTCCGGGAGTAGAGCGCGCCGCGTGCGTGGATACGTATTTGCAGAATCTCATCTACGCTGCAGACAAGGCAACTTCACATGGGATCACTTTGCTGGTTGAAGCGATCAATCCCACCGACATGCCGAACTATCTGGTCCAGACGCAGGCAGAGTCGTCCGCAGTTTGTGCGGCACCGGGAACTTCGAATGTTCGCATGCAACTTGATCTGTACCATATGCAGATGACCGAAGGTGGCCTCGCTGATGCCCTGCGCCGATATCGCACCCTCTATAGCCATGTGCAGATCGCCGGGGCGCCAGCCAGGCATGAACCCGATGTGGGGATCATCGACTATCCACCCCTGTTCGATCTGCTGGATGAACTCGGCTATGAAGGCTGGGCGGGATGCGAATACAAGCCGATCGAAAATACTCTCGATGGTTTGGGCTGGTATCGGAAACAGCGCCGATGACCCGGCGCATTGCGGCGCTTAGACTCAGACCCGAGTCACTCGAATCGCAAGATACGGTTTCACGGGCAGCGGAACGTCTACCTGGCCGCAGACTGTGCCCGGGACTGGCGTAATCGTCATCGCCAGCGTGTCGATGATCTCCGCCCTGAACCGCCCGCCCTCCGGCAGCTTGTAACTCTGCGTCGCGTGCTGCCGGTCCCAAAGATATGTAAGGTAATATTCACCATCCAGGCCCCACGTATTTCTATCAGTCAGCACGGTTGCACCCGCGGGAGCCGCATCCACGATGCTCTTGAAGAATTTCAGCAGCTTGGGGCTTTGGCCCACCAACACACCGCCCTTCGACCACCACAGCTCCTCCTCGGCATTGAGGTATGTCTCGCCATGCCCGCAGAACGCACCCAGCACGAGCGTCCTCCAGAAGTTCCCTACCAGCCGTTCAGCCGTGATGTCGCCCCAGCCCTCGGGGATGTCCCCCTCATACCGGCACTCGTCGAACACCACCGGCTTTGCGTACTCGCGGATATACGCCGGCGCGTTGTCCGGCATATCGTTCTGCATACTCACATGGCTGATCCACGGCTTCGAATGGTCAAAGAATGTCCTCTGCTGATGGATTGAGCACAGTCTCTTATATGGGTCTTCTTTCGCAAGAATCTCGCCTAACCGGACAAAGTCTGCCTCCGTCTTTTTCTCCTTGAAGATGTCCCACTCATTCGCCAGCGACCACCAAACATTCCGATATGCTCCCAGCCGCGCAATCATGTATCGCAGATACCGGTCGTCGTTATCCGGGCCCATATCGTCGAAACCCCAATGGCCTTCGTCATATGGATGGAACAGAATCACATCGGCCTGAATGCCCATCGCGCCAAGCTGTTGAACCCGCTTCTCGAAATGCTGGAAGTACAACGGATTGAGCCGCGCGAAATCCCATTTATTCGGTGGCTGTCCTTCAAAGGGATACTGTGGCGGCTCAACTTGGTTGTAGTGGTACCACTTCGGATACAGGCACATCCGCATCTTGTTGAAAGGGGCCCCGGCAAGCGTCTGCAGAGTCTGCTCCTCCAGCGCCGCAGGCTGGCTCGTCCACGCATAGCATGTCGTGCCCAACTCCCGATACGGCGTCCCATCTGCATACAAAAAGTGGTACTGGTCCTTCACCCGCACCGGCCCATGATTCCCCGCTTTGGGCGCGGTTACGGCAAACATTCCCTCCTGTCCGTCCAGCTCTGGCCGGTTACTCTTGGTTCTGTAAGTCCACGCACCGAGCGCATCCGGCATGAACCGCACCCTGTACATTCCTCCGCCGTCGTAGAATCCGCCAACCGCAACCCTGTTCCCGGCATGTTCAAAAGTCGCACCGAACTCAACATCGACGAATGGATTCCCGTCCGTCGGCCCCTTGTACGAATTCTCGAAGATTCCCCATTGCTCAACATCGCGCGGCTCGGCTCGGTTTATCTCCGCGGCGCTGTTCAGCAACCCTCGGCCAATCAACGACCCTATCGTCATCAAGCCACCTGACGCCATCAATTCCCTGCGCGACCAATGCATCCTAGTTTTCCCCGATCTTATGGTTCCTCTTTTGCCCTACCCAGACTCAGACGTTGACCAAGTGGAGGGCTACCGGCCCACTACGCCATTCCGCGGGCGGCATCAGTTCTGAGTGTCCGTTGCCGATCTTACCAGCGGACTGCCGAGCACCACTGAAAGGCTGATACCACTCGCCGCCAAGAGGGTGGGTCAATCCTTCAAGGGCCAAGCGGAACGGCGCCCCGAGGTTGAGAAAGATGACATACTCCTTGCCGTGCTCCCCCAAACAGTAACCCTCGCTTGTAATCCCTTCCAAGGGCTTCATCCTCCAGTAACGCGTCGTGGCGAAGAACTGGTGCAGATTCTTGAAGTATTCGTATCCCGGAGGAGTGTCCATCGGACGAATCACATCCCAGGCGGTATACGTGTAATAGTAAGCGCCAAAACCGCCAGCCATATACACCTCCCAGGCCCGCCGGCACACCTCCTCCGGTAGCTGCGCCTTGATGTAGGTCTTATCGTCTAACCCCTTCGGCCCGCATTCATATCCAAACTCCGTGTTGATCACTGGCCACGCCCGCTGTCGAAGATGGGTAAGCATGACTTCGCGCCAGTCGCTGTGCTGTTGATCCGAACGATAGTCGACTAGGTCGTTGTAAGCACCCCGATCGTAGTTCGCGTGATCGTCATGGACGGTCAACAGCCGGTGGTATGGATCATTCGCCCGAATATAGCGGAGCCGCCCAACCTTATACTCCATGTCCTTCTCATACTGCGCCTCTTTAGCCAGGTCCCATGTCACATTGGGATATGCAGCATAGCGCGCTAGAAGCCACCGATAATAAAGATCATCGTCGGCGCTGTCATTGGCCGGCCAGTTCACCTGTTTGTTATAGACGCGCAAGAAAATGTGTGCCCAAATCCCTCGTCTTCGGAGCGCCTCTAGAACGCGGTCGTAGTGCCGCCAATAAGCCAGATTGAACCGGCTATGGTCCGGCTGCTCATTCGTCCCCTCCCATGCAAAAAGAGGCGGAGGCCCATAATCGTCCTCGCCAGTCCGCCCCTTGCGCCAGCTTGTGTCATACGCGAATGCGTTTAGAAGAATAAAGTTGAATCCATACGACGATATCTTGTCCAGAAAAGCATTGACCGTGGGGAGATCAGGATCTCTGCTATCGAGCGCCCAAAGCCAATCGCACTCATAACCCATGGGGAAGAAGTGCGTGCCGTCTTCGTACACGAGCCGCGAAGCATGTTCAGGATCGATGAGTACGGCGCCATGCGCGCGCGCGGTTTTATTAGACACACACAGCAAAGAACCATGCCGCTTATCCAGGGCAGTATGATCGCTGCGCGTCGCCACAGACCATCCGCCTTCCGCGGACGGCGTCAACCGTATCTTCCATGTGCCGTCACCATCGTAGAATCCGGGCGTCGTCCAGTGGATGCCGTTCGGGCCGCTCACATCGGCGGAAAAAGAAATTTCGAACGGGTTCGACGAAACATCCGTGCACTCAAAAAAGAAGTCGTGCGGCTGCCAGCGTTGCACAGCGGAGCGCGTTGGCCGGGCAGCCCAACCTGAGTGGCGCATTTCGCATATAGCAATAGCCCCCGCCTTGAGAAAATCCCTGCGCCACATCCTAGCCGTCCCCCACCAATTCCAACCCATTCATCAATGAGTGAAGGCATCGTAGCATGGCATGAATCCCCCGAAATGCACCGCTTCGAACATCCAACCGCCGGCCGCTTGTTGCCCCTCACTAAAATCCAATCTTAACTCCGAGTCTCACATACCGCTCATCCGTAGGTCGAGCGCTGGGAGCACTGGCAAACGTCGTGTCGTCACTGCCAGCCGCGCTGGCTTGAGATCGGCGCAACTTCAGATCGTGGCGAATCCGGTGAAGGTGACGAATGGCCTGGCGAGTTTGACGCCGCGGCATTTGGACGCGCCGGCGACCTAACGGCTTAAGCACGTGGCTTGGTGCTACGGCCGAAACTAGTTCACGTCGCGAAGTGCGCAGAAGAATAGGCCCGGAGAAGAAGTGTCACCGTCCGTGCTCGAGCGCGGAGCGCAAGAAGGCCAGGCATTGGGGCGCTTCCTTCTCGAAATTGGTTGAGCTGGCCTCCACACCCATCTCGCGGTCGTACCCGATCTTGCGAAGGCTCGCGAACAGCGGTTCGTAGTTGTACTCGACCCATTTCAAGGGAAGCACGCGCCCGTTCGGATTTGCCATGTGGATGTGGACGATGTGGTCGCCGGCCTTGACGATGTCCGCGGGATCTTCTTTGACCATCTCGAATTGGTAGTAGTCCAAATTCAGTTCAATATTCGGATCGTTCACGGTCTTGATGAAATCCAAGGCCTCTGCCAGAGTTCCGATGAGGTTCGATTCTTCCGGCCGCAGCGGTTCAATCGCAATAACAATCTTTCGCGAGCGCGCCTCCGGCCCAAGGCGCTTGCAGAAATCGACAAGCTGCGCGTACGCCTGCACCTTGGGAAATCCATCCGGATAGGAACGTGCCGGCCCGCTGCCCATCGCGACCACGTGCGCGCCCAATTTCGAGACGCGGTCAAGCGCCAAGCGCACGTAAGCCATCTGCTGATCTTTGTCGACATTCGGGCCGGTCAGCTTCACGCTTGCGGGAATGAACTGATAAGTGGCCAGCACCGGGAGCCCTACCTGCTTCAGCTTTGCCGCTAGCTGTGCGTAATCGGCGTCAGAGAGGGCCGCGACTTCGCTGGTGCGCAGATCGATATAATCGAAGCCGGCCCATTTCACGTCGTCAATCTGACTGATCGCCCCGCAATATCCAATCCGTATTGCGGGAGAGTCGCTTTTGCCGGCCACGAGAAAAATCAGCCCTGCACAAACCACGAGGATGCAACGCGCCGCAAGCCCGCGGACCAAGCGGCGCTGGGAAACGCGCCGCGCCCCTCTACAGTCCGCTAGCTGAAGCAGTGATTCGCTCATCGTGTCACTTCCCTTGCCGGGGCGTGCGCCTCGGCGTATAGAAGTGAGCGGGGCGGACCATCAATCGTGATGGTCCGCCCCACTCGACTGCGTTAGTTGTAATAATCAAACTCTAGGTGACCCAGGAAACCGAAGACGTCCAAATTATCCCAGCATTCCTTGGCACCGCCAGTCCGATTGTCAGGACGCCCATTTTTCCACTGGGCGCTTGGATTGTTATTTGTCGGCTAGCCACTTCTATTGTACTCCTCCAGATCCGATTGAATTTTCGCCGCTTCGTTCGTAGACGAAACTGGCTAAAAATAAAACTTCGCGGCGACTTGCAGCACGCGCTGGTTCTGCGCGCCATTGTATTCGCCGAAGTAGTTTCCGAGGGGGTTCGAGACGTTGGTTCCCCGGAGGTTATTGGCAGCGGTCAGGCCGGTGAAGTTGGCGAAGATCGCGCTCCCGGTTTGGCCCAATGCGTTGGTGACGTTGGTGGTCCCGTTGAAGCCCGTGTACTGCGGATGGTTGAAGATGTTGAACGCCTCAAACCGCAGTTGGACATAGCGGCTTCCGGATTCGTTGAACGTGATGTTCTTGAAGATGGAAAGGTCTTGGTTGTAGATGCCGGGATTCCGCATGTAGGCTTGCGGGTATGGCCCGATCTGCCCGATCTGCGGAACTACGAAAGCCGATAGGTTGAAGCTGTTGTTGGCGGTGCCATACTGTGGCTTGCCGCTCAGGAAAAACATGGGCGCCTGCCCGCCGCAATTGGAGCAGCTGGTCGGGGTGCCCAGGAGCCGCTCGCCCGCATCCACACCGCTGATGGTTAGGCCCAATTGCGTCGGCGTGCCGGAAGCAATCCACGGGGCTCCGGAGAGAATCCAGTTATTGAACACGGTGCGTGCGAAGCCTCCGTTGCCCATAAAGCGGGCAATGCCCGGCATGTACCAAACGAAGGAGCCAACGAACACGTTCCTGCGGTCGAAGGACGCCAGACCGTAGTCGAAACGTGACGCGCTCAGGTAATTGGTGTATGTGCCGTCGGAGGAAGTGGTGGTCAGCGCTCTGGAAAGGGTGTATGCCGCGGTGAAAACTATGGTCTTCGTGAACTGTCGTTTGAAGCTGACCTGCAAAGAGTTGAAGTTCGCATTGGCGTCAAACGTGTAGTACTGAATGGTGTCATAGCCCTTGTAGGGTCGGAGAAAATCCGTGGAAAGGACCTTGTCTCCCATGAAGTTGGCGCCTGCCGCCACGTATTCCGGATAGAGAGAATAACCGGGGCCGGCGGCAGCTTCATTGGCTGGAATAACACCGCCAGGGTACTGTGTGGGATCCTGCGCCGGAGCGTTAAAGGCCGTTCCGTACGGTACGGAGTTCAAGTCCTGCTCGCGTAGCAGGTGGCGCGAAAAATCCCCGACGTAGGCAATGTCAATAACGGTGCCGTGGCCGAGATCCTTCTGAACACCGACGCTGTAACTGGTGACCAAGGGGAATTTTTCATTCTCTCCGAAACCGCAAACGGCTGCCGGCGCGAGGGCGCCTGAGCCCGGCGTGATATTTTGTAGATAGCCGAAGTTCAGAGTTGGCGTGGTAGTAATTGGGGAGTCGGTAGCACCGCAAGATTCGGACTCATAGCGATCAGGCGAGGTGCCGAAGCCGCCGCGGACTACGGTCGTGTGGCGCCCGCCGGCGTCCCAAGCAAACCCGAGGCGCGGTTGGTAGACGATCGCGGGCGTGTTGATGCCGCTCACCGGGTAACCCAATTGCCCCGGAAGGGTTACGAGACCATTGGTCAGACTGCCCGTGCCCGGCACTTCTCTTCCCACATCATATCCGGGCTGAGTGTTTGCGCTTGTGGCTGCTGCCATCTGCGCCGCTGTCGGTGGAGCGCTGGAGGGCAACGCGCGGTACGTTGCACTCGCACTCGTGCAAGTACCCGTAAATCCGGTAGTTCCGTCTCCGATGCAAACCGGATAGTAGAGTTGCGGCGCTTCAGACGCGACGTAGAGGGAGGGATTGAAATATCCCACGTCATAGCCTTTGTCGTAGTAAGGCTGCAACCACGAGAAGCGCACGCCTAGATCCAAGGTGAGGTTAGACTTAACTTTCCAGGTGTCCTCCGCGTACCAGGAAACCTCGTGGTAGATGTAATCCTGGAGGACCTGGGCGCTTACCTGGCTGTATTGGTTGTAAACGCCGAACAACGCGTTTGAAAACGGGTTCCCGGAATTCAGCGGATTGCTCGCATTATTGGTGAAATCGATCGAGCTTTCGGTATTGCTCTGCGAACTGCTCGCGTTCGAATCGCTCGAGATGTATACGCCAAATTTAAAGATGTGCGCCCCATGTACCTTCGTCAGGTTGTCCATGATCTGCCAAATGTTGAATTTCTGATAGAAAAGGCCGGTCACGGAAGTTGAGGGCGTACTGGAGACGCTGGCAATGCCGCCGAAAGTGAAACTGGGAATCAAATTGCTTACGTCGGCGTTGGGGAACAGAAATGGAGTATCGACGCCCGTCGCCGCACGGGTGGCTGCGTCGGTTGTGGGAGCGATTTGAACGGCGCCACGGGCGGAGCCGAACGTGAACTCGTTCACCCAGGTCGGGCCGAAGTTGTGGGTCAGCGTAATGGTCTCAACGTTCCCCGGGCCGTTCTTGCGGGCACCGGTGGCCAACGGCCAGTTCCACGATTCAGTGGAAGTCCCGTAGGCGAATTCCTCATCGTCCGTATTGTGAATCCAGCTGATGCTCAGACGAGTGTTGTCGTTGGCCTGCCAATCGCCGCGAAGGATGGTCTCGCTGCGAGGATAGGCGCTCGGAATCTCCGTTTGATAGTTATACACATTCCCGCCGGCCGCACCCGCCGAATTCGGCAGGGGCAGGAAATTAAGAGCCGACTGCCCCGGTTGGTAGATTTCGCTTGAGGGAATCACGTTCAGCGTAGGCACACCGTTCAGCATGCCGTCAGCTTGCGTTCCAGTGTGGGGGTCGATGATGACGATCGGGTTTCCTTTTCCGTCCACCGCGCCGACGAAGTCACCCGTTCTCTCGAGGGCGGTAGGTACTTCAATGTTCTGCTGTGAGGTTTGAGGGATGAGCTGCCTGTAGAATTCTTGGCTAACGAAGAAATAGAGCTTGTGCTCCTTGCCGTGAACGAGATGCGGGATAAATATCGGTCCGCCCAAATTCCAGCCGTAATAGTTGTAATCGTAGAGCGGCGTGGTATGCAGATCGTACGGCGTTGGACTGATGACCGCGTTATCGTCGTCGTTGAAAACGCTATCCGCGTTCATGGCCTGATTGCGGCGGAAATAAAGGAGGCCTCCGTGATAATCGTCCGTCCCAGAACGTGTGGTCAGCGCGATAGTACCGCCGCCCGAGCGGCCATACTCTGCAGCGTAGTTGGAGGTTTCCACCTTCACTTCGGCCATCGCATCGGGATTGACCGTGACCAACGCTCCCGTGTTGTTGCCGAGGTTCAGGTTGACCATTCCGTCGACGGTGTAATTGTTCTGCAGGGAGCGCGTACCGTTGATGTTCACGATGCCCACGATGTTGAGCACGGTGGATTGCCCCGTGTTCGAGGCCGAGCCCGAAGCAATCACCCCGGGAATCATCTTCATCAAATCCATGGTGTTCTGGCCATTGAGCGCCATGTCGCGCAATTGCAAGTTGGTGATGATGCTCGAGCGCTCTCCGGAAACGGACTGAAGCGCCAACTGCCCAGCCGACGCTTGCACGGTGACGGTTTCCGAGATGCTGCCGACATCGAGCACTACGTCGCCGACGTTGACCTTGGTGTCAACCGGCAGGTGGACGCCGGTCTTCACGGCCGTCTTGAAGCCCGGGAGGTCCACAGCAACCGTATAGTCGCCGGGAGGAATTTCGGGGAAGGCAAAGTCCCCATCGGAGCTCGTTAGGGCCGTCTTAGTGACACCTTGAGATAAATCCGTAACGGTGACGGTGGCGCCTTGAATCACGCCGCCCTTGGAATCCTTCACTGTACCGACGATGGAGCCGTTTTCAACGCTCTGGCCGAACGCTGAAATCCCCAAAACTGCGACAAGAGTCAGGGCCCCCACGAATCTGCCCAGGCTTCGGATCATCGAAACAAAACAGACGGCAACGTTGCGCATCTGAAATTCCTCCTAGATTCCAACGTGGAATCTGCAAAAACCCAAGCATCCACTGCGCGTGCAATCACGAAGAACCAGTCAAAACACTCGCG
>Ga0182015_10004600_pt1 | contig 14758 bp, 19 predicted proteins | sample 712P3MmetaG_FD_120478 | JGI IMG/M metagenome (GOLD analysis project Ga0182015, IMG submission 120478) | Permafrost microbial communities from Stordalen Mire, Sweden - 712P3M metaG | ecosystem: Environmental > Terrestrial > Soil > Wetlands > Permafrost | place: Sweden: Stordalen | collected...
AAATGTTTTATTACTTTTCTGAATACCACCGCGCAAACTGAACACTCTGGCTTCAACCCTAAGACTTTGCCTGCGGTCTGCGCTCCTCTCAGAGCTCATTTTTGCGACGGAAAGTAGTTAGGGGGCAGCAGCAAAATCTATTGTCGCTGCTATCTCACTATAAGCTGGATTACTCGCCGCCACTGCCTGAAGGTCCGTTAAGGTCTTATTGCAATCAAGAGTTACTTCCACTTCCGTCGAACCCTCTGAGCACTTCATCACCCATCCGCACCCAGCTAAGTCGTTTTCGTGGAAGAAGCGCACTGCCGCATCTACGTCTGATTTAAACTTGTAGTCTTCATGCCGCCGCCTTTTCTGCTTTGGGGAGTGCGCGAAGGGCGTAACGCCCACGGCGCTCTACCATGCGATCCGCGATCTTGAGCAAAAGCGTGCGTGCAAGTTCATCGGAGACACGGGCTACGAATACAACCACATTGCCCGGAAAACGGTTGCGTCGCATGGCGGCGGCCTGAGCGAGCTTCCTGCGCTTCGCAACCTTGCGGATGAATTCGCGCGCCACTTCGACGCCAACCCTGGGCGGAAAAATCCTGACTGTTACTGACGCGGCGATTCCGACGCATTCAAGGTCTTGGAGACCGGTACTGCTTTCAACATAGCCGCGCACAATGCCGTGCCCGTCGGGATCGGTTTCAAAATGTAATTCCTTATGTGCTAAGTCCCTGAAGGTGCCTGGTACCGGTTCGTCAGTGAGAACAGCCGCCACTTGCCTAACTTTAATATCCTTACCGAGATCGTATCCCGCGTAGAACACCTGTCTGTTACTACTCACTTCTGATCCTCCTGGGCCAATGTGCACCCGCTACTCTACCTATGCGCCCGGATTGCGCTTGTGTCAAATCGGCCGTATCTAGACTCCCGAAAAATTCATCAAATTTTAACAATTGAACGCAGTTTGACCAGGCTTGGTTTTTGAAACTATAGCTATATCGCGGGATGGCAGTTCCGCTCCTCCGGACGTTTAATCCGGTTGTATGTCATATAAAACACTTGACTTAAGTGCTACAATGAAGCCGGTCCGTAGACCGAAAAGACCTCCGATTTCGACCGTAAGTCATGGCCGCCTGCGCCAATGGACGCAGGTCTTCGGGGTAAGCGGCATGCTGTGTTCGGGGAAGGCGGGGGAAGCTGGGTCGAAGCGATCTGCAGCGGGTGCCGTCAAGCCGGGAGCCTGCACTTCTTCTTTCCACAGCTTACGAATTGTGTTGCATAAACATTTGTTTGTGTTACAATGAACCCGTGTTCGCAAGTCGTTTGCTTGCAATCCCATTTTAGAGCAAAATCCGGGTGGTTTATGAAACACATTCGAGCAGCATTCTACGTTCGCGTCAGTACCAGCAATGGGCAACAAAACCCCGAAGTACAACTTAACGACATGCGGCCGTTCGCAGAGTCGCGTGGCTGGCACCTGGTGGAGTCGTACATCGACCAGGGCGTGTCGGGCTCGAAGGATTCACGACCAGCACTCAATCGCCTGATGGCCGATGCCAAGCAACGCAAGTTCGACGTGATCCTGGTATGGAAGCTCGACCGCTTTGCGCGTTCGCTCAAGCATCTGGTCGTCAGCTTGGCGGAATTCGAGTCGCTGGGTGTCCAGTTCGTGAGTCTGAAAGACAACATCGACCTGACCACGGCCAGCGGTCGCCTGATGTTTCAAATCATAGGAGCGATGGCGGAATTCGAGCGGTCACTGATCCAGGAGCGAGTTAAAGCCGGTCTGCGCAATGCCCGCGCCAAGGGTAAGCGCCTGGGAAGGCCAGAGGCACCGACTGCAACCGCATCACGCCAAACCCTCTGGCGAAGGCGTAAGCGCGCAGCCACGGCCACGGCTAGTGCAGTGGAGAACATCGCACCGATGAATTAGACGGAACCAGGCTAAGTAAGGGGGTAGGCCCGTTTTCGGACTTACCCCATTTCATCGGTCGCCCTAGGAGTTCTCCGACAAATGGTTCGAAATCGGAGTCGAGGAAGGCACCTTCCCGGTGAACTTTTTCTAAGCTTCGCTCATGATTGCGCTAGTGACGAAGTTCTCCATCGCGCCTAATAGAGATGCGAATCTTTCATCATCATAGCCATAAGGGTTTGTCTTTTCGAACAATTCGCGCAACGGTCGCAGCATCTTCGTAAACGCTGCCCTCCGCAGTGGCGCACGCTTTGCCAAGGTTGATTTTTTTTTCTCCACAATTTGCGCGGCTCGGAAAGGAATCAGAGCTTGGCGGACCTCTGACGCAACAAGCTTGTTGAACTGCGCGTCCAATTCTGCGAGTCGCTTCTCCCGCTGCGCGGATTTTGCAAAGCAATCGTTGATAGATGTGGTCGCAGACTTGGCAACAATCCTTCTAAACTCTTCAGGCTTCAGCCCGGCAATGTCGGCACCGAACTGATCATCCACAAGGTGTTGGATTGCAGCGTCCGCCGCACCATTCCCCGGAAGCAGCGAGAATAACGGATCATCTAAGAGCGTCTGTGGTGCCGATACTGGCTTCGATACAGCCGCAAGATCGTCACCGCCAAAGATTTCCCAGTAGAGCGAACTTCTTTCCATTTCAATTTCTCCCTTCGATGCGGTCAGAGTACCACCGCCGGCTGTGACTGCGCGGGGCGACCGGATTGCTGTAACTGCGCAACTTCGGCCATGAGCACTTGCACCTTTGCCGTCTCAGTCGGGATTTCCCGCTGTAACCGCAAGCAGGCATCCTGCTTAGCCACCAGGGCAGCGGTCGCAGCATTCAACTCGGCGCGCTTAGCATCCAGGTACCGCCGATTGTTCTCTACCTGGAGCTTCAAGGCTTCCAAGCCCTGAGCGGCATCCAGTTGCGCAATAGCGCTGTTCTTTGCCCTGAAAGCAGCTGCGACAATTAGTTGCTTTTGGTCAAGCGCGTCTTTCAGTGCGCCGAACTGCGCGGGGCTGGTCGTCAGCTGGCAGCGTGCAAATTCGTCGGCTAGATTTTTTTCCTCTGCGAGTTCGCGATCGTAATTTTCGCCAGCAAGACGGGCGGCCTCGTTCAGTTGGTCGAGTTTCATTTTTGTTGCTCCTGTATAGCTCCCGGCTCCGACACTGCCGCAGACCCTTTTGTCCGTCCGGTGAGTGCGGGAAACGTACCTAGCACTACTTCTCCGGCGTAAGTTCCTGCGACCGTTGGCGCGCCGCAGTGCCAACACGCGCAGGCGGGTTTGTTATCGAGATGTCTTTTGACGAGTAGGTCCATAAGTTCAACGGTCATTAGAGCGTCAGAAGGCGCGTCCTTCGCCTGCTCCTCGCGCTCACGTTCGCGCTGTTTTTCAGAAGCTGCCAATCCGCGAAATGCGGCGGTCAAAGCGGCTACTGCGCGGGTTATATCCCCGTTTGTGGACGCGGCCAGATATAGATCGTCGGCGCGCTTCATCCACTTCGCGAGTTCTGATGCACTTCCCGAACCTTCACCCGCTTGCGCGGTAACGGCTAGGCAGTGTTTCCGGTGACGCGAGAGCGCGAACCTGCTGGCGTTGAAGGCCCTCCCGACAGCTAGCTGCGAGACACCGGCTTCTAGAGCCGCGTCGATTGCCTGCTTATCAGCGTGCGTGCAAATGCTGCATCGGGCCCGACTCATTGTTGTGCATCCGGTTGGTTCTGATTGAAACCCGCTCTGATGAAGCGCTGTAATTCGCTTAGCCGAATCTTGTGGTGCCCACGGGGGGATGGTCGCCAAGTGCGAATTCTCCCAGTGGCGATCAGCTTGCGGAATGTCGAGTAGGACACGTCGCCCAAAGCTGGGCGGCACTCAGCGATACTCAATAGCGGGTCGGAGTAGATGCTGCGCTTATCTTCGAACTGCTGAAGGATGGTTGCGGCTAATGGTGAAGCTTGACGTGCCCTGATGGCGGCGGCCTTTAGAGCGGGTAAGTTGTTGGATGACTGCATTTGTAACCTTTCGAAGTGTTCGTTGTAAACGATAATCGTGATAACAGATAATTATTAGCATATCTTTGATCAACATGCAATTGTTTTTGCTCGCTTTTTCGATCGACAACCGAGCGGAGGGCGCGCAGTGGAGCCCCTATCGACGGCCTTGGCCTGCTCGTTGATTTGTGGCCAACTGGCCAACCTACGCAAGCTAGGTTTGGCCGGAGATGAAAAGCGGCAATGAAAACAAGCAACGTAGTTTCTGGCCAAACCTCTATTACTGGGTTGAGGGGTTGGCCACGAGCGAAAAGGTGCCAGCCGAGTTAAACCTTGTCTCCTCAGCCCCAAGATTTGCGTTCGCGCTCCGCGAGCGCAATAATTTCGACAGTCATGGCTTCATCGTCCCGGTCAACATCGTCGGCGTCGCTTCACAAGGTCGGTAGCCCCGCCGACCGTGCCTTCAAGCACCTCTGTGCCGCCGGGTGTGACCCAGACTGGTTGGAGACCATGCTGGTCGCACTAAAAAAATTCCCTTCTGGTAGAGCGCGAGCGATCACGGCAACTCACAAACGGCAGTTGGAGACGGTCGTTGCGAACCTGGACTCAGCTGCCGGGCAATTGGAGCGAACGCTGGATTCCGTCGGTCTCCTACTGCCCGTGGACTGGGGTGTCCTAGTCCACGATAGTCTTGCGCCAGACGGATGGTTGTGCCTTCGAGCTTGGTCGTCCGTCCTGCCAGGCAACCGCCTGACGATATCGCTCGACGACCTTCCAGATTTGTTGCGCGCGATTGCCAAGTTCATGCGCGAAGGCTTGCACAGGAACTGGACTGCGGCTTTGCAATTCAATACCATGACCTTCTCGGCTTTCCTGCCGCTTTTCGTCGAGCAACTTCGCAAGCGCACCGGTGGGAAGCCCTACTTCAAAGAAGTTGCCATTCTCATTAAGGCCGCAACCGGCAGGCCTATCTCCGCGAAACACCTTAAGGTTATCGCTCGGCGTCCTCGTCACCGCTCCAAGTAACGCCGCCGCTTACCCGCCCCGAGGTAAGAGTTTCCACTGAAAACAACTGAGGAACTCTTACCCCTCGTCCCGCTATAACGTCAGTGTAAGTACTTGGCGTTACGAGGGGCCACTAAAGCAATGCAGATAACGGAACTTAGCAGTACGACGCATCAGGAACTAAGCCTCCTGTCCATCGCGAAATTCGCCGAACTAACGAGCACGGCTCCGAGCAGTGTCCGGCAATGGGCTAGAGATGGGCGGCTGCGAACCGTGAAGGTCGGGGACAGGCGGCTTGTGCCAACCAGCGAACTTCAGCGGGTCGTGACAGGGGGACTCTAAACCGAACAGCTTAGAGAATCCGGCAGCGCCGATACCGATCCTGTCGAGGGCGGCGGCACTACCGGATTTTGGAGATTGATATGCATCAATATAATGCCTACAACGGGCGGGTGCAAGGGCCGCTCGTCGAACAAATCGAAAGCATGCTCGATGGTAAACGCGAGGCGCTGGATTTCAATTTTACTGTTCTAGTCACCGCAATCGACCATCATTGTGTGGTTTGCGGCGCGCCCGTCGAACCCATCCTTCTCGCTTCCGGTCGCGAGTACCACGCCGAAGTCTTCACCGATGACCAGCGCGAGACACGCGTCGATCTGACACGCCCGCACATCTGCTCGAAATTGCTGCGCCATGACGAATCTTGCGACTCGGATGAGCCGGAAGAACCGGAGTGGCCATGATTTCCTGTCCAAAATGTGGCTCCTATGCGTGCTACGGCACGTCAGGCTCGTTCGATTGCCTGACCTGCGGCCCAATGGCCGATTGGAAGAATTATTCGTTTAGAAGTGAGAGGCGATGCGGCACATCTGCCGCGTCAAAACTTGAACCAACAACACAAACCAGCGAAACAACAAAGGAAAAAGACATGAGCGAGATCGAATACACGGTTCGCGAATACGAGAAATTGCCCGAAGGCACTTATTCAGCTGTGATCGAGTCGGTGACCGAAAACCTCAAGCGCAACACTAAGTTCGGCGAAAAGGACGCGCTTCGCATCCGGCTCGAAACCGAGAAACTAGGTCAGGATGGCAAGAACCTCAGCGCCATTCTGCATGTCAATCGCACGATCGGAAAAGGTTCCCGCCTCGGGAAGGTCATCAAACAGGTCACCGGCAAAGAAATGCGTCCGGGCGAACGCTTCGACCCGCAATCGCTGGTTGGAATGAAGGTCTCGATTGTCATCGAGCACCATAAAAACGACGGTCGCGTCTATGCCGACGTCGTCCACATTTCGAGGTGCACCGAGACGGCAGCCACTGGCAACAGTAAAAGACCGACAGCCAACATCCACGGTGTTGACATCACCGACGGCGATGTCCAGTTCCCAGGGGGCGATGCGGCAAGTGCATAACAAAGAGCCCACTGGTGGGTAGCCAGTGGGCTCCGTAACTTTACGAGCAAACTCTGATGGCCATCTTACAAAATTCCGCGACCGGTTTCCAGCCGGAACAGTGTCGGCGATACTTCGAGTCCCGGCTGGCCGCCTGCAAGTATAACGAGCGTGCGAAAATCGTCATCCGCTGTCCCTTCCACGACGACAGCACGCCGTCGCTCAGCGTCAATCTGGACGAGGGTGTCTGGACCTGTCATGCCGGTTGCGGTAACGGTGGAATTCTCGCTTTTGAGGAGAAGTTCTCCAACTGCACCCATGCGGCTGCCCGCGCCAACGTCGCTGAACTACTCGGTATCACATTTGGCTCGGCAACCGCCCATCAGGCAAAGTATCTCTACTGTGATGCACTCGGTAAAGTGATCTTCCGTAAGCTTCGTTATTCCGGCAAAACGTTCCGCTGCCAGCGACCGGCAGTCGACGGCAAGGGCTGGATTGATAACCTCGACGGCATCGAACACAAACCTCTTTACCGCTTGCCCGAATTGATCCGATCGACCGTCGTCATCATGGTGGAAGGAGAAAAGGACGTAGATAGGTTAGTCGAGCTCAACCTTTCGCAATACGACTCTGCTGGCCTGCCGTGGGCGGTGACTTGCAATTTTGACGGTGCCGGGTCGGGTAAGTGGAAACCGGAGTACGGGCCGTATTTCACCGGCAAGCAGGTCGTAATCATCCCCGACAACGACGAGCTTGGCCGAGAGCACGCCCTCGCAGCCGCGCGCGGGATTGCGCCCTTCGCCGCCAGTGTGAAATTCCTTTTCCTCCCTGGCCTGCCGGAACACGGGGACGTGAGCGACTTCCTGGATGCAGAGCATGGTGCCGGAGAGTTACTCACAGCGATAGAAGCAGCGTCGTCATGGAGCGAACTAGAAACCGACCCGTCGCCGTCCCGATTCCACAGCATCGCGGAAATCATAACCCAGTCTACTGAGAAATTAGAATGGATCATTCCGCACTTCGTCGAACCGACCGCACTCACCCAGTTGGCTGCGAAAATCAAGGCGGGTAAAACTTCCCTCATGATGAGCGCTAGCCGGGCAGTGCTCACTGGCAGTTCTTTCCTCGGTCAACCCGCCAAGCGTGGCAACGTTGTGATGGTTACGGAGCAGGATGGCAGCTCTTATCATGAAGCGCTAAAAAGGGCTGGCCTACTTGGTCTTGAGGGTATGTCGATCATGCAACGTCACGATACTTTTGGGCTCGACTGGCCGGGAATCGTCGCCGCAGCGGTTGCAGAGTGCGAGCGCGTCCACGCCGTGCTCCTGACCTTCGACACCCTCAATCAGCTTGCCGGCCTGGCCGGTGACGACGAGAACTCCGCAGGCAAGATGCTAGAAGCCATGCGACCGTTGCAACAGGCTTGCGGTCGTGGCTGGGGTGTTTGGTATTCCGTTCATGAAAGAAAATCCGGCGGTGACGTTGCCGACGCAGCGCGCGGGAGTTCCGCTACCGGTGGAGTCGCCGATATTTTGATGTCGCTCAGGAGGCCCGACGGGAATCACGGTAATCAGCAAGAGACAATCCGGAAAATCTCAACCATCTCACGCTTCTCGGAGACACCGAGTGAACTGGTTATTGATTGGAACGCCTTGGATAGAGAGTACACGGTTCTAGGCGATTCCGATGCGGTGTCACTCGACCGCGCTACAGCTGCGGTGATGCGAGCGTTGCCGATAGCCGAGACGTGCGCCAAGACGATCAAGCTGTTGCAGGAGGAGACCGGAGAAACAAGGACTACGATCCGCCGAGTCCTGAAAACCCTGGAGACCAGCATGATCGGTGACGGGGAGAGGGGAAACCCATTCCGGTATTGGCGGAAGGTTCGTGGCTAGGACTTGCAGCATGAGTACTCCTCTGCAATCAGCATGGCTTACAGCCACAGAAGCCGCGACTTATCTAAAAATCGAACCTCGTACGCTGCTCTTGTGGGCTAGACAGGGGAAGGTCAAAGGCTACGTCCTCTCCGGCACTAAGCGGGTAACCTGGCGCTTTCTGCGTTCCGATCTGGATGCTACACTTCGAGCGCCAGCCGTGCTCTCGCTGAATGGAGGATCAGGATGAGAGAACGGCACAAAGTAGGATCGGTGGTATTTGACAAAGCACGCGGCACATGGCGATTCTTGCAATGGGCAGATGGCAAGCGCAGATCAGAGACCATTGGCACAAAGCGGGAATATCCGACGAAGGCAGCAGCATGGCGGGCAGCAATCCGAATGCCTGATGCCACAACTAAAACGACAGAAGTAGCACCATCGATGAAAATGGTGATTGAGTCCTATCGGAAAGAGAAAATGCCTAAGCGAGCAAGCACGAGAAGGGGCTATGACACATGGCTTGTCAATTACATTCAGCCACGATGGGAGAAATTCCCGATCACGGACGCTCATGCGAGGCCAGTAGAACTCTGGATGCAATCGCTGACGCTGGCACCCAAGAGTAAGCTGCACATCCGGGGTTTGCTCAGCGTGCTATGGGATCATGCGATGTGGCGCGGTGACGTGCCGACACAGCGTAATCCTATGGAACTGGTCAGTGTGTTGGATGCATCGAAGCGGACCAAGAAACCGCGCAGCCTTACCGTCGAAGAGTTTCAGACGTTGCTCAGGACTCTCGGCAATGATCCATGTTGGAGGACGATACTGCTACTCACGATTAGTTTCGGGTTGCGTATCTCCGAACTGCTCGGATTGAAGTGGTCAGACGTGGACTGGCTTAACAAGACTGTTCGCATTGAGCGCGCGGTGGTGAAACAAATTGTTGATGACGTAAAGACTACTTGCTCAGCGCGGACGATGGTATGCGCCGATGAGCTCTTAGAGGTTCTAGAGCTTTGGCGGCAGACCACTCAATTCTCTGCGCAGGGTGATTGGATGTTCGCTAGCCCTGTTCAGTTAGGCCACTTGCCATACGGCTATTCGCACGTATGGCGGACCCTGAGCACGGCAGCCGAGCAAGCTGGAATCGGCCACGTCAGTTCCCACGTGTTCCGGCATACACACCGAAGTTGGCTTGATTCGATTGGAACTCCGGTAGGTGTGCAGCAAAAGCTAATGCGTCATGCCGACATCCGTACCACTATGAATATTTATGGTGATGCGATGACGGCCGACATGCGGCAAGCCCATGAAAAGATCGTCCACTTGGCACTACCCGCGCGGGCTAACGGATCACAGCGGATCACGGGTGTGAGCTAAGTTCTTTAGAATTGGGGTGGGAGACGGGAATTGAACCCGCAACCGTCGGAGCCACAGTCCGATGCTCTACCGATTGAGCTACTCCCACCGCAGAAAACGATTATAGCAATTGCGGCGGAAGTCCGGATTGTCGCAGGTCGTCGCGCTCAGCTCGTCGCTCGAAGCTCGCGGCTCAGTTAGGTCGGCCCACGCCCATGTACTGGAATCCCATGGCGCGCAGACGCGACGAGTCGAGAAGATTCTTGGTGTCGATGATGATCGGCCGTTTCACCAGATGGCGGATCTTGGCGAAATCGAGCGTCCGGAACTCGGGCCAGCCGGTGGCAACGATCAGCGCATCGACCCCCTCGGCCACTCCGTAGGCAGATTCGCAGTACTTCACCGTGCCGTTCAGTTGCAGGCGCGCATCGGGAATGGCTACTGGATCGTACGCCCGCACGCGCGCTCCGCCGGCGAGCAGGCTCTGCGCCAGTTGAACGGAAGCCGAACCCGCTACGGAGTTGGTATGCGGCTTGAAAGCCAGCCCCAGAATGCCCACGTCTTTGTTCTTCACGGTATCGATCGCGGCGGACACTTTCTGCATGAGCCGGTTCGCCAGATCCACATTCACTTCGCGGGCGGCATTCAGCACTTTCAGGTCAACGTGGTTCTCTCGCGCGAGGCCGGTCAGCGATTCCATGTCAGTCTCGGCGAAGATTCCACCCATGCCGGCGCCCGGTTGCAGGCAGCGCGGCGCAATTTTCTTGTCCAGCCCGAGAGCGAGCGAGAGGCTGACGGCATCGGCGTTCACGTGTTCGCACAGGCTCGCAATCTCGTTGATGAACGAAATCTTGGTGGCCACAAATGCGGTGGTTGCTTCGCGCGCCAACTCCGCCGTTTCGTAATTCGTGACCAGCACCGGAACTCCGCGCATCACCAGCGGATGAAAAATCTGCTTCAGTGAAGAGACCGCCTCGCTCGACGGCGTGCCCATAATGATGCGGTCGGGCCAGTTGAAGTCTTCGACCGCGCATCCGTTGGTGAAGAACATGGGCTGGCACACCAGCAAGCTCTTCAGCCCCTTCTGCTTCAACATCTTTTCAATCTTTGTGGTAGTACCCACCCGAACCGGCGTGATGATCGACAGCACCTGAAAGCGGCCGGCCGCTGCCGCGAGGCGGAGGATCACATCTTCCATTCCTTCCGCAAAATCTTCGGCCAGAAAAATTACCTGGGTTTTGCGGGCCAATTCTTCCGGGTCCGCGGAATAGACCAGGCGTCCGGAGCGCACGTTGCGCCGAATCACCTCCTGAAGATTTTTCTCAAAGAAAGGAATATTGCCTTTGGCCACTTCGATAATCCGGGTGGTGTCAGCGTGACAGCACCAAACCGGAGTGCCGAAGTCGGCGAGACAGGCGGAGATGACCGTGGCGAGGTAGCCGGAACCGTAAACCCCAATTTGCATATTCTCTCTTCTGGATCGACTCGCGATCAAACCCGCAGCCTGGGAGCCGGCGCTCGGCGTGCAGCCCGTTTTATCCATGGTAATCCGGCCAGCGGAGTTGGCAACGGGTGGAAAGTACATGTACTGCCGTCAGCGGAAATGGCCGCTGGCCGCGGGTTTTCAGGGGGTATTGCGGGTGTTGTTTTGGGGTAACTTTTACGCAGTCTGGTTTGCGGCTTAGGTCTTCGAGGACAATTGGCCGCGTCCCAGGGGCAGGGGCGCCACGTCCTCCCAGCAACCGACATTCTCGCGGACGAACATCAATTGCTCGACATTGACCTCGCGCTTGCCCGGATATTGCGCCCAACGCTCGCGTGCCACCGTGCAGGCCGCGCGCGCCTGCTCATCGTGTTCCGTCTTCAGGATCGTGAGATGCGGAATATAAGGCCAGTTCTCGTGGCAGCGCAGTCCCCTGCCACAAAGTTGATCGTGCAGTTCGCGCATGCGATAGGCAGCGCGTTTTACCTGAATGAAGACGGTCGGAGTGGTGGGCAGAAATGTGTCCACGTCTCCCAGCTCGACGCTGAAGGGAACGATGCGGCTGCAGGCCTCTTCCAGAAATTCCAGCGCGGCGGCTTCGGTCCCAGCCAGCTGCCGCGGAGGAAGAATCGTGAGATGGGCCGCCATATGAGCGGTCGTGGGATGAAGTTCCCGGCGCAATTGTTCGACAAACTCGCCAACTGGATTGCGGACGTAGGTTACCAACGCATAGCGTGAATTGGGCATGACTTCCGAAGGAAATATTATAGTCCGAGCGCGACGGAGAAGAGCAGACCACCTTCTGGGAGTGTCGTAAACGTTACCTGCATCCAGTCATTATATAATCGAAGCTGATCATCGAAGCTCATAGTGTGAAATCGAGTGAGACGACAGTCGGGGCGTAGCGCAGCCTGGTAGCGCACCTGCCTTGGGCGCAGGGGGTCCGCGGTTCAAATCCGCGCGCCCCGACCAAATTAAAATTGAGCCCTGCTTTCAAGAACTTGCCTACACAAGCTTTTCACTTCGCGGAGAGGAAGCGGAGGATCAGTGGCGGATGAAGAGCCGACTTTCACTACTGTGGAAGCACCTTCGCCCGTAGAGCAGCGAAACGCGGCTCGGAGTGAAGACTGTCGAATTCCGGATCGGTACCGATATTCATCAGGAGCAGGGAGCGCTCCGCGTACGCTTTCTCTAAGAACGTGAGTGCTTGCTCCTTCTGCCCCAGACCAATGTAGACCGTGGCCAGGTTATAGGGAGTCACGTAGATTTTCTGTCCCCGGCGCAGGAGTTCTTGCAGAACCTTCTCTGCATCCTCCTTTCGGCCCATCCGGGCGTAGAGATGGCCGAGCTCGGCCAGAGGAAGGGGTATCTCCGTCTCTAAGCTGGTCGCCTTTTCAAGTTCGGTCAGAGCGCCGCTTAGATTGCCCTGCTGCTCGTAGGTCATGCCCAACAACGCGTGTGAAAGCCAATAATTGGGCTCCATACCGACGGTGGTGCGGAGCTGCTTAGCTGCCTCATCGTAGCGGTGTCCATAGTAGAGATCCCAACCCATGAAAGTATTGGTTTCCACAGAAGCTGGATCAAGCGCCACCGCACGCCGGCCTTCTTCGACTCCTGCGTCTGTCTTTCCCCTAAGGACGAGAAACAAACCATAGGGCCAGTGAGCTGCGGCTTCGCGAGGCGCCAGCTCGATCACGCGCTTGAGGTCTGCTTCTCCACCGGCCGGATCGTAATCGTAACCCCACTTCACCCATGCCAGGGCCACATGAGCTTCGGGATTCGACTCGTCCAATTGCAAAGCCTTCTTGGCCGCCTCTCTCGCTGGCGGCATGGAGTCGTTCGGCGACATGAAAAAGTCATTCGCTATGACGTAGGAATAGGCGAGTCCGGCGTAAGCCGCCGCATAGTTCGGGTCCAACTGGATTGCCCGGCGGAATTCGTCATTTCCCGTGTTCACATCCGCTCGAGTGTATTTTTCCTCGTGATAGCGGCCTTTGAGGTAAAGCTGGTAAGCCTCCGCGTTGCTGGTCCCGGCTCGGGCGAGAGTCTCACGTTCGCTCCCGCTGAGCCGTGGCTGCAACTGGCCGGCGACTTCGCCAGTGATGGCGGCCTGCAGCTGTGACGCATCGTTGATGCCGCGCTCATAACGTTGACCCCAGAGTTGCGCTCCGGTTGCCACGTTGACCAACTCGGCATCGACATCAAGTTTATCGCCGTGTTCGGCGACCCTTCCGGTCAGCACGGCGTCGACATGCAACTCACGCCCAACCCCTTGCGGATCGTCCTGCCGCGCCCTGTAACGCGCCACGGTACTGCTTGCCATCACCTGAAGATTGGACAGCCGGGAAAGAGAATTCGTGATTTCGGCGGACATACCGTCACTGAGGTAGTCCATCTCGGGATCTTTGCTGGCGTTGGCGAAGGGCAGAACGGCGACCGAATGGATGGCCGCTCCGTCGGAGGTGTGCGGGCGCAAGAAACGCCAAGCCAGAATTCCTGCGGCGGCCAACAAGATGATCACTGGCAAAACCCAGAGGAGCCGCGGCGGGCGCTTGCGAGGTTCAACCTCCGCCGGGGCCGCCATGACGCCCTGGCTCTCGGTGTCACGCTTCAGCCGTTTGAGTTCGGCCCGCATTTCCGCGGCCGACTGGTAGCGAACCTCGCGATCCTTCTCCAGCGCCTTCTGGACGATTTCCTCCAGCTTGTGAGGAACCTCAGGATTGATTCGGACGGGCGCCACAGGAATACGATTCAGGATTGACTCGAAGATCACCCCTGAAGTTTCGCCCCGGAACGGAAGCGCGCCCGTGGCCATCTCGTACAGCACCACCCCAAACGAGAACAGGTCGGTTCTGGCGTCCAGGTCCTTGGCGCGAACCTGCTCCGGCGACATGTAGGCGACGGTACCCACCGTCGCACCCGGACTGGTCAAATGAGCCTCATCCATGGTGCGGGTCTGTGTGTTGGCCGATGCGATCTGGCTCGCCGAACCGCCGACCGGTGCGACTTTCGCCAGCCCGAAATCCAGAATCTTGGCGTGGCCGCGCTCGGTTATGAAAATGTTGGCAGGCTTGATATCCCGGTGCACAATTCCCTTCGAGTGGGCCGCATCAAGGGCATCGGCAATCTCCAGGGCCAGCCCCAGCAGGACATCGGCGTCGATCGGTTTCCCCGCAATCCTATGCTTCAGCGTCACGCCATCCAGAAACTCCATGGCAATGAAGGCCTTGCCGTTTTCCTCGCCAATGTCGTAGATGGTGCAGATGCCCGGATGGTTGAGCGCAGACGCCGCCTTGGCCTCTCGCCGAAACCGTTCCAACGCCTGCTGATCTTGCGCGACATCTTCAGGCAGGAATTTCAGCGCCACGAAGCGTTCGAGGCGGGTGTCCTCGGCCTTGAACACCACGCCCATGCCGCCGCCGCCGAGCTTCTCGACGATGCGGTAGTGAGAGATTGTCTGACCTATCATGAGGGGCGCAGAAGCTCAGGGTGCAATCTTAGCTTGCAAGCTAAAGATCGAGCAATCGCGAAGTCAATGACGGGGGACGAGTTGGCTTTTGCCGAAAAATTAGTTGACGTAATATCGCCTCTCTGACAATGCCGGCGCTGTCAATCACTTTTTGAGCGTGCTACTCCGTGCACTCCGAAGAGCGCGCCATTTCGCTCTCGTTGAAGCTTTTGCTTTTGTTCTGCCAACCAAGGCT
>Ga0182015_10004601_pt1 | contig 14756 bp, 8 predicted proteins | sample 712P3MmetaG_FD_120478 | JGI IMG/M metagenome (GOLD analysis project Ga0182015, IMG submission 120478) | Permafrost microbial communities from Stordalen Mire, Sweden - 712P3M metaG | ecosystem: Environmental > Terrestrial > Soil > Wetlands > Permafrost | place: Sweden: Stordalen | collected...
CGAACGGGTCAGTGCTCTCGCCGATTACACCCGTGTGATAGCGCCCATCGACGGCGTCATCATCTGGCGCTACGCCGATACCGGCGCGCTCATCCAGGCCGGTACCGCGTCTGACATTCAATCGCTGCCCGTGGTCAAACTCTCTCAGAGCAGCTTGCTCCGTCTCCGCATTCCCGTTCCCGAGGATGCGGTCGAGTTCATCCATATGGGGGCACAGGTCAACGTGCAGGTCGATGCTGTCCACCGCACCCTGGTGGGCAAGGTGGTTCGCTTTACCAGGGATATCAGCCTCGCCACCCGCACCATGCAAACCGAAATCGATGTCGAGAACAAGGATTTGTCGCTCACCCCCGGCATGTATGCCAACACCACCATCGAGCTGGAGCGCAGAGACCACGTGTTGACCATTCCCGTGCAGGCCGTTATCACCAACGGCAATCAATCTTCTGCGCTCATCGTCGACAGCCAGAACCAAGTGCAGACGCGGAATCTCACCCTCGGCTTGCAAGGTTCCAACCTGGTGGAAGTGAAGAATGGCTTGGCAGAGGGAGACCGTGTGATCACCGGAGGGCAATCGAATTACCAGGTGGGCGAAACCGTAAAGCCGAAACTCGAACAGTTGCCGCCCATCGACGTAAATGAAGAGAAGTCAGGGAGCGAATAGGAATGCCCAAGTTCGCTCTTAAATATCCTTACTTCATCATCATGATTTGTATGGTGATCATGGTGGTGGGCATCACGACCATCGCCGGCATGCCGGTAGACTTGTTTCCAAAAATCGATATTCCTGTGGTGGTGGTGGCGACGTTTTATTCCGGCATGCCGCCGCAGCAAATCGAAGCCGATATCACCGACACCTTCGAGCGTTTCTTCACCTTGGGCAGCAACATCGACCACATCGAATCGCGCTCGCTCACCGGCGTGAGCCTGATCAAGATCTACTTCAAGCCGGGAACCGATGCGAACGCGGCGTTGAGTAATATTTCCAACCTTGCCATGGCCGATCTCCGACGGTTGCCCCCCGGCACCCTCCCTCCCGTGGTGCTCGGGATGGATGCTTCCAGCCAGCCGGTTTGCCTGGTGACCTTGAAAGGGAAGGGGCTGAACGAAACCGACCTCAAAGATCTGGCCCAGTTTCAAGTCCGCAACCAGATTGCCAATGTACCCGGCGCCTCGGTACCCCAACCGTTTGGCGGACGCTACCGCCAGATCATGGTCTATGTCGATCCGCTAAAGCTGGAGGCTCACAACCTCAGTTTGATGGACGTGGTCCGGTCTGTAAACGAATCCAATCTCATCTTGCCTGCTGGTGATGTTCGTATCGGTCCCAAGGATTACAACATCTACGCCAATAGCCAGGTCCCGACTCCGGAACAGATCAACGACCTGCCGTTGAAGTCGGTCGGCAACGCCTCGATCATGGTGGCGGATATCGGCAAAGCGGAAGACTCGGGGACCATCCAGACCAACATCGTCCGCATCGATGGGCAGCGCTCGGTATATGTTCCCGTACTCAAACAGGGTGGTGATAGCAACACCATCACCATCGTCAATGGCATGAAAGCGGCCATCAAGAATCTGGTCGACATTCCCGCCTCGCTCAAAACCGCTGTTGTCTTCGACCAGTCGCTGTTCGTCAAATCCGCCATCAAAAACCTCATGAATGAGGGCGGCATCGGCCTGGTTCTCACGGCGTTGATGATTCTCTTGTTCCTGGGGAGCGTACGCGCCACATTCGCCGTCCTCTTATCCATTCCTCTATCAGCGCTGGCGGCTTTTATTTGCATCCGCGCCGGGGGCGGCTCTATCAACACCATGGTCCTGGCGGGGTTGGCCCTGGCCTTTTCCCGCTTGATCGATAATTCGGTTGTAGTTCTCGAAAATATCTTCCGTCATCTGGAGATGGGAGCGACCCCGGAGGTGGCGGCCGAAGTCGGCGGCAAAGAGGTGCAATTGGCCGTGCTCGCCGCTACCTTCACCACAGCCATTGTGTTTTTTCCTGTCGCTCTTCTCTACGGGGTGAGCCGGTACCTCTTCACCGCTTTGGCGCTCACCGTGGTATTCGCGCTCTTCGCCTCCTACGTCGTAGCCATGACTGTTGTGCCGCTCTATTGTGCGCGGTTTATCAAGTCTGCGGGTACCGAACATCCAAAGGCAGAACAGGCTGAGGGTACGGCCGCCTTGGTTACCGCTCCCAGGCGATCCTTTTTCCAAAAAATCGTTGGCGGCTTCAACAACTGGTTCCAGAAAATGCTTGAGAAGTACGTTGTGGTGGTGAATCGCTCCATATTGCGGCCCGTCGCTACCGCCCTTAGCATCTTGGGACTGGTCCTTCTCAGCTTCGCCCTATTTCCTTTGCTCGGCAGGTCCTACTTTCCCCGCACAGACCCTGGACAATTTGTCATCAACATCCGCTGCCCCAGCGGAACGCGCATCGAGTTGAGCAATCGCTATGTCGCCCAGGTCGAGCAGGAGATACGCGAAGTCGTTCATCCCAAAGATCTGGATATGATCGTCTCGAATATCGGCATTACTCCCGATCTCTCAGCCATCTATACCAGCAACTCGTCTATGGATACAGCATTTGTCCAAGTGAGTTTAAAGGAGGGCCACCAGGTAGGAAGCTACGAATACATGGCGCGTGTTCGTAGAAAGCTGGCCGACGACATGCCCCAGTTGAGCACCTACTTCCAGGCCGGCGGACTGGTAGATTCGGTAATCAACCAGGGGCTCCCGGCGCCGATCGATGTGCAGGTAACCGGCAATAACATGAATGAGTCCTTCGCGATTGCCAGCCAGATCGCCAACCAGGTCAAAGGCCTGAAGAATGTCAGCGATGTGCTTATTCCTCAGAACCTCAGGTATCCGGGCCTTGCCCTGAATATAGATCGGGAACGAGCCAGCCTGATTGGGTTATCCCCCAAAGAGATCGTGGACAATGTCATTACCGCGCTGACCTCGAATGGCATGATTGCGCCGAGCTACTGGATCGACCCGAAAACCGGCAATAACTACATGCTCACCGTGCAGTACTTCGATCAGAAGATTGCCCACATGACCATGGAGGATTTCAGGCAGATTCCGCTCCGAGCAGATAACCAGCCCAACTACACGCCCTTGCAATCGGTGGCAGACATAAAGGAAATCGATACTCCCACAGAAGTGGATCATTATCAGATTCGCCGCGTGATCGACGTCTACGTGAGGCCGTCGACGGAAGCACTTCAAAGCGTGAACGCCGAGGTCAACAAAGTAATTGCCCGTGTGCAAAAGCCGAAAAACGTGCGCATTACGGTGCGAGGAACCGTAGTCAGCATGAACGAGTCGTTCTTCCGCTTCGGCGTTGGCCTGATTCTCTCGATCGCGCTCGTATACCTCATCCTGATGGCTCAGTTCGCATCCTTCGTAGATCCATTCATCATCCTGATGGCCATTCCGCCCGGGCTGTCCGGAGTCCTCATCATCCTGCTGCTCACCGGTAGCACCCTGAACGTGATGTCGCTCATGGGCGTGATCATGATGACCGGCATTGTGGTGTCGAACAGCATCCTCATCGTCGAGTTCGCAGGCCATCTTCATCAAGAAGGTTTAGCCATCGCGGATGCGGTCGTGCAGTCCTGCAAGATTCGCCTGCGTCCAATTCTGATGACCTCCCTGGCCACCCTGCTGGGTATGATTCCGATGGCGCTGGGTCTCGAGGCCGGCAGCGAGCAATACGCACCGCTGGCGCGCGCCATCATCGGCGGCCTCGGCGTTTCCGTGATTGCCACAGTCTTCCTGGTGCCCGCTGTCTACCTGATCATCCACACAAGGTACAAGCGAACTCCGCTCGCGCAGGAGGCGGGGACGCATGCCTAAGTTCGCTCTTAAATATCCTTACTTCATCATCATGATTTGTATGGTGATCATGGTGGTGGGCATCACGGCCGTCGCCGGCATGCCGGTAGACCTGTTTCCGAAAATCGATATTCCTGTGGTGGTGGTGGCGACGTTTTACTCCGGCATGCCGCCGCAGCAAATCGAAGCCGATATCACCGACACCTTCGAGCGTTTCTTCACCCTGGGCAGCAACATCGACCACATCGAATCGCGCTCGCTCACCGGCGTGAGCTTGATCAAGATCTACTTCAAACCGGGAACCGATGGGAACGCGGCGTTGAGTAATATTTCCAACCTTGCCATGGCCGATCTGCGGCGGTTGCCCCCCGGTACCCTCCCTCCCGTGGTGCTCGGGATGGATGCTTCCAGCCAGCCGGTTTGCCTGGTGACCTTGAAAGGGAAGGGGTTGAACGAAACCGACCTCAAAGATCTGGCACAGTTTCAGGTCCGCAACCAGATTGCCAATGTACCGGGTGCCTCGGTGCCCCAACCGTTCGGCGGACGCTACCGCCAGATCATGGTCTATGTCGATCCAGTGAAGTTGGAAGCTCACAACCTCAGTTTGATGGACGTGGTCCATGCCGTCGACGACTCCAACTTGATTCTTCCCGCCGGAGACGTCCGGATTGGATCGAAGGATTACAACATTTACGCCAACAGCCAGGTCCCGACCCCGGAACAGATCAATGACCTGCCGTTGAAGTCGGTCGGCAACGCCTCGATCATGGTGGCCGATATTGGTAAGGCGCAAGACTCGGGGACCATCCAGACCAACATCGTCCGCATCGATGGGCAGCGGTCGGTGTATGTGCCCGTACTCAAGCAAGGGGGCGATAGCAACACCATCACCATCGTCAATGGCATGAAAGCTGCCATCAAAAATCTGGTCGACATTCCCGCTTCGCTCAAAACCGCTGTGGTCTTCGACCAGTCGCTGTTCGTCAAATCCGCCATAAAGAACCTCATTAAGGAAGCAAGCATCGGCCTGTTTCTCACTGGCATCATGATCCTGGTGTTCTTAGGCAGTCCAAGAGCGACCTTCGCCGTCCTCTTGTCTATTCCTCTCTCCGCGCTCATGTGCCTGCTCGTGATGGACGCACTCGGCGGATCCATCAACACCATGCTATTGGGCGGCTTAGCCCTGGCATTTTCGCGCCTCATTGACGACTCTGTCGTAGTGCTGGAAAACATCTTCCGCTACATGGAAATGGGAGTGGCTCCTCACATCGCGGCGGAGAAAGGCGGCATGGAGGTTTCGCTCGCGGTGCTTGCAGCCACCTCGACCACCTCCATCGTTTTTTTCCCGGTTACTTTCTTCGCCGGTGTCAGCAAGTACATCTTCACTGACCTGGCACTCGGCGTTGTGCTCTCGATTTTCGCGTCCTATATCTTCGCGATGACCGTGGTGCCTCTCTACTGTGCCAGGTTCATTCGGATCGCCGATGAGGAAGTACACGACGGACCTCGAACCCCATCGTTTTTCCGCAGGTTCGAGATCAGGTTCAACCAGTACTTCCGTCGCATGCTCGATTATTACGAGGTTCAGGTCACCCGCGCGCTCAAGCGTCCCGGCTTGACCGCCGCTGTCATTGTTGCCGGCGTGGCTGCCGTCCTCCTTGGAGTGTTCCCGTTTCTTGGCCGATCGTATTTCCCCCGCACCGATCCTGGACAATTCGTGATCAATATCAAGTGTCCCAGCGGCTCGCGCATCGAGCTGAGTAATCGATACATCGCACAAGTGGAAGATGAGATTCGCAAAGTAGTTCCTCCTCAGGACCTGGACATGATTGTGTCCAATATCGGTATCACTCCCGATCTTTCCGCGATATATACCAGCAACTCCGCGATGGATACGGCTTTTGTCCAGGTCAGCCTTAAAGAGAATCACACCGTCGGCAGTTACCAGTACATGGAGCGGGTCCGCCGGATTCTCGCCTCCGATATGCCTGAACTCACCACCTACTTCCAGGCGGGCGGATTGGTTGACTCCGTGATCAATCAGGGCTTGCCCGCGCCCATCGACATTCAGGTCAGCGGCAATAATCTTGACCAGTCTTTCGCCATCGCTCGCCAAATCGCGACCGAAGTGAAAGGCCTCAAGAACGTAAGTGACGTATTGATTCCCCAGGACCTGAAGTACCCCGGCCTGCAGCTGAATATTGACCGCGAGCGCGCCAGCCTCATTCACGTGTCCCCGAAGGAAGTGGTCGACAATGTGATAACCGCCATGACCTCCAATGGCATGATCGCCCCGAGCTATTGGATCGATCCAAACACCGGCAACAACTACATGCTTACCGTCCAGTACTTCGACCAAAAGATTGCCCACATGACCATGAACGATTTCCGGCAGATTCCCCTTCGTCCCACGGGGCAGATGAACTATACCCCGCTGCAATCCGTTGCCGACATCAAGGAGATCAATACTCCGACCGAGGTCGATCACTATCAGATCCGCCGCATCATCGACGTGTACGTCATGCCCTCCACCGAGACCCTGGTGGGTGTCAGCCGCGATGTCAATCAAGTCATCAGCCATCTGGACAAACCCAGGAACATCCGTATCACGGTTCGCGGGGCCGTGGTCAATATGAACCAATCCTTTACTCGGTTTGCAGTCGGATTGCTGTTGTCGATCGCACTGGTCTACCTGATTCTCATGGCACAGTTCACCTCATTCATCGACCCGTTCATCATCCTCATGGCGATTCCTCCGGGGTTGGCCGGCGTGGTTCTGATTCTTCTCCTAACCCACAGCACCTTGAACATCATGTCCCTCATGGGCGTGATCATGATGACGGGAATTGTCGTGTCGAACAGTATCTTGATCGTTGAATTTGCAAACCTGCTGCATGAACAGGGCAAGTCCTTGTTGGAAGCGGTGGTGCAGTCTTGCAAGATTCGCCTTCGGCCTATCCTGATGACCTCACTAGCCACCCTGCTCGGCATGATCCCCATGGCCCTCGGACTCGAAGCTGGAAGCGAACAGTATGCTCCCCTGGCGCGCGCCATCATCGGCGGCCTGGGTGTATCCGTCGTGGTTACGGTCTTCCTCGTCCCCGCCGTCTACCTGGTCGTCCATGGCCGCCACGAGAACCAGAATGCAGTTGCACAAGAGGCATAGAAAATGATGCGAAAAATAAAAAATCCATGCCCTCACGTAGTCGTGTTCCTGTCACTTTGCGCCTTCGAAGCTGCCGGCGCACAAGCCCAGACGGCAAACACCACTGCTTCGCTGCCCGATGCTCCGCAGATGCGTCTCATGGCCCAGGCCGGCCAATCGAATCCTCCTATGCAGCCGAACGCCGGCAACGCAACGCCGGCGCAGCCGGCCGGCTCCCTTCCTTCCCTGAGCCGTACACAAGCCGAACAGACGGCCATCAAGAACAACCCCAGGATCAGCGTTGCCCGCCTGCTCGCCTTAGCTCAGCACCAGGTCGTTCGCGAGTCGCGAGCCGCCGAGTTGCCCACCACAACCGCCAGCATCACGGCTGTCGACGCCGAAGATGGCTCGCGTCTCTCTGCCGGAACCATCACTGCGTCGCGCCTCTTCGAACACGCGGCCGCAGGCGGCAGCGGCACCCAGTTGATCACCGATTTTGGACGAACCAGAAATCTGATTGCTTCCTCGAAGCTCCAGGAAAAGGCTCAGAACGCGAACACCCTGGCCACCACCGAGGACATCGTCGCTGCCACCGATCAGGCATTCTACGACGCACTGCAAGCCCAGGCTCTGCTGCGTGTGGCCCGGCAGAATGTCGAAACCAGGCAGACCACCCAAACGCAAGTCAACCAGATGACGAAGAACAATCTCAAGTCAACCCTTGATCTAAGCTTTGCTGACGTCAACCTCTCGCAGTCCAAATTGTTGCTTCTCGATGCCCAGAACAATCGCGATTCCACCATGGCGGCCCTGGACGCGGTGTTGGGTCTGGATCGACAGGTTATCTATCGACTGGAGGACGAGACGACGCCCTTGCAGCCGCCGCCTCCGGACGTCGAAGGAATGACCCAGATCGCATTGCGGCAAAGACCCGATTTGCAGGCGTTGGATTACGACCAGCAAGCAGCGGTTAAGTTCAGCCATGCCCAACGCGATCAGATGTTTCCTACCATCAGCGCTGCGGGAACGGCCGGTAGTGTGCCCATTCGTCCGCCTCAGTACTACACCTCCAACTGGTGGGGGGGAATCGGCGTCAACATGAATATCCCCATATTCAATGGCTTCCTGTATTCAGCCGAAGCTAAAGAAGCAGCCCTGCGAGCGCAAGCCGGCGCTGAAAGAAGCCGCGATCTGCGAGACAGGATTGTGCGCGATGTTCGTACGGCGTGGTTGGCCGCCAATACAGCATTCCAGCGCGTCAGCGTCACCGCCGAACTGTTGCAACAGGCAAACCTGGCATTGACTCTGGCTCAGACACGATATCAGTTGGGGTTGAGTTCCATCGTGGAACTCAGCCAGGCGCAGTTCCAACAAACCGACGCCGCGATCGCCAACGCTAATGCGCAATATCAATACCGCCTGACCTTGGCAAACCTCAACTATCAAATTGGCGCTACCCCATGATCGAGAACTTTAAACTGAAAGACCCCCTCCGCGATATTGACACCTCTGTTTTTAGGAGGCGTTTACCATGCCGCTGATTGGTGAGAGACCAGACCTGGATTTAAATGCGGTCGTCTACGGAACGGATTTTTCCGTCTTCTCCCAGAACGCAGGACTTTACGCGGCCTTCTTCGCCAGTCATTTTTCGACGGCGTTGATGATTGCCCACACCTTCACTCTTTCGCAGGCTGCCATGGAGGTGGAGATCGATCCGTCCTTGTTAAGCCGACAGAGGAAAGATCTCGACTTACTTTTATCCCGCAAGGCCTCTGCCCTCTCCCATGGCTCCGTCAAGGCCACGCCTGTCCTGTTAGAAGGTGATCCAAAGCAGATGATCCCGGAGCTCGCCGCCGCCTTGGCGCCCTCGCTCATCGTCTTAGGAACTCACGGGGGAGAATGGTTAGAGCGGGAGATCATAGGCTCCGTTGCCGAGAGCATTCTCCGCTCCACCTCGTGCCCCGTTCTTACCGTCGGCCCCCAGGTACCGTCGGCGGAGGAAAAACAGCCACTTTTCCAGCACATCCTGTATGCCACCGATCTCACCCCCGCAGCCGCCGGTGCGGCAGTGTACGCAGTCTCCTTTGCCAGGGCATTCCGCGCGGACATCGACGTACTTAACGTCGTGCAGAGAGAAGCAATCGATCATCCCGACCGGCTGAGCGATATCAGAAACCGCTTTTACCACGCACTCGACAACGTTGTGCCGGACCAGGCGAAAGACTTCTGCAATCCGAGAAGCTTTGTAGAGGTCGGCAACGCACACCGCCAGATCCTCGAACATATACGAGAACGATCGGTCGATCTATTAGTGCTCGGTATCCGAAAGTCTTCCCATCTCGGCATCGAGACCCGGACCTCTCGGGCCTTTCAGCTTATCGTTCACGCGACTTGTCCCGTTCTTACCGTCGTTGGATAGTTGCCGGATCTCATCCACTGGAAACCCTAAATGACAAGGCCCAGAAAGCAGACGACCGAACCAGGCTCCACGGCCGTAGCTCTCCTGATAGCTTTGCTGATCGGAGCCGGGATTTTCTACTGTGCTGAAGCCACTTACAGCAGCATCCAGGATTCCGGCGCGGGGGGTTTACGTCCGTTTTCCGCTTGGCGAGCCCACATGGGGTCGGCTTGCGTCGGCGTGATAGGCTTCATGCTCTGTCTTTTCCTTCTCGAGGTTCTCGGCAGGGGATCGCGGCAGATTGCGTTGCGATCCATAACCCCATGGGCGCCGCTCGTCGCTCTCACGGGCGCGGCTACAGTCATTCACATTCCTGCTTTCGTCGTTGTGATCATGGCCCTGGTTTACTGTCCATGGGCCTGTATCCGGACCTGTGCCGTCCGTTGAGGAACATTTGGCCCGGAATGACTGTACCCGCCTGCACGCCCACCTCCAAAATGGGGCCGGAGGTCCAAAACCCTCTGCTCTTCACAAACCCTCAAATTACAAGATGATGGGTGCCCCAGGTCTCGCGTTTGAGACCTGGGATCCTCCTGGGAGAGGCTAATTTCTGCCCTTGTTATGTCCACCGGTAAACCAACAACCTCCCGTCCCCTCCCCAATTTGCACTATCCTCTCAAAGGGTGACCTATTTGTTTCGTCGTAACCTGCACGTGCTCATACTCCTCGCATCTGTGTCTCTTCTCCGAGCTCAGACCCCAACCCAGGAACAGCCCCAGGCCATGGGCGGAGTCAACACAGGTGGAACCCACGCCCCAGTCCTCGACTCCGAAAAACGACCCATCACCGCCGGCGGCTTCGTAAAAACCGGCCCCATCATCTTCGAGGACATTGCCGCCAAGGCCGGCCTGACCACCTGGCATCACACCATGGGCACCCCCAAGAAACAATTCATCCTCGAGGCCACAGGCTCGGGTGTAGCCCTCCTCGACTACGACAAAGACGGCTGGCTCGACATCTACCTGGTGAACGGCTCCACCTACGACGCCCTTTCCGGCAAAGCGGAGTCGCCCCACGCCGCCCTCTTCCATAACAACCACGACGGCACCTTCACCGACGTCGCCGCCAAGGCAGGAGTCACCAACGATCGCTGGGGATTCGGCGTAGCCGTCGGCGACTACGACAACGACGGCTACCCCGACCTCTTCGTCGCCAACTTCGGCAAAAACCGCCTCTACCACAACAACCACGACGGCACCTTCACCGACATGGCCGAAAAAGCCGGCGTGCAATTAGGCAACTGGTCCAGCGGCCCCACCTTCGGCGACTATGACGGCGACGGCCGGCTCGACCTGTTCGTCTCCGGGTACGTCCACTTCGAGCAGGATCAGCTCGCTGGGATTGACGGGAAAGGAGTGGCGTCAAATTTCTGCCAATTCCGGGGAGTCAACGTAATGTGCGGCCCGCGCGGGCTCAAAGGAGAGCACGACCATCTCTTCCACAACAACGGCGACGGCACCTTCACCGATGTCAGCCAGAAAGCCGGCGTCAGCGATCCCAACGGCTACTACGGATTCACCTCGATCTTCGTAGACCTCAACAACGACGGCAAAGTAGACCTTCTGGTGGCCGACGACTCCACCCCCAACTACCTCTACATCAACAAAGGCAACGGCACTTTCGAAGATGACAGCTACGCCTCCGGCTATGCCCTGAACGAAAACGGCCGGGAAACCGCCTCCATGGGCGTCGCTGTGGGCGACTACCAGAACAACGGCCGCCTCGGTCTCTTCAACACCACCTTTTCCGACGACTACGATGTGCTCTACCGCAACGACGGCGATGCCAACTACACCGATGACAGTTATGCCGCCGGGGTCGCCGAGCCGACCGTGCCCTTCTTAGGCTGGGGCACCGAGTTCATCGACTACGACAACGATGGATGGAAGGACCTGTTCATTGTCAACGGCCACGTCTACCCCATGGTCGATCAGAACAACTGGGGTAGCACCTACGCCGAGCGTCCACTGTTGTTCCACAACCAGCTCGGCAAAAAGTTCGACCTGGTGCCGGCGGTCGAGGGTACAGGTCTAGCCTTGGTCATCCCCGCCCGCGGTGCCGCCTTCGGTGATCTCTTCAACGACGGCCGCATCGACGCCGTCATCAACAACATCGACACCGCGCCCGTGCTCCTGCGCAACGTAAACCCCGATCACCATCATTGGGTGGAATTAAGCCTGACCGGCGGCCCCAAAAGCCCCAGAGACGCCGTCGGCGCCGCGGTCTATCTCACCGCCGGAGGCATCAAGCAGCGGGGAGACGTGCTCAGCGGAGGCAGCTTTGTCTCCAACAACGACCCCCGCGTTCACTTCGGACTGGGCGATGCGGAAAAAGTGGATGCGGTAGAGATTCACTGGCCCAGCGGCCTGAAAGAGAAAGTGAACCTGCCCGGCGTGGATAAGATTTTTTCCGTGGAAGAAGGCAAAGGCGTAACCGGCCAAACCCCGAACGGAAAGGCTCACTGAATGGACACCAACCTGCAATATCCCCATCGCCGCTACGATCCTCTGCGCGGCCGCTGGGTGTTGGTTTCTCCTCACCGCACCCAGCGTCCCTGGCAGGGAGAAGTCAGCCGCACCGACGCCAAGCCCGCGCTGCGCTACGATCCGGACTGCTATCTATGCCCCGGCAACACCCGTGCCGGGGGCAAGCAGAACCCGCCCTACAACAGCGTGTTTGCCTTTACCAATGACTACGCGGCGCTCCTGCCCGATTCTCCCGCTATCGCGGAAACGGGCAATCCCTTGCTGCGAGCGGAGGCGGAGCGCGGCATCTGCCGTGTCCTGTGCTTCCATCCCGACCACAGCCTGACCCTGGCGGGCATGCAAGTGCCGGACATCGTCCGCGTAGTAGAAGCCTGGACCAAGGAGTTCAAAGAACTGGGGGCACGCCCGGAAATCCGTCATGTGCAGATCTTCGAGAACCGGGGCGCGATGATGGGCGCCAGCAATCCCCACCCCCACGGCCAGATCTGGGCGACTGAACACATTCCCGACGAAGCCGCAGCCGAAGTAGCGAATCAAAACGCGTATCTCCGCCAAGAAAACGCCTGCCTGCTCTGTGACACCCTGAAAGTCGAGCTCGAGCAAAACCAGCGCATCGTTTGCCAAAACGAGGAATTTGTCGCCCTGGTGCCCTTCTGGGCAGTGTGGCCCTTCGAGACCCTGGTGCTCCCTCGCGCTCACCTCGGAAGCCTCCTGGAATTCAAGCCCACCGAGCAGCGTGGCCTGGCGGACATCCTCAAGCAGCTCACCTCCACCTACGACTGCTTGTTTGCCACCAGCTTCCCCTACACCATGGGATTTCATCAACGTCCAACCGATGGAGACCTCCACCCGGAGTGCCATTTCCATGGCCACTTCTACCCGCCCTTATTGCGTTCGGCGACCGTGCGCAAATTCATGGTCGGCTTTGAAATGCTGGGTATGCCGCAACGGGACATCACTCCCGAGGCGGCCGCCGAACAATTACGTTCCGCAGCAGGCGGCTAACGTGTTCACGCGTTACCGCTGGCCCGCCGTTCTGCCCCTGTTTCTGGCGTTTTGCGCAGCCGCCCAGGTCATCACCGTCGACCACGGACCGAACACGGTCGCGCAGCAGTCCAAACCGTATGTGGTGATGGTCTCGCTCGACGGCTTCCGCTACGACTATGCCCGCAAGTTCGAAGCCAAACACTTGCTGGCCCTGGGCACGGAGGGCGCGATCGCAACGGAGGGTATGATCCCCGCCTATCCTTCGCTGACCTTTCCCAATCACTACACCCTGGTGACCGGGCTCTATCCCGAACACCACGGCATTGTCGCCAACAATTTCTACGACCCGGCCCGCAAAGAGCGTTACTCCTATAGCGATCCGGCAACCAGCAGCGACGGAACCTGGTACGGAGGGGAACCCCTGTGGGTCCTGGCGGAAAAACAGGGCATGCGCACCGCCTGCTTCTTCTGGCCCGGCTCAGAAGCCGAGATCGACGCCGGCCGTCCCACCTACTACCTCAAATTCGACGACCGCTTTCCGGACGAAAAGCGCATCGACCAGGTAGTCGCCTGGCTCCGCCTGCCGCCGGAGCAGCGCCCTCACTTCATCACCCTTTACTATTCGAACGTCGATCACGCCGGTCACCAGTTCGGGCCCGACACCCCGCAAACCGCGGCAGCCGTCCAACACGTCGACCAATTAATAGGCATTCTCTGGACAGATCTCGCGCAACTGCAACTGCCCATCGATCTGATCGTGGTTTCCGACCACGGCATGGAGCACCCGCAGGGGCCCTGGATCGACCTCTCCCGCTACGCCGACCTGCAAAACTTCACCACGGTCGGATCGCTCCTCTACCCGAATTCCGAAGCAGCCGCTGAAAAGGCCTATCAGGAACTGAAGATCAAGACCGATGCTTTTACCGTCTATCGCCGCAAGCGAGTGCCTGCGATCCTGCATTACGACACCAATGCCCGGGAGGGGGATCCGGTGGTAGTAGCAAACGGGCCCTACGCCATCCGCGCCCACGTGAATGCCGAAGACCTACCTCCCGAGCCAGGAGCTCACGGTTACGACCCAAGGGTGGTGAAGTCCATGCGCGCCCTGTTCCTGGCCGTAGGCCCCGACATCCGTCCCAACTCCAACCTGGAACCCTTCGAAAACGTAAACGTCTACCCCCTCCTAGCAAAAATCCTGGGCCTGAACCCCCCGCAAGTCGACGGCACCCTGAACGTCCTCTCCAAGATCCTCAAAAACCAACCCGCAGACGACGATAACCCCTAACCCCGTACGGCCAACAACTCCCGGGTGCCCCATATCTCGCTCGTTTTTCGCGAGATGTGGGATACCACCGCGCCAAACCATCAGGAGTAAGTCGCAAAACAGAACCACTCTAAAAACAATCCAATCTAAAATCCTGGACGGGTGCCCCACGTTCGCCTAAGCGTACGTGGGCCGAAAACGACGGGCGAAGCCCTTCGATCGCTTTTACTGAATCAATCACCAAACCCCACCTCATCTCTCACTCATGAAAGTCGCGAACCCGACAGACACCACCCTCCTCAACAACCCCATCTGGAACGCCCTCTCTACCGACCAGTCCCACCTTGCCCAGAGCAACCATCTCGCCAAGCGCTTCCCCCACGACGTAGCAACCTTCGGAGCCATGGAAGCGCAATCCCCATCCGAGTACGAAGCCTTGGCAGAAATCCTCTCCGGAGACACCGCCGCTCTCTTCCTCGCGTCCAAACCCGTCCTCCCCGACGACTGGTCGATGCGCCTCAGCGGAGACATGTATCAGATGACCTTCGAAGCCCCGCCTCCTGCCGAGCCAAACCAATC
>Ga0182015_10004603_pt1 | contig 14755 bp, 10 predicted proteins | sample 712P3MmetaG_FD_120478 | JGI IMG/M metagenome (GOLD analysis project Ga0182015, IMG submission 120478) | Permafrost microbial communities from Stordalen Mire, Sweden - 712P3M metaG | ecosystem: Environmental > Terrestrial > Soil > Wetlands > Permafrost | place: Sweden: Stordalen | collected...
AGGAGGCCTGCATGCAAGCGGCCGCCTGGCAAAGACGCGGCATGAGCTTGGAGCTGCACGTCAACCTCTCGGCGCGCCAGCTCGGAGCGGACACGGTGCTGAGCGACCTCGAGGAGTCATTGCGGATGAGCCGGCTCAATCCGGCCCTACTTGTCCTCGAGGTGGCCGAGGCGACGGTCGTGACGGACGCCCGCGCTGTGTCGAAGCGTCTCATGGAGTTCAAGGCTCTCGGCGTGAGCGTCGCCATGGACAGCTTCGGTGCCGCCTACTCGGCCCTGAGCCACCTTAAGGACCTCCCTTTGGACATCGTCGAGTTCGACCGCTCCCTTATCGCCGAGCTGGGCAAGGACGACTCGGCGGCGGCCCTGGTCCGGACCCTCGTGCAGATCGCCGAAAGTCTCGGTCTGCAAACTCTTGCCGCGGGCGTCGAGGACGAGGGACAGCTCGACGAGCTCCGCAAAGCCGGTTGCACGGGCGCCCTCGGGCACCTTTACTCCGAGCCGGTGGACGCTCGGGCGCTCGACGCGGTCTTCGAGGAATTCGAGACGCTCGAAGCCGCGGACTGGCCCCGTCGGCTAGGCGAGATGCTCAACGATGACGAAGCTGTCGACGAAGACGAGGCGGGAGACACCCCATGAGTCCGAAGACGGCGCAAAGCCAGAGCAGAGCTGCAGTCGCGAGTCGCATGGACATCGTGAACCTCATCTGCACAAAGCGGGACGGTCACGAGCTGAAAGACGCCGCGATCGACTGGATAATCGACTCCTATGTCCATGGCGGTGTCGCCGACGAGCAGGTGGCGGCGTTGTTGATGGCTATCTTCTGGCGCGGTCTGTCGGGGAGCGAGCTCTCCCGCTGGACCTCTGCCATCATCGCCTCGGGAGAGACGATGGACCTCTCGGGACTCGCACGTCCCACCGTCGACAAGCACTCCACAGGCGGAGTCGGCGACAAGGTGTCGCTCATATTGGCCCCGCTCGTGGCGACCTGCGGGGCGGCGGTGCCGCAGTTGTCGGGCCGGGGCCTCGGCCACACCGGAGGCACCCTCGACAAGCTCGAGGCAATTCCCGGCTGGCGCTCGGAGCTCTCCAACGCCGAGATGCTCGCCCAGCTCGACGAGATCGGATGCGTCATCTGCGCGGCCGGTGCCGGGCTCGCGCCGGCCGACCGCAAGCTCTATGCGCTGCGCGACGTGACCGGGACCGTGGAGTCGATCCCGCTCATCGCCGGCTCGATCATGTCGAAGAAGATCGCCGAGGGCACCCAGTCGCTCGTGCTGGACGTCAAGGTCGGCTCGGGGGCGTTCATGACCGAGCGCGAGCGGGCCGCCGAGCTCGCCCGGACGATGGTCCGCCTCGGCAGGGACCACGGCCTCAAGGTGACAGCAGTGCTGAGCGCCATGGACACCCCGCTCGGGCGCGCCGTCGGCAACGGTCTCGAGGTCACCGAGTCGGTCGAGGTGCTCTCGGGCGAGCACGCCGGGTCCGATCTCGTGGAGGTGACCCTCTCGCTCGCGCGAGAGATGCTCGACCTTGCCGGGATCGAGGCCGACCCCGCTGCGGCGCTCCATGACGGCTCAGCCCTCGAGACCTGGCGCAAGATGGTCCTCGCCCAGGGAGGCGACCCCGATGCCAAGCTGGCAAAGGCACCCGAGATCGAGACGCTCGACGCGGAGCGGTCGGGAGTGCTCGGTCGCCTCGATGCCCGCTCCGTCGGGTTCGCGGCCTGGCGGCTCGGCGCCGGTAGGGCCCGCAAGGAGGACCCGGTCAGCGCCGTAGCGGGTGTTCTCTGTCGTGTAAAGCCTGGTGAGGACGTTGTAAAGGGGCAACCTCTACTAGAGCTTCATACCGAGGAGCCTGAGCGCATCGCCTGGGCCCGGGAAGCGCTCGAAGGCGCTATCGAGATCAGCGACGAGCCCCCGGCCTCGGCGCCCGTTGTCCTGGAGGTGATCAAGTGAGTGCCAAGCCCACACTCGAGGAGATCCGCTCAACACCTAAGGTGCTCCTCCACGATCATCTCGACGGGGGCCTGCGACCGGCGACGGTCGTCGAGCTGGCAGCCGAGCAGAACTACCGTGGCCTGCCCACGACCGACCCGGATGAGCTGGCGGCCTGGTTCGTCGCCGCGGTCCCCCGTCGTGACCTCGTGCGGTACCTGGAGGGCTTCGTCCATACCGTCGGCGTGATGCAGACTGCCGAGGCTCTAGAGCGCGTCGCGGCCGAGTGCGTGGAGGACCTGGCTGACGACGGGATCGTCTATGCGGAGGTGCGCTTTGCCCCTGAGCTGCACACCGAGCGGGACCTAACGCTCGAGCAGGTGGTCGAGTCGGTGCTGGCGGGCTTCGATCGGGCCATGGCCCGGGCCGCGGCGGCCGGCCGGCCGATCGTCGTGCGCACCTTGCTTACCGCCATGCGCACAGCCGCGCGCTCGCGCGAGATCGCCGAGCTGGCGGTGCACTATCGCGACCTCGGAGTTGCCGGTTTCGACGTCGCCGGGCCCGAGGCCGGGTACCCGCCGACGGCGCACCTGGACGCGTTCCAGCTCGTGCAGCGGGAGAACTTCCATGCCACCGTTCACGCCGGAGAGGCCTTCGGTCTCCCCTCGATCTGGCAGGCGATCCAGTGGTGCAACGCCGAGCGGCTCGGCCACGGGGTTCGCATCGTGGACGACATCATCGTCATGCCAGACGGCGAGGCCTCCCTCGGCCGGCTGGCGGCCTACGTGCGCGACACCCGCATTCCCCTCGAGATGTGCCCTACCTCGAACGTCCACACCGGCGCCGTCGCCTCTTTGGCGGAGCACCCGATCGGGCTCCTGCGCCGGCTCAGGTTCAGGGTCACCGTGAGCACCGACAATCGCCTCATGAGCGGCATAACGCTCTCCTCTGAGCTAGCCGGCCTTGTCGAGACCTTCGGGTGGTCCTGGAGAGACCTGAACTGGCTGACGATTAACGCGATGAAGAGCGCCTTTTGCCCCTTCGAGGACCGCTTGGCGCTCATCGACAGCAGGATCAAGCCAGGTTTTGCAGCCTTTGACGCCGAATCGAGCTCTGGCGGGGGGACCTTGGCCCCTCAGGGCCCCTTCGGCGAGGACCCGCTCATCGACTGACAACGGGCGGCGACGTCGCTCTCGATCCTTCCAAGGGCTGCCTCCGCGCGACGGCGCTCGTCGGCGACGCCCTCTGATGGCACCGGGGCGCCGGCGACCTCCAGGTAGGCCTTCAACTTGGGCTCTGTCCCGCTCGGCCTGAGGACTACGCGGGCACCACCTTCGAGCTTCAGCACGAGCGCATCGGTGGGCGGCAGCTCGTCGGTCCCGGCCGCGAGGTCCACGACGTCTGTCACCGCCAAGCCGCCGAGGAAGCGTGGCGGCTCTGCGCGCCACCGGGCGACTATGTCTGCCATCGTGCCCGTCGCGCCCGGACCGGACAGCCTGAGCGACCACTGGGCCGTCGCGTGCACACCAAAGCGTGAGGCGATGTCGTCGAGCAGGGCAGCCACCGAGGTCCCGCGAGCCTTGGCGCCGGCCGCGATCTCTGCGGCCACGAGAGCTGCCGAGAGGCCGTCCTTGTCACGCACGGCGTCGCCCACCTCGTAGCCGAGCGCCTCCTCGTAGCCGAACACGAGCCGGGTACCGGGGCGAGCGCCCGCCGCCCGCGCAATCCATTTGAAGCCGGTGAGCGTCTCGACATAAGCGACGCCGGCCGCCTCGGCCATCTTCGAGAGCAGGGTCGAAGACACGATCGTGGTCGCCACGAGCCGGTCGGTACCTGAAGTCGCGCCGAGGACGTGGCTGGCGAGCAGGCTGCCGAGCTCGTCTCCTGTCAGTCGTCTAAAGGTCCGAGTTACCGGGTCCGGTACGGCGACGGCGAGGCGATCGGCATCGGGATCGTTGGCGAGGACAACGTCGGCGCCGAGGGCCCGCGCGTCGGCGAAGGCCAGATCGAGGGCGCCCGGCTCTTCGGGGTTGGGGAAGGCCACGGTCGGAAAGAGCGGATCGGGTGCCGCCTGGGCGGCCACGACCGAGACCGGCCCAAAACCTGCCTTTTGCAGAAGCCCGGGGAGGACCGCGCCCCCGACGCCGTGCATCGGCGTGTAGACGATGCGCAACTGCCTGGCCCCAGCGGGGTCGAGGAAGCCGAACACGGCCCTACGATAGGCCTCGAGCAGCTCGGCCTCGTCGATCGTCTCGGCGGCGCCGGGCTCGGCCCGATTGAGATTCGCGAACGCGCTCGGCTCGGCGTTCGCGGCCGCTTCGGCTATGGAGTTGTCATCGGGCGGGATCACCTGGGCGCCGTCTGCGGCGTAGACCTTGTAGCCGTTGTCGGCCGCTGGGTTGTGACTGGCGGTGATCATCACGCCCGCGGCCGCCCCGAGATGCTTGACGGCAAAGGCGGTGATGGGTGTCGGGAGAGGGCGGGCGATCACGCGGACCCGCACCCCCGCCGCGAGGGCGACATCGGCGACGTCGATCGCGAACTGCGCCGAGCCGTTGCGGGCGTCGCGCCCGACGACGAGCCCGCGGACTGCGGCCTCGGCGCCCTGGTCGAGCAACCAGCGCGCGACACCGGCGGTCGTCTTCCTGACGACAAGACGGTTCATCCTCGCCGGCCCGGCGCCGAGCGCCCCGCGAAGGCCCGCGGTCCCGAAGCTGAGGGGGTTCTCGAAGCGGGCCCGCACGCCGGCGGCGTCCCCGGCTTCGATCAAGGAGGCGAGCTCGTCGCGCGTCGCCGGGTCTGGGTCGAGGGCCATCCATCTCCCGGCCTCGGCGAGCAGATCGGCAGGGAACTGTGGCCTTGTGCCCTCTGGAGCCGTCACAGGATGGAGAGCACCCCGCCGATCAGCCCGGCCAGGTACGGCGCCGCGGCGGCGCCGGCGGCCAGGACCTCGGCGTGGTCGAGCGGGGTCGGGCTCACGCCCGCCGCCAGGTTCGTGACAAGCGAGATGCCGAGCACCGAGGCTCCGAGGTGATGGGCCGCGATCGCCTCGAGAGCAGTCGACATCCCCACAAGATCGGCGCCGAGGCTGCGCAGCATGACGACCTCGGCCGGCGTCTCGTACTGGGGGCCGTTCAAGCCGGCGTAGACGCCCTCGGCGAGATTCGGGTCGACCGTCTTCGCCAACGCCCGCAGCCTTTCTGGGTAGAGCTCTGTCAGGTCCACGAAACGTCCCCGGTAGCCATCGGGTGGCGGCGGGCCGCTCAGCGGGGAGGCGCCCGTCAAGTTCAGCTGGTCCCGTATCAGCACGGCCTGACCAGGGCCTATCGCCGGGTCGAGGCCACCGGCGGCGTTTGTCAGCACGACGACGCGAGCTCCCGCGAGGACAGCTGTCCGGACGGGATGCACGACTTGTGCCGGAGAGCGACCCTCATAAAGGTGCGTGCGGCCGATGAGGAGCAGGACGCGGTGCTCCCCGATCGTGACCGAGCGCAGGCGACCGTCGTGACCCGACACGGTCGGCGCCGAGAAACCTGGCAGTTCACTGGCCGCGAGCTCGGCCTCAGGCTCGCCGAGCCCGTCGGCGACTCCTTGCCATCCAGAACCGAGGACGATCGCCACGTCATGGGGCCTCGTCCCAGCCCACCTGCTCACCTCGCCGGCAGCCGCAGCTGCGAGCGCGAACGGGTCCAAAGAGCCACCAGGCGCGGTCATGCGCGAGAGGTTAGGGCTGCCGGCACGTGACGCGCGGTGTACCGGGCTCGTCCCGGACGTCCTCAGACGCCGACGGGGTGCCAGACGGTCTTGGTCTCGAGGAAAGCCAGCATGCGGCGCGGGGTGGGCGCGGCGCTCCAGTCAGCACCGCCCCGGTCAGGGCGGAGCACCCGCTTCACGTTCGAGACCGCGGCCTGCTCGAGCTCGACGAGGAGCTCGGCGGGGGCGCCCGCCAGGTCGAGCGCGTCCACGTCGCGGTGCGCCGCCAACACGGGCGCCAGCTCGGCGAGCTTGCCGGTGAGAAGGTTGACGACGCCCCCGGGCAGATCCGAGGTGGCGAGGACCTCGGCAAGGGTGATAGCCGGCAACGGCTTGGTCTCGCTCGCAACGAGCACGGCCGTGTTGCCGGTCACGAGCACCGGCGCGAGGACGCTCACGAGCCCAAGTAACGAAGACTCCCCCGGCGCGACGACTCCGACCACGCCTGTCGGCTCCGGCACGCTGAAGTTGAAGAACGGGCCGGCGACGGGGTTCGAGGAACCGACGACCTGAGCCACCTTGTCGGCCCAGCCCGCGTACCAAACCCAGCGGTCGACGGCTGCATCGACGATTCCCGCGGCCTGTTTCGGGCTCGTGCCCTCGCTCGCGGCGACCTCCTCGGCGAACTGGGCACGCCTGCCGTCGAGCATCTCTGCCACGCGGTAGAGGACCTGGCCCCTGTTGTAGGCCGTCGCCCCGGCCCAGCGTGGCTGAGCCTTGCGGGCGGCCACGACCGCGTCCCGGAGGTCTTTTCTCGACGCGAGAGCCGCATTGGCCAAAAAGGCGCCCTTGGCATCAACGACGATGTAGGACCGGCCGGACTCAGAGCGCGGGAAGGCGCCACCGATGTAGAGCTTGTAGGTCTTGCGCACCGAGAGACGTTGCTCAGACATCGAGGTACGCCCCCAGGCCCTGGCGGCCCCCCTCCCTGCCGAAGCCCGACTCGCGGTAGCCGCCGAATGGGCTGGACGGGTCGAAGCGGTTGAAGCTGTTAGCCCACACGACCCCGGCCCGGAGCTGGCCGGCCATCCACAAGATGCGGCTGCCCTTCTCGGTCCATACGCCCGCGGACAGCCCGTAGACGGTGTTGTTCGCCTTGGCGACGGCCTCCTCGGGGGTGCGGAAGGTCAGCACCGAGAGGACCGGGCCGAAGATCTCCTCCTGCGCGATCCGGTGCGCCTGGGACACCCCGGTGAAGACCGTCGGGGGGAACCAGTACCCGTGCGCGGGAAGGGTGCACTCGGGCGACCAGCGCACCGCCCCCTCGGCCTCACCCTCCTCGACGAGGCTGCGGATCTTCTCGAGCTGGGCGGCGTTGTTGATGGCGCCGAGGTCGGTGTTCTTGTCGAGCGGGTCACCGACACGCAGCGTACCGAGTCGTCGCTTGAGCTTCTCGACGACGACATCGGCGATCGACTCTTGCACCAACAGGCGCGAGCCAGCGCAGCAGACCTCACCCTGGTTGAAAAAGATGCCATTGACGATGCCCTCGACCGCTTGGTCGAGCGGGGCGTCGTCAAAGACGATGTTCGCCGCCTTGCCGCCGAGCTCGAGCGTCAGGTGCTTGCCGGTCCCCGCCAGGGCGCGCTGGAGGTCCTTGCCGATCTCGGTCGAACCGGTGAAGGCGACCTTGTCGACCCCGGGATGGGCGACGAGGGCGGAGCCGGCGACCGAGCCGGCGCCGGTGAGGACGTTCACGACCCCGGGCGGCAGATCCGCCTGCTGGATGATCTCGGCGAGGAGCAGGGCGGACAAGGGCGTCGTCGAGGCCGGTTTGAGCACGCAGGTGTTGCCGGCAGCGAGAGCCGGCGCGAGCTTCCAGGCCGCCATCATCAAAGGGAAGTTCCAGGGGATGACCTGGCCGGCCACGCCGAGCGGGCGCGGATCGGGGCCGAAACCGGCGTAGCCGAGCTTGTCGGCCCAGCCGGCGTAGTAGAAGAAGTGGGCGGCGGCGAGCGGGACGTCGACGTCGCGCGACTCGCGGATCGGCTTGCCGTTGTCGAGGCTTTCCAGCACGGCGAGCTCCCGGGAGCGCTCTTGGATCATGCGGGCGATCCGGTAGAGGTACTTCGCCCGCTCGGCCCCGGGCATCGGGCCCCAGACCGACTTCTGGGCGCGCCCGGCCGCGGCCACGGCAAGATCGACGTCGGCCGGGCTGGCCGCGGCGATCTCGGCCAGCACCTCCTCGGTGGCGGGGTTCTCGGTCTTGTAGGCGTGCCCGCCTATGGGCTCGACGAACTTGCCGTCAATGAAAAGCCCATAGGACGAGTGGATGTCGACGATTGCCCGTGACTCGGGCGCAGGAGCGTAGTCCCAGGTCATCTCGTCACGACAAGCTGTAGTCGTCGGTCCCGGCGTAGGCGCCGGTCAGCTGCTTGGAGCGCTGCATGAGCAGGTCGTTCAAAAGGCTGCTGGCCCCGAAACGGAATAGGGACGGGTGAAGCCATGTCTCCCCCACTGTCTCGTTGACTATGACCAGGTACCTGATGGCGTCCTTGGTATTGCGGATGCCGCCGGCAACTTTGACCCCTACTCGCGTGCCTATGAGATCGGCGAAGTCCCGTACCGCCTCCAGCATTACAAGTGCCACCGGGAGCGTCGCGGATGGGCTGACCTTGCCGGTGGAGGTTTTGATGAAATCGGCGCCGCCTACCATGGCGAGGTAGCTCGCCCGACGGACGTTGTCGTAGGTGACAAGCTCGCCGGTCTCCAAGATGACCTTCAGGTGCGCCGGCCCGCAGGCCTGCTTGACGGCTTGGACCTCGTCTAGGACAAGGCCGTAGCGGCCGCTCAGGAACGCGCCCCGGTCGATGACCATGTCGATCTCGTCGGCACCCGCCGCGACCGCGTCGCGAACGTCTGCGAGCTTCACCGCGAGCGAGGCCCTCCCCGATGGGAAGGCGGTCGCCACCGCGGCTACCGCCACGGAGCTGCCCTGCAGCGCCCGCTTGGCCACAGCTACGAGATCGGGGTAGATGCACACGGCGGCGACATGGGGGACCGCGGCGTCAGCCGGATCGGGCCGAACAGCCTTCGCGCACAGGCTCAGGACCTTTCCCGGCGTGTCGGCTCCCTCGAGCGTCGTGAGATCGACCATGCGCACGGCCATGTCGATGGCCCACAACTTGGCGGAGGTCTTTATGGAGCGGGTGGCGAGCGAAGCGGCCCTTGCCTCGGCTCCCACCTGGTCGACCCCGGGCAGGCCGTGGAGGAAGCGCCGCAGCTCTGTCTCCGAACGGCCCAGGTAGGCGAGCATCTCGGCTGCCGACCCATCGGCACCGACAATCGAGGTCCGAAGGCCAGAGCCGAGGGGGCGTCTCGCCTCCTCTAGGGCCAGTCCGCAGGGCGCGCTGGTCGCGCTTGGCGCCGTCGTCGTCGCTTCGCTTTCCATTCGCCCACCTCACAACTCTGTGCGAGATCGAGCCTATCCTGCAGGCGTCACGCGAACGCCCGGGGGCCCGGGACGGTCATCTCGCTCGGAGAGATCGGCTCTTGCCCACCGGTGGAAGGAGAATGGCGGCATGGGGAAACCTCAAGCGACCAGCTTCGGCGTCCGATCCGAGGTGGGCCAGCTCCGCCAGGTCATAGTGCACCGCCCTGGCCTCGAGCTATCGCGCCTGACGCCGCAGAACATCGGCGAGATGCTCTTCGACGGCGTGGTGTGGTTGGCCAAGGCCAAAGAAGAGCACGACGCCTTCGTCGACTCACTCCGGCAAAAAGGCGTGCGCGTGCACTACTTTGCCCAGCTTTTGACCGAGGTCATCGAGACTGGCGAGGGCCGCGCGTTCGTGCTCGATCGGATCTGCACCGAAGAGATCGTCGGCCCGACGCTGGTCGACCCGCTCCGAAGGTTCTTCGAGGACCTCGACTGCGACAGCCTCGCCACCTACCTCATCGGCGGTGTCTTGAAAGTCGACCTGCACCCGGTTAGCACCCACAGCTTGAAGTGGGAGACTCTCCACGCCGACGACTTCTTGCTCGCCCCCCTGCCGAACCATCTCTTCCAGCGCGACAACTCCTGTTGGATCTACGGCGGCGTGTCGGTCAACCCGATGGCAAAGCTGGCCCGCCAGCGCGAGACCCTCCACAGCCGTGCCATCTACCGCTACCACCCGATGTTCAGCGGTGCGCAGTTCGTCACCTATTACGGAGACGACGACGTGAACCACCTGCCCGCGTCGGTCGAGGGAGGTGACGTCCATGTGATCGGCAACCGCACCGTCATGATCGGGCTCGGCGAGCGGACCACTCCGATGGGCGCCGAGATCCTCCTCCAGCGCCTGTTCGCCTCCGGCCAGGCTCACACGGCCATCGCCGTCGAGCTGCCGAAGTCGCGTTCGATGATGCATCTCGACACGGCCATGACGATGATCGACAAGACGACCTTCGTCCTCTACCCGTACTTCGACCGCCAGGGCCGGTCTTGGACCATCAAACCGGACGAGGGCGGGGGCTTGGAGGTCTCTGTCAACGAGAACCTCTGGGAGACTCTCGCCGGTGCCCTCGGAGTCGACCGGGTGACCGTGCTCGCCACCGACGAGGACATCCGTGCTGCCGAGCGCGAGCAGTGGGACGACGGTACGAACTACCTCGCCGTGTCCCCCGGTGTCGTCTTCGGCTACGACCGCAACGTCGCCACCAACACGATGCTCAAGAACAACGGGTTCGAGGTTGTGACTGTCTCGGGCAGCGAGCTCGGACGCGGCCGGGGAGGCCCACGGTGCATGACGTGCCCGATCGAACGAGACCCCGCCTGACAAGGCTTCGCCCGATGGCCACCGGCCCGCACGAAGCGCTCGCGGTCGGCGGAGCTCACGGGCCTATTGCTGCAGTGACCCTGGCTCCGTAGGGCTCGGCTGCGGTCCTCGCGATCACTTGACCTCGAGAGCGCGCGGCGAGTTCCGTGCTCGGCACGACCGTGACCCGATTCCGCGCGACCGCGGTGCCCCGATAGCCGGAGCCTCCGGAGGATTGCGCGGTCAACGGCCCCACAACTGTCAGGCAGACGACCGCGGCGAGGGCAAGTACCCCACGAAGTCCCCTCTTGGCAGTTTGGTCCCGAATCACACCTGTGTAATCGGCACTGGAAGCCGGACGCTGAAGCAAAATTACCACTCTACGCGCGAACTTTGCGCGCTTCTAGTGATAATGCCGCGGGCTGCTGCTACCGTATAGGCGTTCGGCGCCTGTGTCATTGCGCGTTTGGGCCTGCCGAGGCCGCTTTGTCGAGCTCGGAGGCCGTGAACACCGAATGCACCGTGAGCCCGGCTTCGCGCAGCGCCTCATGACTACCGTTGCTCCGGTCGATGACACAGAGCACGTGGTCGACGACCGCGCCGAGCTCGCGGAGATCCCCGGTCGACATCACGACTTGACCACCTGTTGTGACCACATCTTCGACAACGAGCACGCGGCGGCCGGCGATCGGGCCGCCCTCGGCGAGCTTGGCGGTGCCGTACTGCTTGGCCGCCTTACGGACGAACACGGCCTCGAGCCCCGTTGCGAGCGACAGTGCCGTCGCGATCGGGACACCTCCGAGCTCGAGACCGGCGAGGACCTCCGTCCCGGCGGGTATGAGGGCGATCGCCTCTTCGGCTACCTCCCGAAGCAGCTTCGGGTCGCCTTCGAACCGGTACTTGTCGAAGTAGTAGTCCGCGACCTGGCCGGATCGAAGAGTGAACGAGCCCACCAGCCGGCAGCTTCGGTCGATACGGGCCGCGAGAGTCTGTCTGTCCATCGACGACAGTCTGCCGCGTAGCTCAAGCCCAGCGGTCATAAATCCGATACCCACTCCTGGTGTTATGAAAACGCACGGTGCGCGCGCGGCCTACGATCGTGGGCTACGGGCGGTGACAGGTAGCGAACGGTGAAAGGCTGGGAGAGCGTGAAACTGTCGCGGAAACTGACGTCGACTCTGCACGTGGCCTCGGTGCTTGCTCTCGCGGTGGCACTCGTGCCCCTGCTCTCGAGCCCGGCCCTGGCCGGTGGCACGATCACACAGACGGGACCGGGAACCGGTACGACGACGACAACCGGCAGCTCTTCGTTCGGCGATGTGATCGCGACGACTGGGGGAGTCGGGTTAGTCAGCTTCGTAGCCGACTTGCCGTCAACTCCGCCGGGCCTCAGCGTCGACTCGACCGGCAATGTCTCGACGACGGGCACGCTCGCAGAGAACATCTACACCCTCACCGGGACCGACTCGGACCTGTCCTCAGATACCGGTACATGGACTTACATATTGACGGTGAACGCGGTGACGATCGCCCAGAGCCCACCGACGGAGAACGCGGCCGCCGTCACCCCTGCCGAGAGCGGAAGCTTCACGAACCAGCTGGAGACGAGCGGCGGTACCGGCTCTGTGACATATGTTCAGGTGACCGGATCCACCGATCTGACCGTCTCGTCCTCGGGTGAGGTCACGGCGGCGTCGGATTTGCCGGTTAGCGGCTACACGGCAACGGGGACCGACTCCGACATCTACGGTGACACAGGGTCGTGGACCTACACCTTGAACGTCACCGGCGCGACGATCACACAGAGCCCCCCGACACACAATGCCGCGCTGGTCACGCCCACTGACAGCCGGAGCTTCACTGACCAGCTGGTGACGAGCGGGGCCATCGGCTCGGTCAGCTATGGCCAGTCGACCGGTTCACCCAGCGTGAGCGTCTCCTCCTCCGGTGCGGTGACCGTCGGCGCGACCTTGGCTGCGGGAGCTCACACGGCCACCGGTACCGACAGCGACATCTACGGCGACAGCGGGACCTGGGCCTACACCGTCAACGTCACCGCCACCGGGATCACCCAGTCCTCCCCGACAACGAACTCGACCGCGATCGTCACACCTCCGACGAGCACGTCGTTCACCGCGCAGCTGGCGACCACGGGTGGAGACGGGACGATCCTCTACAGCCAGTCGACCGGCAACCCTGATCTCACCGTCTCATCCTCCGGCGCAATCAAAGTGGTCACGCCGCTGGTCGTCGGGAGCTACCCGGCGACGGGGACCGACGTTGACAGCTACGGAGACAGCGGGACATGGACCTACACCCTCAATGTCACCGCGGGCACGATCGGACAGAGCTCCCCGATCGGCAACGGCGCCCCGCTCACGCCCGCCGGCACTGGCGCCTTCGTCGACCAGCTCGACACAAGCGGCGTTGTCGGGGACGTCACCTATGTCGTCACGGTCGCCTCGAGCCCGACCGGCCTCCTCATCAGCCCGAGCGGTACCGTCTCGACGACAGGCCCGCTCGCTACCGGCAACTACACGATCTCGGGCAGCGACTCTGACACCTCCGGCGACACGGGTGCCTGGTCCTACCTGCTCACCGTCCGCGCCGCGCCCATCTCCCAGTCCGTACCACTCACGAATTCGGTCACACCCGCGGCCAGCGCGGGCTACACCCAGCAACTCGTGACCAAGGGGAACGCCGGCGCAGTGAAGTTTGTGACCACTTCAAGCACACGCCCGCCCGGGGTGACGAGGGGCCTCGCGGTCTCCCCGTCAGGCAAGGTCACGACCACAGGAGCGCTGGCCGCCGGCACCTACAGCGCCTCGGGCACAGATTCCGATGGCTTCGGGGACAGTGGGACATGGGCGTTCACCTTGACGGTCGCCAAGACGGCGATCACCCAGACAGGACCGTTCTCGAACCCGAACAAGATCACGCCCGCGTCGAGCTCTAGGTTCACCGCTCAGCTGAAGACGACCGAGACGACCGCCAAGGTCAGATTTGTCACGACCGCGTCGCACCCACCGGGCCTCGTCGTCTCCTCTTCGGGGGCTGTGACGACCAAAGGAGCCCTCGCGGCGGGCACCTACGCCGTCTCGGGCACCGACTCCGACGGACTCGGTGACAACGGGACCTGGGGCTTATCGCTCACCGTGACCGCCACCAAGATCGCCCAGCAGTCACCGACGAGCGCCGCGACTAACACGGGCAAGACCTTCGCGGGCAAGCTCAAGGTCACCGGCTTCTACGGCCCGGTCAACTTTGCGCAGTCGAGCGGCAAACCGGCTCTGACGATCTCGTCCAAGGGCGTCGTCACGGCGCTGTCGGACTTGAAGGCCGGGACCTACAAGGCAACGGGAACCGCCTCGGACCATTACCGCGACGGGCGCGGCGACTGGAGCTTCACGCTGACCGTGACGGCCACCAAGCTCGCCCAGGCCGCCCCCTCGAGCGGGGCGACGACGACGGGCAAGGCCTTCAAGAGCCAGTTGGTGCTCTCCGGCTCTCACGGCACCGTCAGCTTCTCCCAAGCGACCGGTGCGCCCCATCTCAAGGTCTCGTCCTCCGGTTCGGTGACTGCGCCGTCGAGTTTGCCGAAAGGTACCTACAAGGCGGCCGGCACGGTCTCAGACGGCCTTGGCGACACGGGGAGCTGGAGCTTTACCTTGACGGTCACGTCGGCTTCGATAAAACAGCTCGCCCCTGGCTCAGCCGAAACTGCGGTCGGCAAGGGCTTCACCGGTCGCCTCAAGGTGAAGGGCGCGATCGGCAGAGTCACCTACACCCAGTCGAGTGGCGCGCCCCATGTCAAGGTCTCCTCCTCCGGGGCGATCTCGGCGCCGGCCAACCTGGCGAGAGGCACCTACAAGGCGACGGGCTCGGCCAGGGACACCGACGATGACTCGGGGACCTGGTCGTTCACATTGACAGTCTCCGCGAGAAGGCTCGTCCAGCTCGCTCCTTTGCGTGGCGCCAGCGCGACCGGCACAGCCTTCAGGGCCACGCTCAAGCTCTCCGGAACACACGGCAGGGTCACCTACAGCCAGTCGAGCGGGGCACCGCATCTTCTCGTCTCGTCCTCCGGGGCGGTTTCGGCCTCGGCCGGCCTGGCGGCCGGGACCTACAAAGCGACAGGCGGCGCGAGCGACTCCTACGGCGACACAGGCAGCTGGAGCTTCGTTCTCACCGTCTCGGCACACAAGCTCGCCCAGCTCGTGCCGGTACTGGCAAAGATCCGAGCCGGCACGGCATTCAAGGTACAGCTCGATGTCTCCGGTGCCCACGGCAGCCTCACCTACACCCAGTCGGTCGGAGCGCCCCGGATACT
>Ga0182015_10004604_pt1 | contig 14751 bp, 11 predicted proteins | sample 712P3MmetaG_FD_120478 | JGI IMG/M metagenome (GOLD analysis project Ga0182015, IMG submission 120478) | Permafrost microbial communities from Stordalen Mire, Sweden - 712P3M metaG | ecosystem: Environmental > Terrestrial > Soil > Wetlands > Permafrost | place: Sweden: Stordalen | collected...
TAGCACCGAGAAAACCTCATGGCTTGCGAGAGGCGTCTTGTCCCGCGGCAGCATGTCGATAGATTTGCATCAGCAGGGGATAGTTTGCCTCTGCGGTGTATTTGGTTTCGTATTCTCGGCGGGCTTCCTTCCCCATTAGGCACATGCGTTCCGGGTGATTCCAAGCCCACTCGACTTTCTCCGCTAAGTCCTCCGCATCCCCGGACGTGAACTGCAAACCGGTGCGACCGTCATCCACGATCTCCTGCATGGCACCTATTCGAGAGCAAATTACCGGCACGCCGCAGGCAAAGCTTTCGGCAATAGTCACCGGGAAATTCTCATACCACTCGCTCGAAAAGATTAGGAAACGTGCCCGGCTCAGGACCGCCAACGCCTCGGCCCGCGGCAAGTGTCCTTTAAATTGAATGCTAGCAAGGCCACGGCGCTCAGCCTCTTCTTGCAATGCAGTGCGCTCAGGACCACCACCAACGACGAGCAGCGGAATCCGGTTGTCGAAGTGAGCCCAGGCAGTCAATACAGTACTTACCCTCTTCTCCGGGGAGAGCCGGCCTATAAACAAGGCGTAATCCGCACTGCTCTTGCGCGAACCAGGATCAGGGTGCACGAAATTGGGCTTGACAAAAATCCTCTCGGCTGGCAACCCTGCTTTTATGAATGTGTCTCGAGAAAACTGGGAGAGGGCGACGTAGCAGTCGATATTCTTGGTCCACGTGCGCTTGAGTCGATGTACGGCCAGCGTCAGAGCCACAACAGCCGTCGCCGGCCTAGAATCACGATAACAGCCGTATAGCACGCTTCGCCAGAGGCCGTGGTCCACGCATTCTTCACAGACAGTGCCCTTCCGGAAGAACGTCGCAGCGGGGCAGAAGAGCCTGTAATTATGAAGGGTCTGTACCACCGGGACACCCGCTTCGTCACACGCACTGTAAATCGAAGGGGAGATCATCACGAATGTGTTATGGATGTGAACGAGATCCGGCTTCTCCTGGCGCAACAGCTCGCCAAAGTCTCTCCGGGTATCGTCAGCCCAGACGGTCCTCTGCACGAGCGCCAGTCGTTTAACCCCGGAATAGGATTCAACCTCCAAATTGCTTCGGCAGTAGGTCACAACCTCGTGCCCGGTCCGTTCCAAGAGTTGGCGTTCCTGCTCGAAAACCACGTCTTCGCCCCCCGGCTGCTGGTATCGGTTATGAACGAGGATTATCTTCACAATTTCTGATTCTCCCGGGAATGTTCCACTGGGTTGCCATTAGAAAGCAAGGCAATTCCTAATTCGGCACGCACATCACATCTTTCCCCTTGAACTGCCCTTGCCACTGGATTCAGTTGCACCTGGAATCCGCGGATACCCGCACGGGTGTCGGCATTCGAGGGCGTTGAACTCCAGCAGCGTGCGCTAGCCTGCGCACCGTCCCGGCCTCCAATAACCTACCTCTTTCAGAGTACGAACAACACTCCAGTCGTACCGACCCCTGGGATAACTGACCATCCCGATGATGTCTTCCAGGAGTGGCTTACACGAACTTACTGCCCTGATTCTCGGCGGGACGGAACCATTGGAGAGTTCTGAGCCTTTTCCATTTTCGCAAGGCCCGGATCAGCAAGGGAAAGTAACCCGAAACATTCGCATATGAGGTACGAATTCTTCTCAAAGAATATTTCTTCAAGGTGTCGAAGACCGCGTCCTCAAACCGTTCCTCGCCTGCCACAGCCAGCTCCAACGCAAACCCGTGCCGCTCCTTGAGGGAAGCGCACACCCAACCGAGCAGATAGTCGCGCATGCTGAAAATACCTTCGGCGTCGGTGAAGGAGTTGAGGTACAGGACCTCTGCCCATCCCGGAGAGACTTTCAGAAGATGTAGCATATAAGTCTGCTCAAATCGGCCAAAACCGTCCAGCATCGCTTTGTTGATCCGGTTGGATCCCTTGATCTCAATGTCAGCCATCCAAAAATCTCGCTCATCCATTGCGCGCATCACTTCCCAGAGCTTGTCCTCTCCCTCGTACGCATCAATGATTCCGGGCTCGAATTCAGCAACCAGTAGTTTCTGGATGACGGAACTCCCGAGGCTTAGGAACAGGCGAAGATCGGTCCCTTGCGAGTCGGTTTTGAACCAATCAACCTGGCCAAGCTTCAACTCGCTGAGAACCGTTCCGAAGTTAACGGTCTGCACCGATGTTTTCTTGCACACTCTGAATCGTTCCGCATATTCCCAAACCGAGAGTTTCTTGTGGTTTGGGCGCAAGAGGCTAGAACAGGACGGCGATTGGGTGAGATAAAAGTCTGATGGTCCCTCAGGACCGCTGGTCAATGCGCGGTTGTAGACATACAACTCCCTGTAGACCTTCGACGCTCTACGGGTCGAAGCCATTTCCCGATCGTCGGCGTCGAAGGCAATGCAAATGGAATACTTTGCCAGAGCCTTCCACCCCGGGTTAAGCCCGCTCGACGCCCCGACATCCACCAGAACGGGAGGGAATTCCTGGAATTCGCACCGGCTCAGGACAGTATTTAGCATACCCATAAATCAGAAGTGAAATAACTCAGCAATTCCGGGGGAAAGGACAAATTCATCAAATTCCCACCGCATGTTCCAGTCCGCGTGGAGGCTACCATGTATGAACAAATCGAGCAACCCTACTCACGAACGCAACCAATCGGCGTTCGCATTCTGGGGCAAGTGCCAACGCACCAATCCAAGAGTGAAACCTGTCAAGAAATAGAATGGAACAGCGCTCGACGGGAACTCCAGGGGGCCCTCCACAAAACTAGCCACCATAAAGAGCACGTAAAACAGAAAAAACCACAAAACGAAACTGTACAGTCGCTTATCGCAGCAACGGCGTTGCCTAAACGCGTAGATAAATCTTTTCATCAAGCAGAAATGAAACGCTATCCAAATAGCGAATCCAATTGCTCCCAGCCTCGCCAGGATGGTTAAGCTCGAGTTGTGAGGCATTCGCACAACCGCACCATTATCCTCGTCCACATAGTTAAGCAGCGGCAGTCCGAACCCTTCTCCCAACACCGGGTGCGAGCGGACATGCTCGAGTGCTTCGTCCGTCCAGTCGAAACGGCTCTGAACGCTGCTTCCTGGTGTTCCCTCCACGCCGGAGATGCTTCGGATGTGCTCCTTGAAAAACGACATAGTTACCGGCCCGATGCGGCCCGATATTTCAAGCCCTCCGACGGCAGTCAGCAAGAAAACCACCACGATGCCTGAAGCGAGCATAGTAAAAAGTCTCGCGAATTTCTTGGCTTCGCCTAAGAGAGCAAGGATGATGAGAACAATCACAATCCCCACGTACATCCGTCTTGTCTGCTCGATCGCAAGCCCGAGTAGTTGTGCCATAGCGAGAAAGAGCATCATCCAACGCGGACGTTTGACCATGTAACCGCCCAGGCAGATGCAGAACACCGCGCCTGACGCTAGTATCTCAGCGTTACCACGGTAATTCCCCAGAAGTGGAACCTGAAGAAAAACACCGCTTTGGGGAGACCAGGACCAGAGCTTTTTACCCCAAGGAAGTGTGAAGCTGTAAATCAGGTTCAGCACGAACACAACCATCAGCCATTTCATTAAAGGAATGCTGCTGTTCTTCCTCATGGCCCAGAGCAATCCCAGCAGCAAGAAAATTCCGTCCAAGAACATTGACGCGTCGCGGATTGCCCAAACCCCGTACGAAGGAATATCCAGGAGAAGGTGAAGAGATGCCAAGAGGATCAACGCTAAGAGGCAACACATAGCAGGTTCCTTCAGTGCTCTGGTCAGCCAATGACGCCCAGAGAACACTGCCAGAGCCAGGGAGGCATACATTAGCCCATAACTGATAATGACAGGGAACCCACCGAGGTGGATAGCAAGATTCTCAAATCCGTAATTCAGAAGCATGTAGCCACTCAGAGTAATTAGCAGGAGTACTTGCCAGAGTTCCAGGCCGACACGCCGCAGATACATGACCCCCAGACCGCACATGCCCAACACGGCTGCACCTGCAAGACTACCGAGTGCGAAAAAGGGATAAAGGATTGCCAAGGCACCCACTAAGGCAAATAGTGAGAACCGAGCGACTTCGCCTCGATCAATCTTTGCGAAGCGAGGGCGCGATTCAAGACTGGCGCGGGTGTTGGCCACGATCTCAGGCATCTTCATGTGATATTCTCGTGTGATGTCCCGGAGAAAAACTTACCTGCCGGTCTTGTCCTCCGTTTAGGCGCATCCACCGGATCAAATACGGCTTGATGCGAACTACTTGGAACTGCCGAAGAGGCTAGCTCCAGGAGGATGGGCTTGCTCCTTCGAAAGAAATCGCCACGACTAGGTTATAACGCGTTCAAAGAAACCAAGTTCTCAGTCTGCATGAGCTTGCACCCCTCTACGTCCTGAGGGCTCTAGACGCAAGTGAGAGAATTGCTTTTGAAGCAGTGGTGCGGTGGTAACGCCGAAGACTCGGAGTTGTTTGGCAGCCCAACGGCAAGGGAACTGGCTTTCCGAAATTCGGATTCAGCAGTATCGTGCCGGTGTGGGCGTCGATGGCGTAGACCGTGTTGCCTTCCGTGGCCACATAGACCACATCGTGTAGCCCCTGATTGTTTCCGGCGGTGATCATCACGCCGGGGACGAGGAGCGGCTGGTCGTCGACCTGGTCGTCGAGCGCCACGGTCTGCAGCAGCCCGAAGGACGTGCTGGCCACCGTGGCCGGCGTGAGCACGGTTTCATGTTGATTCCAACCAGTGCGGTTGCGATCGTAGTGATAGGTGGTGACCGACACTTGAGCGGTCGCAAGGAGGGTGGTGAAAGTCAGCAGAGCGAGGCTGAAGCTCCGGCGCATAAAGGGACACTCCCTTGGAAGAATCTACGACACGAGGATCATCCTGGGAGCACTACTCATTTGACGTACTCAATCATCTTTAGGCCCCTGGGATGATTCCAGTTGCCAATGTACCTCGGCTCCCAGCCAGACTGCCTGCCAAACATCTCCATTTTGCGGCGGGTGTAATAGAAAAGACGGTTGCTGTGGGAAGCAGCGAGTTGTGGAATGGGGATGGATGTTTCATTGAATGAGACAAAGAATCGGCAACCGAGCCCAACAAAAGCCGCCAGCTTCCTGAAGCACACATCGATATCTTGCTTGCGAAGGTGCGTAAAGAGCGATTGCGCGATGCAGAAGTCAGGCCGTTTGGAGAATCCTTCGAACGAAAAGCAGTCGGAGATGACAAACTCAGGACGCTTGCCTTCAAGCATGTCGGCCCCAATTTCATTGGCCTTCCCAGTTTCAATGAGTTCAGGGTGTTTGTCGATTCCCAGATAGTTCCCCGGTTCCAGGTACGGAATGAGTAACCTGCCAGCACGTAGGGCGCCGCAAGCGATGTCAAGGAAAACATGACTCGGCTTGAGGCCCTGCTTAACGAGGAAATCGAACTGTAACCGACCCATCTCGTCCCACAGGCCGCCCACGAATTCTCGGTGGCCGTCCTTCACAATGTTATCTTCCTCACTGGCCCGGGGCCGCAAGTTACCGAAAATTTCTCTGATAGCTGTCAGCATCGCGTTCAACACCTCCATCCAGGATTTCCATGCTCGAACTCCGAAATTTAAAAGCCGTCAAGAAAAGGAACTCTGGCGTGCCTATACGAAGCGACGATGCAAAAGTTAGATGCTGAGAGCTGCGGTCGTCGATTGGGGTCGCCGCTCCGCCGCCATGCCGGCCTCGTATCCCGCGGCCGCAAGCGCATCGCCCGCATACTGCTGGATGATTTTCACCTGGGCATCTGTCAGCTTGCCGCGCCACCCCTCGATGGTACCCTTGCGGACGAAACGCCCGTCCTCGTCAGCGCTCTTGCGAGACCCGAGCAGGATCGAATGCCTTCCAGATCTAATCGCGCTGTCCTCTTTTGCGCGCATCTGCTGTACGGTATTGTTCTCGATCGCCTTTCGGATGATTCGGACATCGCGCGTGACACCCAGAAACTGTAGCAATTGTTCTATGACCTGCTCAGAATTTTGGCGTAGGTCCTCATACCGTACAACCATCAAATTACCGTTCTTCGCGAGCGGGGAATTCAACCAAGACCACGAGTGTTTCTGCCAGGACCCCATTGCAAGAGCTCTACCCTCCAGCAGAGACAACAAAAAACTGTCAAAATCGCCCTTTGAAACCAACGAAGCCAAATTGCATCCTACAGCTCTGGCGTAACAGGAAAGGACAACATCTCTGAGATCTCGAACCAGGTAAACTGCTTTCTTGTAATCGTTGCGATATTTCTCATGGGTCTTGATTAATCGGCCGCCCCCGGGCAAAATTGGCGGACGTCCTCGGTGCATGTCGATCTCGGGCAGGCGCTTTTCGATGTCTTGAAATCCCGGCTCTTCACCAGTCAATATTTCGAAGAGTATAAAGCGCAGCCAGGTGCTGCCGGAACGAGGATAGGATGCCAGAAACGTATCCTGGGGTTCTAGCCCGAGATGCCAGGACCACACCTGCGGAATGCGTATCCTGCTTCTTGCCGCCTTCGCTCGAATTCGTCGGAAGGTCTGCATCATGATTGCATTTCTCCTTGGGGTGACTTCTTACGCTCTCGAACGCCGCCGCGACAGCTGCGCGAGCACTTCGTCTACCACGACCCGTATCGCCCGCAGCGCATGATCCTGCCGCGCTCGCCGGTCAGTCGGCCAATCCCTGAACATTTGGTTCTGCTCATGATCCACGCCTCGCTTCCACTCCGAGCATGACTGGTTTGTGGAAGAGGAGTAGTTTTTCAGCAGCCTGCTAGCTAGACTCCCTTCTACACGCCACATTAAGCGGGAGCTTAGGAGACTTCAGCTCTTTCTTGCCTGCTTAGCTTCTCCTAGGAGTACATCTCGTTTCATACTTGGCATTCGCTATCTACCTCCTGACGTGCTGGAAAGGTGGGAGCTGTCTCCGAGGATATATAAGACTTACGACGGAGCAGGACTACAGCCGCCACAAAAGCCAGCGCTTCCGACAGGGCCATGCTCCATGCCGCCCCTCTCACTCCCAGGACCCGGGTGAGGGGAATGCCGATTGCGACTGAGAGACAGCTCGAAGCGGAGACGGCGGCAAAAACCAAACCCGGAGACTCCATAGAACGCAACACAATTGACGGGCCGAAGAACGCGCTGCTAAACACGGATGCCAAGGCGACGATCGGCAGTAAGTAGGCAACCTCCGTGTACCGGCCGGAGTAAAGTATGCGGAAAGCAGGCCCTCTAAACAGAAATAGCACAACCCAGTATGGAACTGCACAAGAAACGCAAAGCAAGGTCATTCGCCTCAGCGCGAAGCTGACGCCGGTACCGCCTCTCTCCGCCAGCACGCGAGCTGTATAGGGAAGCATGAGCGGGGAAAGTGCCGCGCAGGTTTGTAACACAGGCGCAGCAAAATTCATCAAGGCCTTCAGCTCGCCCGCCTGCACCATGCCGGAGAAACTACTCAGGAGTGGGTAGAAGATGTTGAACGGAATCCACATCATGGCATTGGCCCCTAAAGCCCACCGCCCATAGCGCCAATGCCGACGCCAGGTGTCAGGCAAGCTGGGGGCGTCTTGGCTCGATGGAAGCCGCAGCGCCAGATAAGCGAGTAGCCAGATGCTGGTTCCTACGCTCCCGAGTCCCATGAGCAGGAATGCGGAAAGCGGTGAAAGGAGACCATGCTTGTAAACTAGAGTCAGTCCCCCGATTGTTAGCGCGCAGTAGAGAAGCGCTCCACCTGCGGAAGGCGCTGGCGCAAGCTTCAAATAGAAGACTCGTTTAACTAACCAGAACAGCAATACCAACGGTGCTGCGAAGGCGATACCCACCAGCGCGCCGGGCAACTCGTTTGCTTGCCCCAGCTTAAGCGCAACACCAGCTGAGACACACATAACGACGACAATCACCAAGCTCACGCCCAAATGCAGTAAAAGCAAGCTTTTCAGATAACCCCGGAGACAGTTGCGATAGGCCGAACCACCAAAGACCAACATTGGCTCTAGCACCAAGGCTTGGTAGACCATCAAAAGCAACAGGAAGACCGCGAACGCGACTGCATAGGTCCCATATTGCTCGGGCGACAGCCACCGGGCCAGCATGACTCCTATCACAAAGTTAGATCCCGTGAAAATTCCTTGATCGAATATGGCCAGCCCACCCTTCATCACCCAGGGAATGACCTTCCGCTGTATATGCGTCCGATCCATTGACAAGATCTTTCTCAGAGAGAACCGATCGAAAGCGTTCGCGCCTCCTCCCGCTACAGGTTTGACTAGCGCTGGTGGTTCCTGAAGTCTTGATCCGGTCACTTTCCTGTCCTTTTGGATTGAGACGTATTTGCCAGTGAAATGGCCGCTGTTGCTATGTGGGACATGAGTGCTTCACTCCCTGCTTGCGATCTTCTCCGCGCATTCGTCCTCCTGTCACACCAATAACATGCTTTCCAGCCCTTTCATGTGATCAGCAATAAATGTGGGTGTTGAAAAAGTCCATTTTCCTCAAAACAGCGACAGTGTGGGGGATAGAAAATGTCTAGACAAACCGAGAAAGTCGTTTGTGCGGCTTCCTGGCGCAATTTTATTTTCGCGAATTTCGCGGGAAGGACTTTTTCAACACCCACAAATGTTCTCGACAAGCTGCCACAGTCAGCTGGACGGCGAATTAGGAACTAATGTGCGGTTAGGACCGTGCTCGCTGTGTCAATTTCCCCATTGCTTGAACCTGTGAACGCCAGGGGATAGCCGCAGCGCGTCAGAACCGAACCCGCGTGTCTATCTATTAGCTCCAACTGCTGGTCAGTCATGCGTCCGCGCCAGCCGGCGATGGATCCACTTCGCACGAATCGAGCGTCCTCGCAAGGGTTCTTGTGGAATCTTAGCAGCACATCCTTTTCCGATGCCACACGATCCGCCTTTACCAGATCCTCCTTCAGCCGCATCTTTTCCAGTGAATTATTGTTAATCGCCTGGCGAACCTGTTCCGTCGTGGCGCCGACTTTGAGGAACTGAAGAATGGCATGCAGCGTGGTCTCAGTGTTAGCACGAAGATCCTCATACCGTATTACGAGCAGTTCGCCGCGGCTCGCGAGAGAACTATTCAGCCAACTCTCAACGTGGTTTTGCCAGGAACCGTAGCGCATGGTCTTGCCGGAGAGGAAATGGCGAATGTACTGATCTAAACTGTCATCCGAGCAGACATGAGCGGTCAAACCCATCGTCTTTTCGCGTACATAGTTTGACAAAAGGACATCCCTGACGTCTCTAACGAGATAGATGGCCCGGCGATATTCACGACGGTACGGCTCATGGGTTTTAATTAATCGTGCCTGATTGCCGAGAACAAGTCTTCCCTGACGATGCAAAAATAACTCTGGAATGATTGTATTAACACTTGTGAACTGAGCGGACTGGCCACTCAGGATCTCGGATAAGGCAAAACGCAGCCATGTACTACCGGATCTTTCGAATGCCGCCAGAAACACATCTGTGTCTTCAAGTCCTCTGTGTTGTATCCATGTCAGTGGTGCACGAAGCCGTGATCGCGCGGCGGTATATTTTATCTTTTGGAAAACACTCATTATCAATATCCTTTCTGAGGTGCCCATTAGCAAGCACAATGTGCAGCTACTATTCTGCTGGCCGAGCTGCACGCAGGCGCGTTAGATATGCGCTGGACGAGGACGGCGCAGGCCTCCGCTCGACTGTGGCTGCGTCCGTGAGAGAGCCGCTTCGCACGTGAACCGAAATTTTGAGGTTGGGGAGTAGCTTATGACGACAAGTTATCGATGGTTGACTGCTTATGTCATTGTATCGTTATTGCGGCGCTCCAACCGTTACCACCGCTTCCGCCCGTCCCACAGTTTGCGTAGCCATTGCAAGAGCCGCCAGCACCACCATTCGTGATTATCGTCCCGGTATCGGCGGTGTAGGTCTTTGCAGCAAGGACAACATACCCGCCTCCTCCGCCACCACCTGCACCGGTATTGCTTGCAGGAGCGTTGCCGCCATTACCACCGCTGACGTTGATCGTACCTGTAAAATTGATTGTGTTGCAAACGATGATCACAGGTGCACCACCTTGGCCGGCAGCGCCACCGCTGGAAGCGCCCCTACCGCCGATCGCTCCCCCTCCCGGCCAGTCGGAACCGTTGCTGAGGAACATCTGGTACTGAACAGTCGTTGTGGACTTGCCCGCTTGTCCGTTTCCTCCGCCAGCCTTGCCTCCAGCGCCTCCATTTACGATCGGTATGTTTGGAATGACCTGTGTATTGTTACCAGCATTCCCGGCATGCGTCCCGCCACCTCCTCCGCCGCCACCACCGCCAAAGTCCCCGTCGCCAGTGATTCCGGTTTGCCCGGGGACATTTGGGCTGGTGTTAATTGTTCCGGCGATGGTGCATGTGCCGGTAGCGCGAATGATGATTGAGCCATTGCCGGCAGTATTGAACAATGTAGCGCCAGAAGCGAGAGTGTAGGATGCAAACCACACCTCGTCATTGATAACACAGTCCCCCGATAAACAGGACTGATTGTGCGTGCCATTCCCGAGCCAGGTGAGCCACGGAGGTGTGAGAAGTGTTTGGGCGTGCGCTGCAGGGCGAAAGTAACATAGCACAAGAACAATTCCAATCATTGTAGAACAGACGCGCTTACAGCTTGCTATTTTCATAACCCCCCCGATAGACTTCCGCAATACGAGAGACTGAACGGAAAGACACAGACAGTGACGTTTAAAGACGACAAAGAGCGACGCAAGCATCATGTACACACGGGCATCCAGATCAGTAGCCGCCGCGATCTCGTTAGCGACACCGGCGCCAATTAGAGCAGGGACACGGGGCAACGCATTAGAACGGATGCCACAAGGCTTACCGGATGGTAACCAACGTGCTCCATCCATTGCCTCCATTGCCGCCGGTTCCACAGCCGCTGTTACCGTTACAGCTGCCGCCAGCTCCGCCATTCGTATTGATGGTGCCTGTAGTCGCCGTATAAGTAACAGCGGCAAGAAGGACATAACCGCCGCCACCGCCGCCGCCTGCACCGGTGTTATTTGCCGGAGCATTCGAACCGGTACCGCCGCTCACATCGATTGTTCCGGTGAAATTGATGGTATTGCAGATAATGATCACGGGCCCTCCGCCATTAGCTCCGGCACCGCCGCCAGAACCACCGGCGCCACCAGGCGCTCCTCCTCCTGGCCAGTCCGAGCCGCCGCTGATGAATTGCTGGTACTCATTAACCGTTGTGGACCTGCCGGTTCCTCCGTTCCCTCCGCCAGTCGCGCCGGCCCGCCCTCCATTGACGAGTGGTATTCCGGTAATCACCGAAGTGGTACCACCGATGGTTCCGGCAGCAGTTCCTCCGCCGCCACCGCCACCGCCCCCGCCAAAGTCGCCTCTGCCGGAAATGCCATAATTGCCTTCATTCGGACTGTTCGATACCGTTCCATTTATCGAGCACGTGCCCTTGGCTCGAATAATAATCGGACCATTTCCCGATACATTCGAAACTGTGGCACCCGCGGCAACAGTAAAGTTCGCAAACCACAGTTCCTCTCCCAAGGCGCACGTTCCCGATGTACACGAAAAGTTACTTGTGCCATTGCCCAACCACTTCAACCAGGCTGGAGTGGCGACTGTTTGGGCGTGCACTGACAGACAGAAGAAACTTACTAAGAACACTGCAGCAGCAGCTCTTGCAATACGTTGTGGCGCGCGTCTAACAGTCATGGTTGTCCTCCAGCAATTAAGTGTGGGTTGAATAGAACCGTCGTGCATCGAGGGAGAATTACAGGCAGTCGCAATGGCACAAAGTAGTATACAAAAATGACACCTGGATCCAGGGTTCGCCACAAGTGATATGGTGGCATTAGCTGAAGTGTTTAAGCCCGAGAATTTCGAGCCCGACATTCCAGGCGAATTGGGAGCCCTGAATAAGATAGCGTCGCCAGAGTCTCCGTGGCTCCGACAACAGCCGGAAGAGCCACTCCAATCCGTTTTCGCGCATCCAAGGTGGCGCCTGTTTTACTCGGCCGGTATGGAAATCGAATGCCGCACCGACACCCACCAAAACAGGAATCGAGAGCCGATCCCGGTGGTCGTACATCCAACATTCCTGTTTAGGCGTGCTCAGTCCAACCCAGAGTACATCTGGGCTTGCGACTCGTATGCGTTCGAGAACTTCGTCTGTCTCTTCTTGCTTCAGCGGGCGAAAGGGTGGAGAGTAGGTTCCTACAACTCGGACCCTGTAGCGCTTTTCAAACACTTCAGCCAAGTGTTCGGGGACGCCATTCGCGCCACCGTAAAGGAAGTGCTTATATCGATCTCCCGTTAGACGGCAGAAGGTTTCCATCAGTTCAGGTCCGTACACACGGCGCTTCAGGTTGTGCCCATTCCAGCGGCCAAGCCAGACAAGAGGCATGCCATCTGGCACGACGAGACTGGCCGATTCCAGAATCGTCCGAAATCGTGGCTCTCGAAGAGATACGCTCACGCCGTGCATGCCAGTGACGGTGATGAACTGCCCTGCCGCGCGATTCCGAATCCAGCGCTCTATATGCTCAATGACTTCGGGAATTTGGACGGCGTGAACAGGGACCCCCAACACCCGGAAAGCAAGCGCACTCGCCCGGATTGAAGGGTCCGGTTCACCAGCAGTGGAACCCTGTACCTCGGTTCTGTCTGAGCATCGTCCAGTTTCGCTGGCCACTGTCATCGGGTAGTACTCCATCTTGCAAAGGTCTGTAACGCAGTTGGGAATCGATATACCGGTAATTGGACGCGCAATGATGCAGGCCCGGATGCTTCGACATTTTCCGAGCTGAGGTGGTGATGCCTTCACGTGTACTGCTTCGCCATCACTTGAGCGCTCTTCCCATAAGACTTCGTTTCAATGCATTGGCCAGGAACCTAGCAACCACGCGGACATGCGGCTCATCGAGGAGAGTCTCATGGTCGCCAGGCACTTGGTACACTTCCACATGAGTCGCGTATTCATTCCAATCGGCTCCCGGGTCTTCGGAAGCCCGAAGGGAAGTGTCGAGCGGCGCAAGCAGCATCACGGGGCCGTCATAGGGCTGCATGACATACCGACTTTCTGCGATCCGGTGGGCCGCACGCACTTTTCTCAGAGTAGGAGGTAGCCACCACCTTTCGATATGTCGGCGGAATGCAGTCGCCTTCTGCGAAAGGTACGTCACTTTCCGGCTCAATGGTAAGTTGAAAAGTTTCCCAATCAGTGAGAGGCGTGACTGCAACGTCCCAGGAAATGTATCGAACAACACCAACAAGCCTATTTCCTGACCCTCCCCTCGCAGCTGCATGGCCATTTCGAGCGCGACCGCTCCCCCAAAAGACAAACCGCCAAGGAAGTAGGGGCCCTCGGGTTGCGCGCTGCGCATTTCTCTGACGTAACAGGCGGCCATATCCTCGATTCGTGCGTGGGGCGGAGTTTTCCCGTCCAGCCCTTGGGCTTGCAATCCGTAAAAAGGCTGAGTGGGCCCGAGACAGCGGGCAAGTTCGTAAAACCCAAGAACGTTTCCACCAATCCCATGTACGCAGAAGAAGGGGGGCGTGGTACCTTCGGTTTGAATCGATACCAAGGGGGACCAAGCAGGCGACCAACCCCGGTCGCGAAGGATGCAAGCCAGTTGCTCGATAGTGCGGGCTCGGAACAGGGTTGCAATAGGCAGGTTTGAATTGAACTGCCGATGTATTTGAGTCATCAACCTGGCCGCCAGCAGGGAGTGGCCACCCAAGTCAAAAAAATCATGCCTGGCACCGATCGGCCGAATGCCTAGGACATCCTCCCATATCTTGACCAACTTGGACTCGACAGCATCTCGAGGCGCGAGAAACTCTCCTGCCGGCACCATGTCCAGTTGTTCAGGCGGTGGTAGCGCCCGCCTGTCGACCTTACCATTCGGCGTTAGCGGCATGCTTCTCAGGCTGATAAAGACTGAGGGAAGCATGTACTCTGGAAGTTTCTCTCGCAAGAAGGCGCGCAGTTCCGCGCTCGTCGGCGCTGCTTCGTGCCCAGGGACAATATAAGCTACCACCCGTTTGTCGCCAGGGATATACTCCCGGACTACAACCACAGTTTCGTTAACCGCGGGGTGCCGTCTCAGGACCACTTCGATCTCGCCCAACTCGATGCGGAACCCGCGAATTTTTACCTGATTGTCGATCCGCCCCAGAAACTCGATGTTTCCGTTGGGGAGATAGCGCGTCAGATCCCCAGTCTTGTAGACGCGCGCTTTAGGGTCCGGGTCGAATGGATGGGCAATGAATTTTTCGGCGGTGAGTTCGGGTCGTTTGAGGTAACCACGAGCCAAACCGTCGCCACCAATGTGCAATTCGCCTGCAACTCCGACGGGTACTGGTTGGAGCGCCTGGTCCAATATGAAAATCTCGGTGTTAGCAATCGGCCGCCCAATCGAGACCGCGCTCTCTCCAGACTCAAACTTCGAGATTGTCGACCAGATGGTAGTCTCGGTAGGGCCATACATGTTCCACACAGATCCCGCCTTTTGTAACAACTGACCGGCGAGCTTTTGCGAGACAGCTTCTCCTCCGATCAGGATCTTGAGTCGGGGGTCGCCCTCCCATCCAGCGTCCAGGAGCATGCGCCAGGTAGCCGGAGTGGCTTGCATTACCGTCACACCCGAAATGGTAAGTTTTGCAAGTAGTTCATTTGCGTCCGAGGACACCTCTCGACTGACGATCTCCAGAGATGCTCCCTTCGTCAGCGGCAGA
>Ga0182015_10004605_pt1 | contig 14751 bp, 13 predicted proteins | sample 712P3MmetaG_FD_120478 | JGI IMG/M metagenome (GOLD analysis project Ga0182015, IMG submission 120478) | Permafrost microbial communities from Stordalen Mire, Sweden - 712P3M metaG | ecosystem: Environmental > Terrestrial > Soil > Wetlands > Permafrost | place: Sweden: Stordalen | collected...
CTATGTCAATGAACTGATAACGCAGAACATTGGGGAAAGGGCCAAGTACTTTAGGGATACGATCCGCCTGCATCCAGGCCCGACACCTATGATCTACAGCGGCCATGCCACAATGAAGCATGCTTCTCGCCTTCAGTATCAGCCAGTTGTAACGAGCCGTATAGTGGAAGCGGTCAGGTCGGGATTTGCGGATCTGATTTTTGTTTATCGTCATCCCCTCGATTCGTTGCTGACAAATTGGATTTGGTGGCGGACATACATTCGCGACAACAGGTCGGTTTCCGGCATCTCGCAGGTTCATAAGAACACAGACGACCTCTGTGCCGATTTGGAGCAGAATTTCTTTGACTTCGAGACGTTTGCCGCGGGCGACCCTGATTTCTTCGCTGGCGTACCCGGCCCGCGATTTCTGTCTTTCGCGGAATTTGTTGAGGAAACGGAGCTGCATCTCCGATCCGCCACGCTCACGTTGCGACTGGAGGACTTCATGATCGATCCGTTCAAGGAGTTTTCTAAGATCGTTGAAGTCATGACGGTCGATGTTGATTTGAGCCGATTATGTGTTGCCCCTCCGACAAGCAAGCCTTATGGCTACTTGGCTGTTAAAGACAAAGTCCCTCGATTCAGAGACTTTATCAATGGGCTGAGTGCGGAGACCAAAGGACGGATTGAGAAAATCGGCTACAATGTTAGGATCTAAGCCGATTCCGAGAGTCACTGGTAGGAGAGTCCCGTATGTGGGGAACGATAGAACAGTTTAATTTGGGAAACGACAAAACAGCCTATCTCATTGGACTGTTCGGCACCGGACGTTGGTATGTCATTGACCTGATGCGGGAGAACATTGGAGAAAGGGGGAAGTATCTTAAGGACGCCATCCGCTTCCATACAGGTCCGACATCTATGATCTATAGCGGCCATGCCACTATGAAGTATGTTTCTTCCCTTCAGCATCCACCAGTGATAACGAGGCTTATCTTGCAAGCGGTCCGGGACGGATTTGCCGATTTGATTTTTGTCTATCGTCATCCCCTCGATTCGTTGCTGACAAATTGGATTTGGTGGCGGACATACACGCGCGACAACAGGATGATTCGTGGTGTTTGGGAGGTTCATAAGACCACGGACGAGTTATGTGCCGATTTAGAACAGAATTATGCTGATTTCGAGGCCTTTGCCGCGGGCGACCCTGTGTTTTTCGCGAGCGCACCAGGCCAACGATTTCTATCCTTCGCGGAATTTGTTGAAGAAACTGAGCTGCATCTCCAATCCGCCACACTCACGTTGCGCCTGGAGGACTTCATGATCGATCCAGTCAAGGAGTTTTCTAAGATCGGTAAAGTCATGTCGGCCGCTCTTGATGTAAGTCGTTTGCGTGTAGTGCCTCTAAGAGCCAAGCTCTATGGCCATTTAGCGGTTAGAGACAAAGTCCCTCGATTCAGAGACTTCATCAATGGGCTGAATGCGGAGACAAAAGGACGAATTGAAAAAATCGGCTATAGCGTGAACGCCTAAGCTAAGCGTGCCACGCGCGCAGGTTGGAGTCGGCGGGCACGTATCAGGTGACATTTATCATGGACAAACGATCCAATCCAGACTCTCGAATCACCAAAGCGACCCTGACCCGCCGCCGGCTCTTGAAGGGCGCCGCAGGGATCGCGTCGGCAGCCGCGGCTACACTCATGCCTCCGAACGTCCGGCGCATGCTGGCACAGCAGCAACCGCAACGCAGTTCCCTCGGACAGATCAAGCATGTCGTGATACTCATGCAGGAAAACCGGTCGTTCGACCATTATTTCGGGACCTTGGCCGGCGTGCGCGGGTTCGACGATCCGGATGGGCTGAAGCTGCCTAATGGGCAATCCGTGTTCTACCAGCCCGACGCGGAGAATCCTAAGGGCTATCTGCTGCCCTTCCATCTGGACACCCACGCCAGCAGCGCGCAGAAGATTCCTTCCACCAGCCATGCCTGGGCGGTTCAGCACGAGGCATGGAACGCCGGGCGCATGGATCGATGGCTGCCCGCACATCGCAAAGCGGATGGGTTGAAAGGCCCCTACGTCATGGGTTATTACAAGCGCGCGGACATCCCGTTCCAATTCGCGCTGGCGGAGGCGTTCACGATCTGCGACGCGTACCACTGCTCCGTCTTCGGCCCCACTTGGCCAAACCGGATGTATCTGATGACAGGTACGATCGACCCGGATGGCATGAACGGTGGGCCGATCATCAACAACACGGTTCCCACGGGTGGCTATACATGGACTACCTATCCCGAACGATTACAGCAAGCCGGGGTGAGTTGGAAAGTGTATGAGCAGCAGGATAGCTATGGCTGCAATATGCTGGCGAATTTCAAGCTCTTCCAGCAGGCGATCGCTGGCTCGCCGCTTTATTCGAGAGGCATGCAGGTCAGCCCGGAAGGCCAGTTCGAATACGACGCCATGCACGACAAGTTGCCGGCGGTGTCTTGGATCATCCCGACCAGTTTTCAGTCTGAACATCCAGACTATATGCCCGCCGATGGAGCGGCGTTTGTGGCGAGCAAGATCGATGCAATCGCGGCCAACCCGGACGTCTGGGCGAAAACTGTGTTCATCCTCAACTACGACGAGAACGACGGGCTCTTTGACCACGTTCCGCCGCCGGTTCCTCCCCCCGGCACACCTCGCGAGATGGTCGGTGGCCTTCCAATAGGCGGCGGATTCAGGGTGCCGTGCATTATTGTGTCGCCCTGGACCGCGGGCGGCTGGGTATCGAGCGAGCGATTCGACCACACCTCCGTGCTTCAGTTTCTGGCGGCTTTCACTGGGGTCCGTGAGCCCAATATCAGCGACTGGCGCCGGCGCGCCTTTGGCGACTTGACGTCGGCCTTTCGTTTCCGCGACACACAGCTCAAACCTCCAGTTCTGCCGGACACGAGCGGCACTCTCAGCGCTGCTAAATTCGCTGCGGCCAACCTGCCGCAGCCAGTTCTCCCCAGCGGCGAGCAGACGCCACCCAAGCAGGAGAAAGGCAATCGCAACCGCGTGTCCAAAGGCTCGCCTGCTTAGGACGAAAGAAGAGGCGATTGCGGCGTTGTTGGTCCAACGAAATCTCGAAGACAGCCAGATGCGGGTGCTTCAAAAGCTCATCAGATTCGCGCGAAAACCCCGTCGCGAACAATTGCGGGTAGTTCGCTACCGTTTGTTGGACTGCTGGAGCATACCTCGTTGGAGAGTCCCTCATGTGGGAAACGACAGAACAGCTTATGTTATTGGACTGTTCGGTTCCGGACGTTGGTATATCAATCAACTATTGATGCAACACATTGGAGAAAGGGCGAATTATTTTAGGGATTCGATCCGGTTCCATCCAGGTCCGACTTCTATGATCTACACCGGCCATGCCACAATGCGGCATGTTTCTCACCTTCAACATCCGCCAGCGGTAACGAGCCGCATATTGGAAGCGGTCAGAGCGGGATTTGCCGATTTGATTTTTATCTATCGTCATCCCCTCGATTCGTTGCTGACGAATTGGATTTGGTGGCGAACATTCATTCGCGACAAAAGGATCATCCATGGTATTTCACAGGTTTATAAGGACACAGACGATCTATGTGCCGATGTGGAGCGGAATTATGATGAATTTGCGGCTTTTGCCGCGGGCGGCCCTGAGTTTTTCGCGGCCGTACCACGCCCGCGATTTCTGTCTTTCCCGGAATTTGTCGAGGAAACTGAGCTTCATCTCCAATCCGCCACGCTCGCGTTGCGTTTGGAGGACTTCATGATCGATCCGATCAAGGAGTTTTCTAAGGTCGTTGATGTCATGTCGGTCGATCTTGATTTGAGCCGTTTGTGTGTAGCCCCTCCGAAAACCAAGCCTTATGGCTATTTGGCGGTGAAGGACAAAGTCCCCCGATTCAGAGATTTTATCAACGGGCTGAGCGCGGACACAAAAGGACGAATTGAAAGAATCGGCTATTCGTGTTCGCCTCTTGAAAAATAGCCGGTCTTGGCACGAACGGTGTAGCGCGGCAGCCTGGTGCGGATCACCAGTTTGTGAAAGGTGCCATCGGCGGCGCCATTCGCATGGTAGGCAAGCTCATAGGACGATCGCAGTTGTTCGCCGATCTCGCGGAACGAAGTGCGGAGATCATCCGCCCGCGCGTCAAAATCGGACCCTCCGGTGTCGCGCGAGATGCGAGCCATCACGGAGGCTCCGTACTTATTGCGGGCCGTCCATTCGCCTTTTCTCGTCTCGGTGTAGCGAATCCCGAAGACCACGACGTTTTCCGTTTGAGCGGCCTCGATTGTATCGAGCATGTTATGGGCGCTGGAATTGTCTTCGCCGTCGCTGAAAATGATGAGCGCCCTGCGCCCCTGGTCGACCTTGGCGAGCTTCAAAGTGGTGGCGTAGTACAGCGCATCGTAAAAGGCCGTGCCACCGGCACGATACTCGCGGGGACCAATCTCAGGGACGTCATGCTTCTCAAGCTGTCTAAGGCCGTCGATCAATTCCGAGCCGGATGCGGAAAAATCGGCGGCGAGTCGCAGGTGATTGCCGAAGCAGATCATAAACGCGCGGTCGCGTGGGGTGAGGACGTTCTGGAGGAAGATGCCGAGATCGTGCTGATGCGGTTTCACGAAATGCTCCTGGCTGTCACTGACATCTACGATGAGGCCGAGCGATAGCGGCAGATCCTCGCCGCGGGCAAAGAAGGAAATGGGCTGAGATTGGCCGTCGTCGAAAACCTCGGAGTCGTCTTTAGTCAGATTCGTGACAAGTTTGCCATTGCTGTCGCGAACCGTGAACGCGACGTTGACCAGGCGGACGTTCACGTGAATCGCGGGCGACTGCTGGGCGAGGCAACAGGGAAGAATCGCGAGAAATACGATTGCGGTGCGCATGCGGATACTCACACGAATGAATACGCAGTGGATTCGCACGAGGACGCAAAATTAACCGTCATTCAAACCGTAGCGCCACCATCGGATCGATCCGCGACGCGCGCCGGGCAGGAACGCAACACGCGACGAACGCGATCACGGCCAGCACTACCGGGACAGCCGTCATTGTCATCCAGTCGTGAGTGCTAACTCCAAACAGCAGACTCGCCAGATAGCGAGTCATGAGGAAGGATGCGCCTAGACCGGCAATCACGCCACATCCGGCCAGCAGCATCCCGCGGCTGAGCACAAGCTGGAAAATATCCCAGCGGCTTGCCCCGATCGCATTGCGGATTCCGATCTCCCGCGTCCGCTGCGATACCCAATACGACACGACACCATAGACGCCGACGGATGCGAGCAGGAGCGCGAAAAACGCGAAGGCTCCGACAACGCCAGTGGATATTCTGCGGCTGCCCAGCGAGTCGGACACTACGTGCTGCATGGTTCTTACGTCCGCGATGGGCTGCTCGGAGTCGATCTCGCGAATCGCCCGCCGCACAGCGGGAATAATCTGGAGGGGGTCCGCGGCCGTGTGCACTACCAGTGTCATTGCCTCGGAAGGCGAATCCTTATATGGCAGGTACGTCTGATTACCTGGAACGGCCGAGAGATCGTCGAGCTTTACATCGGCTACTACTCCTACGATCTCCTGAACGTCTGAATTACCAAGTTGGATCTTCATCCATTTACCGATCGGGTCTTCGTGCGGCCAGTATTGGCGCGCCATGGCTTCGTTGATGATGACGGCGGCATGCCCCTTGGTACCGTCCTGGTCGGTAAACCAACGGCCGCGTAAGAGTCGCATGTCGATGGCCCGAAAGTAATCCGGTGTGACGATGAGTTTTTCGCTCACCGGCTCCCGGTCCTTTGGGAATGTTCTGCCGACGATCTCGAAACTGCCATTCATTCCTCCTCCGTCGAGCGGAAGATTCAAAATCGCACTTGCCGCTATGGTGCCCGGCATGGCCCGGAGGCGACCCAGTGCCGCGTCGAAGAAGGCTTGCCGCTGCGCGTCCTCTTTGTACTTCGCCGCCGGAAGCGTGATGCTCATGGTGAGCACGTTCTCCGCATGGAAGCCGGGATCAACAGCCATCAGGCGGACAAAGCTCTTGAGTAACAGGCCGGCGCCGATCAGCAATACGCAGGCCACTGCGATCTCGGACACTACGAGTACGTTGCGGGTTCGGCCCCGTGCGCCGCTTGACAGAGGTCCCCAGCCTCCCTTCAGCGACTCATGGAGCGAAACCATTGAAGCTTGAATCGCAGGGGCAATGCCAAACAATAAAGCTGTTAAGAAAGAAATAACGGCCAAAAAAACTAAGACGCGCCAGTCAGGCTGGAAGGTCTGCGGCTTCAGGACACCTGTCGGCCAGAACAATTGCAGTACTTTCGACATAGCGAGCGACAGGCCCAAACCCGCAACGCCGCCAGCCATGGCCAGCACAACGCTTTCGAGCAGAGTCTGGCGGATCAAGCGCCACCGGCTGGCGCCAATAGCGACTCGAATGGCGAACTCCCGGGAACGCGATGAAGAGCGGGCGAGCAGCAGATTAGCGACGTTGACGGCCGCAATCAGAAGGAGAAGCCCGGCGGCCACCAGCAGAATCACCAGGGTCGGCCGGAGGTTTCCGAACATCTGTTCCTGCAACGGCTTGATACTGATAGCATGGTCCGTTTTATTCTTGTCACCAAGCTGCTTCGCGAGAACCGCGAGGCTCGAACGCGCTTGCTCAATCGTGACGCCCAGCTTCAGCCTCCCGATGACTGTGACGAAATGCGTTCCGCGACTGCTCCAGGGCAGGTCGCGTTCCAAGGGCACCCACATGTCGGCGTTCGTGCGCGTACCGACGCTAAGCGGCTCCGATGGAAGCACGCCCACTACAACGTACTGCTCCCCGCTGACCGTCACCGTTTTTCCAATCACATTCGTAGCGCTACCGAACTCGGTCCGCCATAGCGCCGAACTGATGACAGCCGAAGCCGGCGCGCCCGGCTTATGCTCCTCTGGCGCGAACGTGCGTCCAATTATGGCGTCGATACCCAGCGTTGAAAAATACCCTCGGGCGACCTGCACAACACGGATACGCCGCGGTTCATCGGACCCCGTGAGATTCAAAGATCGCGGGAACCACGCCGTTAAAGATTCGAATACCTGATTGGTGTTCCGCCAATCTTCGAACTCTGGAAAAGATGCCGGCGTGACCGCATCGGGAGGCTGGAAATCGGACACCGAAATCAATCGTCCCGATTCCCGGAACGGCAGTGGCTTGATGAGAAATGCATTCAGTAAAGTGAAAATGGTAGCGTTTGCCCCGATCCCAAGCGCCAGTGTGAGGACCACGATCCCGGTGAACGCTGGTCGTTTCAAGAAAGCGCGAATGGCATGCCGCAGTTCATTGAACACGGAGAGATCCATGACCCTTTGGACGTTTGCCAGGCGCGCCGGTTAGGCCGTTTTGTCAAAATACCGAAGCTGGTGTCTTTTGCAATTTTTCGCGATAGACTAAACCAGAAATGCATTCTTCATCTATCGCGTTTCCGGCGTGGGTGTTTGTCGCCAGTTTGGTTCCTCTCGCGGCTCAGACGGCGGCAGGGCAATGCGTTGCGAACCCCGCATTGTCAGAACAGACTTTGGCAGACCCCGCAAACGGTCCGGCGTGGAACGGTTGGGGCGCGGATATTTCCAATTCGCGTTTTCAAACGGCGAAAGCCGCGCAAATGACGGCGCGCCAGGTTCCTGGTCTCAAACTGAAATGGTCCTTTGGACTGCCGGACGCCAAGCAGGTCTTTGGAGAACCGGTGGTCGTCGCCGGACGAGTCTTCTTCAGCGCCGATACCGGCTTGGTCTATTCACTTGACGCCGACACCGGATGCGTCTATTGGACGTTTCAAGCCGAAGCCGGTGTCCGCACTGCACTCTCCATCAAGCCGGCCAAAGGGTCTTCGACGGCATACTTCGGCGATCTGAAGGCGAACGTCTATGCACTGGATGCCGCGAAAGGAACGCTGATCTGGAAAGTTCGCGTGGACGAACACCCCGCCGCACGCATCACCGGAGCTCCGCAGATCTTTGAGGACCGAGTCTACGTGCCTGTCGCATCGTCGGAAGAGGGAGCCAGTTCGAGCCCGGAATACCCGTGCTGCAGTTTTCGGGGCAGCGTGGTGGCGCTGGACGCCGCCACCGGCAGGCAAGTCTGGAAAACCTGGACCATCGCCGCCGTCCCGAAGATCGTCTCTAAAAATTCGAACGGCATCAGCCGCTGGGCTCCGGCCGGCGGGGGCATATGGAGCACTCCTACTATCGATCCAAAGCGGCGCGCCCTCTACGTTGGCACCGGCGACGCGTACACCACCCCCGCACCGAAAAACACGGACGCCGTCATGGCGCTGGATCTCGATTCGGGCAGAATTCTGTGGTCGGTGCAAGGCACTGAAAACGATGCGTGGGTAGTGGGCTGCATGCGTCCCACGCCGCTGGAAAACTGTCCCAAGGATTTTGGACCGGATCAGGACTTCGGCTCGCCGCCGATTCTGCGCGACCTTCCCGGCGGGCGCACTTTGCTAATCGCAGGTCAGAAGAGCGGAAACGTGTGGGCGTACGATCCCGATCACCGGGGAGCGGTCGTGTGGCGCACGGCGCTGGTGAACAACACCAAGGAATTCGGCGGGAAGATCGTTTGGGGAGGAGCGGCCGACGATCAGACAGCTTACTTCGGCTTGGGTGCGGGCGGGATCGCAGCGATCGATATTCTAAACGGAGAGCGAAGGTGGTTCACACCACTCGCGCCCGCGGATGGCCGCGCGCAGCATCCCGGCGAGACAGGACCGCTGACGGCGATACCCGGCATCATCTTCTCTGGCGGCTTTGACGGCGTGCTGAGGGCCTTGTCCGCATCTGATGGAAGGGTGGTCTGGCAATTCGATACGCTGCGCGAATTTCAAACCATTAACGGCGTGGCAGCGAAAGGCGGATCGATGGGCGCGGCTGGACCGGTGGTGGCTGGTGGAAAGCTGTTTGTGCCCTCGGGATATGTCGGAGTTCAAAACAGCATGCCGGGAAACGTGCTGCTGGTGTTCGGGACGCAGCCGGAGTGATAACATGCATCCCAGTAAAACAATGAGCCGAATAATATGCTGGACCGTGGCCGTCTTTGCGTTGCTGCCGTTCAGCGCGGTCCTGAGCCAGGCTGCAGAACCGGATAACGGCGAACTTGACGTTGTGCGGGTTCGGCCAAACTTCTACATGATCGCCGGGGCGGGCGGAAACATCGGGGTGCAGATCGGCTCGGATGGCGTGGTGCTGGTGGATGCGGGCACCGAGAACGCATCCGGCCGTGTTTTGGCCGCCATCAGAAAACTAACCGAACTACCGATTCGGTACGTCATCGACACCAACGCGGAAGCGGATTTCGTGGGCGGCAACGCCAAGCTTGCCAAAGCCGGAAAAACTATTTTCACAAATGGACTTGGCAATGCAGCACTGGCCGATGCGATGACGAATGGCGGCGCCGCGGCGATTCTTTCGCATGACAGCGTCCTGCGCAGAATGAGCGCCCCCACTGGCAAGAAGTCTCCCTTTCCGGATGACGCCTTGCCCACCGAAGCTTTCTACTCCAAGCGATACGCCCTACGTATGAACGACGAAGGGATCGAGGTTCTGTACCAGCCGGCAGCCCACAGCGATGCCGACAGCTTCGTATTTTTCCGCGGCTCTGACGTGGTGGTTGCCGGCGATGTAATGGACAAAACCCGGTTTCCGGTGATCGATATTGCGAACGGTGGCAGCATACAGGGCGAGATCGACGCCCTGAACAAGTTGATTGAGCTGGCGATTCCACCGACGCCTTTTATCTACAAAGGAGTTGGGACGTACGTGATTCCAGGTCACGGGCGGCTTTGTGAGCAGATGGAAGTTGTGGATTACCGCGACATGGTGGTGATCGTCCGCGACGTGATCGCGGACATGATCAAACAGGGGATGACGCTGGATCAAATCAAAGCCGCATCTCCAGCCAAGCCATATGAGACGCAGTACGGTACGCAAGAGGGCGCGACCAGCGCGTTTGTAGAAGCGATTTACAAAAGCCTGACCGTCAAGAAATAGAGTATGCGACATTCACGTAAATTTCTCGGGCTTACGATTGCCATAGCACTACCGCTCGTAGCGCAACCTCCGGGCGGTGGACGAGGTGGGCCACCAGCGAATCCAAAGGTCGCGGCGCCCATTGACTTAACCGGCTATTGGGTTTCGATCGTTACGGAGGACTGGCGCTACCGCATGGTCACGCCCGCGCCTGGCGATTACCAGAGTGTTCCGATGACGATGGCCGCAATCAAAATCGCGGACGCCTGGGATCCCGCAAAGGATGAAGCAGCCGGGGATCAGTGCAAGTCCTATGGAGCGCCCGCGCTGCTGCGCGTACCGGAACATCTGCACATCACCTGGCAGGACGACCAGACCCTGCGCATGGACGCCGACGCCGGCAAGCAGACCCGTCTTTTTCATTTCGGCGATTGGAAGGCTCCCGGGGGTGCTCAAGGTGACGCCGGGCCCACGCTGCAGGGAGATTCCGTGGCTCAGTGGGAAATACAGCGCGCCGGCCCTCGGCCAGTCAATGGATCGCTGAAGGTGACGACATCCCATCTGAAGGCTGGTTATCTGCGCAAGAACGGCGTTCCGTATAGTGAGAACGCCGGTCTCACGGAGTACTACGATTTGGTCAAGGAGCGCAACGGAGATCTGTTGATGGTGGTCACCATCGTCGTGACCGACCCGATGTATCTGCGCGAGCCTTTTATTATCAGTTCACATTTCAAGAAGCAGGACGGCGATGCTGGCTGGAATCCCACGGCGTGCTCGGCAAGATGGTAGAGGAATCAAAGATGACCCGCAACAAAATGAGCCTCAGCCTGGCGATGCTGCTGTGCGTAGCCTTCCCGGCGCTGGCGGAGATCGATCTGTCGGGATCCTGGACTGCCAAGAATCACGAGGACAACATGGAGCGCGGCGCAGGTCCGAACCCCGACGACTGGGCGGGACTTCCCTTCAACGAAGCTGGCCGCGAGAAAGCTCTGAGTTTTTCGCAATCGACCATCTCCATGCCTGAGCGCATCTGCTGGTTTCAGACACAGTGGCATATCGCGGCTGGGCCGTTCAGTCTCAAGATCTGGAGCGAAAACGATCCCCTGACGGGTAAAATCAACGCGTGGGTGCTGGGCGGATGGGAGACTCGCGCGCCCATGACGATCTGGATGGACGGGCGTCCGCATCCCTCGAAAAATGCTCCGCACGATCAGACTGGTTTCACCACAGGCTCCTGGAACGGCGATGTGCTCACTGCTTACACCACGCACATCAAGACCGGGTATATGCGCCGTAATGGCGCGCCCAGCAGCGACCAGGCCACGATTACCATCACTTTTATGCGTCACGGAGATATGCTGACGCTGGCGTTGGTGATGGAGGACCCTGTTTATTTGACCGAGCCATATATTCTGACGCGGTCCTATATGTCCACTCCCACGCCGGTTGCCGTTGCGGGCCCGCCGTGCATCGTCGGGTATGAAGGAGTTGAGGAAGGTCGTGTTCCGCACTATCTTCCGGCGAAGAATCCTTTCATCGATGAGATGGATAAGATCTACCATATTCCCAGAGAAGCGTCGCTGGGCGGGGCGGAAACAATGTATCCGGATTTTCGGGACAAAATCAAGGATAAGTTCGTAATTCCGCCTAAATGCACGCGGAATTGCGGAGCGCCTGTCCCAGGCCAGAATTAGTTTCCATTTAGGGGACGGCCATGATTCGTTTATGCATCGCGACGTTCATCGCCTTGAGCACTCCGCTCGCGGCGCAATGGGTGCACTACCCCACGCCCGGGATCCTGCGCACCCCGGACGGCAAGCCGAATCTCGCGGCGCCGGTGCCCCGGACTGCCAACGGGAAGCCGGATTTCTCAGGGTTCTGGGAGAAACGGGCGGACAAGTATTACAACAACATTGCGGCCGATCTGAAGCCGGGCGACGTGCAGCCATGGGCGGAGGCTCTCTATCAGGAACGCAAAAAGGATTTCGGCAAGAACAGCATGGAAGCCCAGTGTTTGCCCATGGGTCCGGCCTACTCCACCACTCCGTACCGCGAATCCAAAATTATTCAGACGCCAACCATGATCGTGATCCTCAACGAGGACCTTACTTATCGCCAGATCTACATGGATGGCCGGGAACTGGAGAAGGATCCCAATCCGACCTTGATGGGCTATTCGGTCGCGCGATGGGATGGCGACACGCTGGTGGTGGAGAGCAATGGATTCAGCGAACGCACCTGGCTGGATGTTGACGGCCATCCTCATACCGAGGACCTGCGCATGACCGAGCGATACCGGCGGCCCGACTTCGGACATATCGACGTGCAGATTACGCTAGACGACGCGAAGGCATATACCAAGCCATGGACGGTGGCCGTAAGGATGGACCTGAAGACGGACTTGGAGATGCTTGAGTATACCTGCGACAACGAAAAAGATCGGGCACACATACCCAGTAACGCGAAAGGAAGCGTCTTGGATTTGCCGGTGGAGACGCTGGTGGCGTACGCGGTTTCTTATAACGTCCAGGAGAATGGTAAGACGGTCATCGCCGAAGTTACTCTGGAAGGCAGCACATTGTTTTGGAACTACGATGGCACGGGCAAGCAGCGGCTGGATCCGGTCTCCGACACGATTTTTTCCCTGGCCGGCAACTCGATCCAGTTCGTGCGCGATGAACCGGGCCCGGCTAAGCGCTTCGTGATGAGGACGATCGAAGACGAAACCACTGGCGTGCGCCGGAAGTAGCGGGAGCGCTTGCGGATCTAGCCGAACCTAGCCTTCGCCCCCAAACATGTGCTTGGGATCCTTGTTGTTGTCCTGGCAGACGTATTCATACATCTCTTGATCCGGCTGCCAGCGTCCCACGTTCTGGCCGGGCTCGCTCGCGTGATTGCGCTTTACCGAATCGGAGGCCGATCTTCGTTCCGGGCCTCCTGAGACATATCGCTCAAGCCCAACTGTTCATCATGAATACCATGAGCACAAGGAATATGAACCCGTCGGAGATCATCGCCGTGTACTCTCGCGCGTTCTTGCCTTGGTGAAAAATGTGGCCCGCTCCGGCAAGTCCGTAATATAAGCCGCCAACAAGTGCAGCAGGAACGATCCAGCCGACACGAAACACACTGCATATTCCAAGAAGGCCCATGGACAAGTTAGCGAATCCCACTTCCCGGACGATCGCAAACGACCCACCGTCGCGAATGCCGAAAATTTCCTTTGCTGTGAACTGAGGCTGGATCACTTGCCGCGCGCCCGCAATGAAGAGTCGGATTCCTACAGCCCAGAATACAAACCATCTCCCTGTAAGGAAGATAATGCTCACGGTGTGCCGGGAAAGGGCAGCCTCAATTGTCATAGACGCCACCGGAAATATGAGCAGTAACAAAATGACGAAGACAAAGTACATGAGATCTTCCAAGTCTACGTCCCAGAAGGACAAGGCGGTTGGTGCAATTAAGCGTCCTGCTTCTTAGCGTTCGCCGCCGAGCATATGCTTGGGATCTTTGTTGTTGTCCTGGCAGACGTATTCATACATCTCTTGATCCGGCTGCCAGCGGATCAGCCACCCGCCGGTCCAGGGCTTGGTGTACGCACCGGGGTCGTCGATGGTCGCTTCATATCTCATCGTGTTGTAGTCGGTGCGAGTGAAACGCTCAGTGAGGCGTAGAGATTTCGTGCGGTTTATCGAGACCAAAGCGCGAGATTCCTTTCAGATAGCTTAATCCCGGAAGCAGTCGGCAAAATTGGTTCACTTGCTCTCCCCTAACTCCTATAGGCGGCCTCGTCAACAGTGCATTCGCATGGTACGCTAGCTCGTATGATTCTGACCGGCGTCGCGGCGATCGTCGTGCTATTGGTCCTGCTGTCAGGTCTGCGAATCGCCAGAGAATACCAGCGCGCGGTCGTCTTTCGATTGGGACGCTTTACCGGGCTGCGTGGCCCCGGCCTGTTCTGGCTGATTCCGCTCGGTATCGAAAACGAAACCCGTATCGACCTACGAGTGGTCACCGCTCCTATTGAGCAGCAGGAAACCATCACGCGCGACAGCGTGACGGTGAAGGTGAACGCCGTACTCTGGTATCGCGTTAGCGATCCGCAGAAGGCCGTTCTAAATGTGGAGAATTTCCGCGCTGCCGTCCAGCAGGTCGCGCTCACGAGCCTGCGAAACGTCATCGGCCAGCATGATCTGGACGAAGTTCTGAAGGCGCGCGACCAGATCAATAGGATATTGAGCAGGAACGTGGTCGAGAATATCACTCCCTGGGGAGTCGCCGTCGAATTGCTGGAGATGAAGGACGTGGAGATTCCCCAGGACATGCAACGCGTCATGGCCATGGAAGCCGAGGCGATGCGGGAGAAGCGCGCCCGCATCATCAAAGCAGACGCTGAACTGGAAGCGTCCAGGAAACTGGCGGATGCGGCGCAGTTGATGGTCGGGAACCCCGCTGCGCTCGAATTGCGCCGGATGCAGATGGTGGCCGAGGTGGGTGCCGAGAACAACAGCACTACTGTAATCATGATGCCCGCCGAATTTGTTCACATGGCGGGAAGTCTTTCAACGTTCTTGCAAGGAAAGAAAACTCCTCCCGAGCCGGCCGCGTGAGCGAGTCGTGAACGGGGGCGGAATGGCCTCTTGTTGCGGACTCCAGTCCCGAAAGGCCGCCAATGATGTGTTAGCTTGAGAATTGGAATGCGACTCTCCTCTGCGTTGAGAACCGGGTTGCCGA
>Ga0182015_10004606_pt1 | contig 14750 bp, 11 predicted proteins | sample 712P3MmetaG_FD_120478 | JGI IMG/M metagenome (GOLD analysis project Ga0182015, IMG submission 120478) | Permafrost microbial communities from Stordalen Mire, Sweden - 712P3M metaG | ecosystem: Environmental > Terrestrial > Soil > Wetlands > Permafrost | place: Sweden: Stordalen | collected...
AACGGGCAGTGGGAAGACGTTGCTTGCTCAACAAACCAGGGCAGAAGCCTGTCGGATTGGGTACAGGTCGCTTTTCTGTTCGGGTGAGATGTGGGCCAGGCACTTGGTACGCAGAGAACTTGCCGCTGCCGCCGACGTTGAGCCAATGAAAATGCGGCGCGATGACTTGCTCACGCGTGAGGACATGCAAGCTCTGATCGTAGCGGCATCCCATCAGTGCAAGAAATGCCGAATCCTCGAGGGCGAGCTAGAGATCAGGCGCATTCACCGCGTCGCACGCAGCCTGAAAGAGCACGGAGGTCTGGATCTCCTGGTGCTGGATTATGACGAGCTGATTGAGGCGCCGGGTAAAGACGAAAATGAGCAACTACGTCGACTGGTCCGCATGTCGAAGACCATCGGCATGGAATTGCATTGCGCTGTCCTCCTAGTCAGCCAGCTCCGAAAAGAATACGGAAATGCCCAAAACGGCAAAGCTGACACGCGGCCACCGAGTCTCAGCAGGCTTTATGGCAGCGGGGCAAAGATCAAACACGCCAGCATTGTTGTTTACGCGGACCGCAAGTGGGAAGAAAACTTGGAAGGCGTACAAAAAGAAGCCGTGCTGTGGGTTCTGAAAAACCGCGACGGCCGAACTGGACCGATCCCCGCGACGTTCAACATCGACAAGTTGCGATTCGACCAGGCTCCGGAGGAATAGGTTGAAATGGGGCGCGATCGCACGGCAGGGAGCGAGGTAGAAGGCTGAATTGGCGACCACAACCAAACTCGTGCCTTGCTGCTCTGTGGTAGACTCCGCGCCAGCAACGTCATCGTCGCCGAGAAATGAGAGCACCATCATGCCCCGGCGACGCTTTCAATCAGGACGCGTCTATCAACGAGGTGCCCGATGGGTTGGATCGTACCGCGAATATGACGTCAACCCCCAAACCGGCAAAAGGACACGCCACACGATCACCTTCGATGAAATTGTCTCATCGGAGCGTGCCGCCAAAGCTGAACTTAAACCATACCTGGACGAGTACAACGCCAGGGCCAAAGCAAATCTCAAACCCCAAGCCGCGCGAGGCCGAAAAACAGTCGGCGCACTCGTTGCGGAGTGGACTGATAAGATTTTGCCGAATCGAAAGCCTGGAGGGGCACGTGCGGCCTTGTCACACGTCCGCACATACATTCTTCCGCAGCTTGGCGAGGTTCCGTTGCGTGAACTAAGTCTCAGCCAGCATCAAGCGTTCGTAACCGCAGTCGGCCTTCACGTGAATCGGCGGAAAACCGCCGAGAATGTCTACGGCACTTTTGGTTCTATTCTCAACCTTGGCCGAAAGTGGGGTTACGCGATCCCGAACGTGGAGAAGCGAGACATCGTGTTCCCTGCCGACAAAAAACCTCAACCGCAGGTCTTTTTCTTCGACGCTGACATCGCCGCGCGGGTCATCAATATCGCGCCCTATCCCTTCAGGTTGATGTTTCTTATCGCCGCCGTGTGCGGCCTTCGCATCGGCGAAGTGACGGCGTTGAAAGTCAGCAGCATCGACTTCAAACGCAGAGTCCTCCGGGTCACTGGCGCGCTGGACTACGCCACCCGCAAGGAAAGCACTCCGAAGAGCGATAACAGCGCCGCTCCGGTCCACATGTCCGAGTTGGTCGCGAAACATCTGCGCGATTGGCTCGACAAGCACTACGTAGCGAATGTGGACGGCTATCTCTTCACAAACTCGAAAGGCAAGCCCTACCTCTCCGACAACGTGGTGAAATACGGTATTCACCGGGCAATGGAAAAACTAGGAATCGAAACCGCGAAAGGCGTCCACGTCGGGGTTCATGCTTTCCGGCATGGCGTGACCTCGGAGCTGCTCGAATCCGGCACTCCGATTCACGTCGTCACCCGGCTCATGCGCCACGCCGATTCCAACGTCACACTGGAGCACTACGCGCACATCGTTGGCGATGCCGAGCGCGTAGCTTCTGAGAAGTTCTCTCAGCGCATCGGGCAGAACATCACTCAATTGGAGTCAGACTCCGAATTGGAGTCAACTTCCTCAGTTAAGACCGCGTGAAGAAAGGACTTGGCGGAAGCGTGTGGGAGTCGAACCCACCATTCGACCCGCGAAGGACCGAATCGACGGCTTTGAAGGCCGCGAAGATCACCGGACCCTTTTCGCTTCCGCGCTTATTCTAACCCAGGCGCGCGGAACGTGTGAGTCGCCCGCTTCTGAAGGCGGACAAATGGCCGATGTTTCTCAGGCGGCGGGACTTCCGCAATGCCGTGCGAGCGTGAAACAAGCGCCCCTTCGCCGCAGCTACGGATATGCCGAGCGATTTCGCCGTTTCCTTCATCGAGAGTTCCTGCAAATGGCTCAGTTGCACTGCTTCTCGGATTCTGGGGCGCAGCGTGCGGATCGCTTTGTTCAAAATTCTCCCTTCTTCGCGCCGCGCGTACATCTGTTCGGGGTTAGGGGAATGATCGGCAACTTGCCCGACCAACCAGTCTTTGCCGTCGGAGTCCAGATCATCCAGGGAAACCTCGCGTTCCTTGCGGTTTTTACGACGAGCCATCAGTGCGGAATTAATGGCGATGCGGGTCAGCCAGGTGCAGAAACTTGACCTGCCGTCGAATTCCTTCAGATGAAGGAACGCCCGAAGAAGGGACTCTTGCAAGGCATCCTCCGCGTCTTCGCGATTTCTGGTGATGCGGTAGAGAACGCGGAGCACTTTGGGCGCGGAATTCTCCCACAACAAATCGAGAGCTTCCCTTTGACCCCGCTTCGCGTCCGCGACGAGAGTCTGCTCGCTTCGAAAATGCATACCGCCATCGACGTAAGCGATGGTGTTCGATAGAACCTGCGAATTTGCCGCCACAACTACCTCCTCAGTCTGCTCCCTGAAATGATGGGACAGGAGGGACTGGATGTCCCTCGAACCACACTCTGGCGTTTTGACATGAACAGCACATCACGAAATCGGCCAACCGTTCCGTACCCCACCGTAGTGCAGACCGACTAGTCCTTTCGACTAATAGGCCAGCCCCCAAATTGGGGGGCGAGACGCACGATGATCGGAGCTACGGCTGAACGGGCGATATACGCACGCCCTGATCAGTTCCGTGCGTGCGGTGTCAGTTGCTGCCGGGATTTTTCGCCGAAGGAACTACGAGAACGCGTCGACCAAAAAGGTGCGCGTCCAATGAGTAAGCGCCCGGTCCAAGTAAGGCGAGAGCGATGGCAGTCAAGGCGGAGATCATGACCAATGGCGAATCGACCCCGCCGGGCAACAGCAGTGCGGTGACCTCGAAGCAAGCAGCGAGAACGGAAAACATAGGCGTGAGGAGCCCGAGACACAGCACGACGGAGGCGAGCAGGGCGCAGATATACACCCAGCGTTCCGCGAGAACACCGCTTGCCAGCGATCCAATGAAAAAAACCGTCGCTGCGACGGAGATTCGGTGCGCCGGCTAGTCACACTTTAACGTTTACGCCTAAGACGGGCGCTCAGCTGCGCGTTGATTCCACCGCGGCGGTTTGCGTACGGATGAGGGCTGCGACCAAATCGTAGAGAGCCGCACTCGTGCATACTTCGTAGTAGGGATGGCTGGAGGCGATACCGATCGTGCCGTCGGGACGTAGCTCACGCGCCAGGCCTTTGCGAAGGACGAGCAGTTCCACTGAATCTCCCATGGGCACTTCGCCAAAATGAAGCTTAACGTTTTCCTTGCCCCACGGCATTTCCAGCTTGGTCTCGATCGAATCCAGAGAAATCTCTTCCGACAATTTTTGAAAACCCTCTTCGTTCAATTCGATCCCATTCATATTGAAACGCACTAGAAATTCGTCCAGTTCTTCGGCCGACGCACCTTCCATAGCGGTTAAAAACTGGAACACGGAAAAATGCGTTTTTTGCCCAGTCATCAGCCGCTTGGCGATCTTTGCGCAGCCCGAAAGCCGGTCGGACAGATTGAGCGCCTTGGAAATCATGATGCGTGAGTCGCCGTCGGTCCAATACGTCGGCGCAGAGCCCTGAAACGCCACCCCGATGCCGAGTTCCAGCGCAGGCAGGTTGGATGTCGCTGCACGATCGTTGTAGGAATTGCACACCGCCAGAATCTGCCGCGACAATATGCACGCCTTCGCAACCGACCGTGCGTAAGCTCGGTTCGATTCGGACTCGAATATCGCCAGAATGATGGCATCGCCTTCGATGAACACTTTTTTCGCCGCGTAGCGATCGAGCAATTTCTTTACGGGTTCGTGTAGATTCAGACTGAAGTGCGACGCGGGACTTAGTCCGCGAGACAGCAGGTCCTGCGTCATTTTCGTGGAGCCACGCACGTCCGCCTTGATGATGACGTGCGATACCACCTGGTCCTGCTGAGGCTTCGCCTCTTCCTGCAGCACGCATTCATACAACCGGTTGTTCAAGCGCGAGAGTTCGCGAGCCTGCTCGGTCGTAACCAGATTGATGCGCTCCATGCAGGTCGTCAGGTGCTCCGCATTTCGCGTGTCGCGCCGGAGCCGCAGAAAGTCCGAAGTAAGGCGCACTACAAAGCTTAGTTTTTCGTCGCGCGAGTATCGCCGGATTTTGCGAGACAACTCCTCAATCGGTTTCGGCGAAAGTTGCCGGGCGGGAACCTGCTTCAGAACGCCCTCAAGGCGTTTCAATTCTTCCTTCGAGACCAGTGCCTTCCGCAGTTGTTGCAAGTGCACTGGCGGGCTGTACTCGGCCGCAATCGGCCGAATTTCGTAGCTTGCCAGAACGTGATAAATAATTTCGTGCTGTTCCAAGCGATCAAGGAGGTTCGAAAGCAACTTCCCGCGCAGCGATCCGTCACCTTCCGACACAGACGACTGGTCGAAGAGCCGCTTGGCGTTTTCGGGATCGTTCAAATAATCGCCCAGGCGGCTTTTGTAGTCCTTGGTCAAAAACTCGAGCTTCTGTTTGGCTGCTTCTATCTGCGGGCCGGATTCTTCCAGCTTGGTTTCCTGATGTTTCAGGCGCGCCTCGACATCACCCAGCGAAGCTTTCAAATCCGAAGGATCGCCCGAGTTCAGAAACTTGTTCAGGAAACTTTCGCCACGCTCCAGGCGTTTCCGCAGACCCTCACGCTGCTCTTGTAAATTAGCGATCTCATTGCGCATCCCCTGCGCGCCGTCCAGCACGCTCGCGTAGGCTTGGCGCGCTTCCGTATATGCGGAATCCTGACTGACCGCCGCTCCCGTGTCGCCGAGAAAATCCTGAAACAACTCGTCCATTGCTTCGAAGCGATCGAGGTCACGGACGTAGTTTCCAAGCAGAATGTAGTGCTCCAGGAAAAATACGTCGTCCTTGCCGCCATCCAGAAATATCAATCGATTCTTCAGCAGATCGTAAAACGGTGCGAAATCTTCGCCGAAAAGCGCGCGCCGCGCCTTCGACACGACACTGTCTTCGGCGTCCGCAACCATCTGCGCAACTTGCTGGCCCACCCCGCGGACGACGACGCGCCGCGCGGATTGCAGTTCCGACAACCGCGACTTGATTACGTGCGCCTGCTGGCTGCGTTCGAAACTCTCGCCACGCTGGCGAATCCACTCCTTGCCTTCCAGGATTAAATTCGAAAACTGGTTGCCGATTTCAAGGGTCAAGAATTTCAACAACGCCAGCCGGAACACCAGATCGATCTCAATGTTTTTCTGATATTTAGCTTGTGTAAGAGCACTTTGCAGGAGGTCGGTGAGCAACTTCCGATACGTCCCGTTGTCCGGTGCCTTGACCGCGCGCAGCTCGATCCCAGCAAAATACGTCGCCTTGGTGCTTTGGCGGATCAGGTCAAACAAATAGTCGCGCGAAGCCTGGACGAACTTCGGGCTCAGGAACACATCGTGGTGGATGTTATCCACGCCGATGGCCAGCGATCCCATCGGGATCGTGGTGTTATAGCTCTTGAGTTCGATCCGGGCCTCTTCAGTCGCGCTGGGCATCAAGATCTCGTAGGCCATGCGTTGTCGCCAGAAGGGCTTTTTCCAAGCTAGCAGTGGGGGAGGGGACGAGCAATAGCCAGCGGTACTAGCGTTGCTTGACAGTAAGCGGACCGATTGTCGGTGCCGACCTCAAAGAACGGAAATTCGGCGGGCGTTCCCGCCCTGGTGTTCGAGGCGCAGACGAACCTGCGGCCAGGGTGACTGCAGCGGAAACTTCTCCGACCATTCCAGAACCATCACCGCCGGCGTGGCAAACACATCTTCGAGACCCAGAGTTTCGAAATCGTGAAAGCTCTCTATCCGATACAGATCGCCGTGGTAGACCTTGGCTTCGTTGCCATACACGTGAACCAGGGTGAACGTTGGGCTGGTGACTTCGTCTTCCGTCGCAGCACCTAACCCCGCGACGATTCCTTTTGTCAGCGTAGTTTTCCCGCTTCCAAGCTCGCCGGCCAGCAAAACCAACGTCGGCGCGTTGAGACGTTTCGCGAATTCCCTGCCCCACTGGATCGTTTCTTCCGCCGAATGTGTTGTGACCTCTTCACCCACGCTGCTGCAACTCCCGCAGAAGTTTCAGGCGAGCCTCAGGTACGCCCTTCGCAACATCTCCGGCCATCACACCCGAAAGATCCATGCCCACCGCGGCGACATCGGCCGCCGATCCATGCAGATACACCCCCAGCGCCAAGACCCGCAGCCAATCGTCGGTCTTGAACTGTCCGGTGAGCGCCGCCAGCACCCCTGTTAGCACGTCGCCAGAGCCCCCCTTTGCTAGGCCAGCATTTCCAGTAGTGTTGACGAAAATTCGCCCATCGGGCGCTGCAACCACAGTGTGGGCGCCCTTCAAAATCACATGCACGTTCCAACGTCCCGCCGCTTCCTGCGCTGTCTTCACGCGGTCTTCCTGGAGCTCCTTGATCGGGGTGCCCAGCAACCGAGACATCTCGCCCGGATGCGGTGTGATTGCAACAAACTTGCTCTTTCGTTCGCGCAACTCGTCGGCGCGCCCCGCGAACGCGTTCAGGCCGTCCGCGTCCAGAATCACTGGCAGCTCGGTCTGCTTCACAATTGTTCGAATAAACTCCCGCGTTTCCGGATGCTGCCCCATGCCGGGCCCAACTGCCAACACCGTCTTTCCCTTCTCAATCTTTGCGAAGCGCTCGTCTTTCAAATTCGCCAGCGACGCGGTTCCATCCGATGTCGCAGCCAGCGACTCAGTCATGTACTCGGGATGAGCCGACGCTACGATCGGCAGCACTACATCGGGTGTCGCGACTGTCACCAGCCCGGCTCCCGCCCACAGAGCCGCGCTGCCAGACATGACCGCTGCACCACTCTTCCCCAATGAACCCGCAACCAGGAGAACGTTGCCGTACATGCCCTTGTTTGCGTCCGTGGTTCGCACCAGCGGCAATCCAACGAACTCTTCCGGCTCCGACCACCGCAACGCGCCCTCGCCTACATCCTCCACCAACGCCGGTGGCGAGCCGATATTCACAACACGCAACCCGCCCAAGGCCGCCGAATCGCGCGAAACCAATTGCCCGACTTTCGGCGCGGTGAACGTGACGGTGTGATGCGCGCGCAACACCGCTCCTTCCGCGGCGCTGCCGTCGGACGGCAATCCCGAGGGCGTGTCGACCGCAAAGATCAGCGCAGGACGTGGCGCTGTCGCATCCTTTGATAATCTGTTGATGTCCTGGATTGCGCGCGCGATGATTCCGGATGCGGCTCCACGAAATCCAGTACCGAAAATCGCATCCGCTATCGCGTCCGCGGACGAGACCTTAGGCCAGGCTTTCTCCCACGCCTGCTCATCCGCGACGACAACCACCTCGCCGCCGTCTTCCCGCCAACGGCGAAAATTCATCGCCGCATCGCCTTTCAACTCCTCTGGCTCCGCAAACAGATAGACGGTTGAGGTCTTACTTGCAGCGCGCAGGATACGCGCCAACACGAACCCATCCCCTCCGTTGTTCCCCTTGCCGCACAGAACGCTGATCGCCCGCAGCGGATATCCAGCAGCGCTTGAAATCTCCAAAAAAGATTTCGCCGCAAGCGTTCCGGCAGTCTCCATTAATTGTGCGCTGGAAATTCCGACACGTTCAATTGTCAGGCGATCAACTTCACGCATCTCCGTTGCAGTGAGGGCTTTCATGGCAGGTTCACAACGCGGTCAGCGATCAGAGCATCCATCCGCCGCTGACGTTCACGACTTGACCGGTAACATACTCGGCTTCTTCCGAAGCGAAAAACGCCACGGTATTGGCCACGTCCTCGACGGTAGGTGGCCGCCCGATCGGAAATCGTGCATCCCGAATCTTGCGCGCCTCGCTCAGGGTCAGCTCGTTCTCATCAATGCTCGATGGGTTCACCACGTTGACAGTAATTCCGTTCTTCGCTTCTTCCAGCGCCAGCGACCGCGACAACGCTACGACCGCGGCCTTCGCCGCCGCATAAGCCGAAATTTTCGCTTGGCCGAAAGCTCGCTCGGCTCCGACGGCGCCGAGATTGATAATCCGGCCCCAACGTCCGCGCCGCAAATGCGGAAGCGCTGCGCGGCTCACGTACAACACGGTCATCAAATTCGACGACACCACATTTTGCCAATCCTCCAGCGAGGACTCCGCAAGCGTGCCCCACCGGAAATCGCCCACATTATTAACCACAATATCGACGCGCCCAAACCGGTCTATCACCGTCCGCAATAATTCTTCCGACCGCGCCGCGTCATTAATATCTGTCTCCACCGCCACGCAATCCACGCCGGTAGCCTGCAACAGTCGCAGCGTCTGCTGCGCCGCCGCCTTGTTCGAACGATAGGCGATTGCCACGCGCGCACCGTCCTTCGCGAGCTTCACCGCAATCCCGCGTCCGATCCCGCGGCTCCCACCCGTAACCAGCGCCACCCGATTCTGAAGCGACATTCCTCTCCCCACGCCACCCGTAAAGAAAAATCAGTATATCTCAGGCACGCATCCAAGCGCTTTCGCTTATCCGATCCATCATGCAACCTACTACCTCAATCGCGCCACGATCACCGTCATATCGTCCGCCTGCTCCGGTGTCCCCGCCCATTCCTCCGCCGCGTTCATCAGCGCTTCCGCAACTACCTTCGGCGACGAGCCCTGCACATACACCGCCGCCTGTTGCAGCCGCTTGATTCCAAACTCCTCCCCATACACGTTCTCTGGCTCAATCAACCCGTCGCTGTATCCAACCAGCAGTGCATCGCTCGGTACCGATACGATGCCTTCCTCATAACAGCAGTCATCCATAACGCCAAGCACCATGCCGCCCTTGTCCAAATGCAGCGCCGCATCCTTCGAAATTAAAAATGAAGGCAAGTGCCCGGCGTTCGTGTACCGCAATGTGCGCGTAGCGCTGTCGTACACCGCGATAAAAAACGTTGCAAAGCGATCGTCCCCGGTATTCCGCACGAGATGCTTGTTGAGCCGCGAAACCAGCTCTCCAGTGCTCATGGTCTCGCTACCCTCGGCCAGCATCTGACTCCGCAATGCCGCCTGCAAGCTAGCCATCAGCAGCGCTGCCGAAATTCCCTTCCCCGAGATGTCCGCCACGGCAATCGCCAGATGCGTCGGGCTCAGTTGAATAAAATCGTAATAGTCCCCGCTAACCGACCGCGCCGCCTTGCAGATAGCCTCCATCTCCACGCCTGGCACCACCGGCAACTTCTGCGGGAACAATTGATTCTGCACTTCCCGCGCGATGGAAATTTCATTTTCCAGCCGCTGCCGCTTTTTCTGTTCCTCAATCAATCCGCTGATCGAACCGGTCATCAAGTTGAACGATTCGCCCAGCACGCCAAGCTGATCCCGGCGGTCGATGCGTACACGGTGGCTCAAATCCCCGCTCTGCACATATTGCGTGGCGTGGTAGAGATCGGCGACCGCTTTCGTAATCCGCCGGGTCATTACAATCCCGGTCACTAGCGCCGCGATCTCGATGAGGAAAAATATCGAGGCGAATCCGCCAAAAAGCAGCAGGTAAAAGTCACGAAGCTCTCCCAACGTAGAGAACATTCGTCCGTTCAGCCGCGAGGGCCGCGCATTGAAGACTGCGAAGATGGGACGCGGCTTTCCCACTGTACCGTCCGCCGCCACATACACCGCATCCTGCAACCGGGAAACGACATTCACGGACGGATCGATCAGAAATTCCGGCGGCCCAAGCAGCCGGTTGCGCGCAATGATGCGGCCCGCCGTCTCGTATTGCGCTCCACCCGTGGAATAAATCACGCCCCGCGAAATCCCGCCGTTGAAGGGTTGCGTCAGGTTCAACTGCACCGCTCCCAGATCAGGCGCCACCGTGGCCAGCAATTCAGGTGTGACCGGAACCCGCAACCGCACTACGCGCACCCCGCTGGGCATGTCCAACTCTCGCATGCTCACCAGCGACAGCCCGCCACCCTCCTCCTGCACCAGACCCCAGAACGCCTTTCGGCCCGGGCCCGCCATTTTTCTCAGCAGGCTCGTGTCATCAGAAAAGTGAATGGTCAAGCCCGCTAGCTCTCGATCGTGAACGCCGCGCGATTGCGCCGCCAGAATGCGTTCCGACTCTTCCTGGCTAACTCCTCGCGGCAGCGCCTCCCGAGCCGCGGCAATATATTCCGCGATGTCCGCAGTCATCTCGATGCGTCTATGCAAATCTTCGTACAGCAGGTAAGCCCCAAGCTGCGAATACAAAAATTGTCCGGCGAGTATCACCAGGGTAAGGATCAGAAGAATCGGCACCACGGCGATGAACACGTACGCGACGATGAGCCGATTGCGAAGGCTCCAAAGCAGTCGGCTTCGCCCCCACCCAATCAAGCGGAACATCAAATAAATCAACGCGATGGCAGCCAGGAACTTGATGAAGCTGAAAATCCGCAGCTCGCCAGGCAAGAACTCGGCCACAATCCCAGCCAGCAGCACAAACACCGCGGCCACATCAAGCCGCGACATCCGCCGCCAAAATTCTCGAAATTGGACGCCAGTAGAATTCATCAGTCCTCGGGTAGTAGAACTACTTTACCCGAAGACCCCCGCCGCACCGAATCGCCTTTAGGTAGTACAGGCACTCTCGTTTACCTGAGTTTCGAAGGGCTTGCGCTCCGACCACCACCCACGCTTGAACAATCACAGTCATTCCCGGATCATCACTCACGGATCGCCGTTCCGAGGTCCGATCCTCCCGCACGACCCGCCTAGTTTCGATTCCGTCCGCCAGATTCATACATTGGAATGCTCTGCAATCGAATCCGGACCACCGCCGTATTGTGCGTCCTAAAATTCAATCCCCGATCCGTCTGGTCCCCATTCCAAATCCTCGCGCTCTGCCAGACTCCCTGTGAATAAGTCCCTTCTTCCGCCCGGAGAATCTCCAATTGCTGTTCCGCACGCTTCCCGTCCGCCGCAGGCGCGAGCTGAAAGCTGACGCTGGCATCAAACCCGGTAACCAGAAATTCCATCGGGCCCAACTGCGAAACCAATGCCCGCCCCTGACCATTTTCTGTTCCCGGCGGTAGTTGCCCGTCAGGTTGCGGAAACCCGAACGACACAACCGCATCCACATTCCCGAAATGGAGCCTTTGTCGCGCCGATCCCTTCTCCTCGACCAGCGTCTGCACCTTACCCTCAAAATTCAGCCGCGCAATCTCGTCCGCAATCGGCCGCAGCAACTCAAAATTCTCAGCCGCCCAGGTTGGAAAGTTATCCTCCGAAAGCGTCCAACCGGTGTAGTCCACGCCAAAGGGAGAAAATCCGATCGCACCTTTGCCTAGCGCATAAAAGAAATACCGCCCAAAATTTCGCTCGCGTCCCGTTTCCGGAATAAACAAAGGATTGTCCGCCCGCGAATAAGCCGCAATCACTTCGCGATAAAACACAATGTCGTCCGAGTAAAAATCAGGAGCCAACAGATCGATTGAGTGCGCACTGGCCTTCCACACCGCAATATTCCCCTGCTGCGGCCCTCCGCTCGGGTACTCCTGGCCGGCGCTCGCATGATCGCGATTCTCCAAAGCATGAACCGGATAGGTGATCCACACGTTGCAGTACATCGGAATGTCGTATTCCGCCTTGCCCGCCTTTGCCACTTCGTCCACGTAACGCGCCGTCGAGTAAGCTGCAAACCGCTCGTCGGCATCAGCTCCGAAAACTTCCGTCCACGTCCCATTCACCGCGTGCAGCTCCGACGTCAGAGTCGCGGGAACCGTGCCCTCAAACTGCTTTTGCGCTGCCGCCGAAAAATCGCGCACCGCGCCGATTGAGCCCGATTCGTTCTCCACCTGTATCATCAACACCGTATGTTGTGCTCCATCGACCTCTTTCACGTGGCCCATCAAAGCCCCGAAGGCGTGCTTGTCGGCCTCTAAATTGTTCGCAGAATTCGGCGAAAGCACATCCAGCACCTTCCCGTAAGCGCTGATCTCGCGCGGATATTTCTTCAAATCGCTCTTCATCCACTCCGGAATATAGCGATCCTGCCCGTTCTTCCAGGTCCCGAACCACAACAACACAAGACGCACCTTATGCTCGCGCGCGCTATTCACCAGCAGATCGACGGTCGAAAAATCGAACTTCCCCGGTTCTGGCTCCATCTGTTCCCAATAAATCGGAGCCTCCACCGTGTTTACGTGAAGAGCATCCAAAGCCGGCCACACTTTGGGCAACGAAGAAGCCCAGGCACTCGAGTTGTTGATCTGCGCGCCCAGCATCAAATACGGCTTGCCATCAACCACGAGGGCGAACCGTCCATTTTTCTTCGCAATGTGAGGAGCATCCTGGGCAGAAACAGCGCCGCGGACGAAAAGCAGACTCAGAGACAACATCAAAAAGTGGGAAAAGCGCACGTGGGCTCCAATTCGCTCGCCGCAGACATGGCTTCCGGGAAGCCTACTACCCATCCAATCCCGAAACAATTGCGCCTACCACTAAAACGAGCTGTTCAAGGCCTGGTTTTATTCCGAAAGGCCGTTTCGCACTTTGCTATGGTGCTGGCTATAGGCGAAGTAAATCACCAATCCGATCACCAGCCAGACAATTAGCCGCGCCCAGTTGATCCACCCAAGTTTGTACATCATGTATCCATTGACAAGAATTCCCAGAACCGGCACCACCGGCACCCAAGGAGTCTTGAACGGTCGCGCCTGGTCCGGATTTGTGTTGCGAAGCACCATTACCGCGATGCACACGATGATGAACGCCAGTAACGTTCCGATGTTGACCATCTTTCCGATGTCGTCGATCGGCGTAATACCGCCCACGATCGCAGCCAGCAACCCGACCAGGATCGTGTTCTTGTACGGCGTCCTGTACTTCGGATGAATGGCGGCAAAAAACTTCTTCGGCAGCAACCCGTCGTTTGCCATAGCGTAAAGCACGCGTGTCTGCCCCAGCAGCATCACCAGCATCACGCTCGTCAAGCCCGCCAGGGCTCCCAGCGTAACAATGTGCGAAGCGGTCGTCAGACCGCGATCCAGAAACGCCCGCGCTATCGGTGCCTCGATGTTCACGTCCTGCCAGTGCACCATGCCCGTCAGCACGCCCGCCACCATAATGTACAGCCCGGTGCAAACCACCAGCGAGACGATGATGCCAATCGGCAAATCGCGTTGCGGGTTTTTCGCTTCCTGCGCCGTTGTCGAAACCGCATCGAACCCGATATACGCGAAAAATATGTACGCCGCTCCGGCCCCAATTCCAGAGAACCCGTATGGTGCAAAGCTATGCCAATCCATTCCCCAGTTGGCGGTCGAAATGTATCTGGAACCCAGCCCGATCACGAACAAAACTACGGCAACCTTGATCACCACGATCGTCGAGTTGAATCTGGCGCTTTCCTTGATGCCCATGCACAGAATAAAGGTAATCAGCAGCGCGATAATAAACGCCGGAAGGTTGAATCCGATCTCCATGCCGAAAACCTTGGGAGCGGCCATCAAATCATGAGCCCGCGCCACCAGTTCCGGCGAGTGCGCCGTGGTGATCATCATCACTTTGTCGAGAAACGCCTGCGTCCCCGGCACCAGCGTCGCGTCGGAAGTCTGCGCCATTTCGCGCGCCACCAGCTTTTCCGCCGTGCGCAACGCCGTCCAGTGGTCATACGCTAGCCATAGCGGCATCTTGACGTGAAAAATATTCAAAAGCTCGATGAAGTGGTTCGACCAGCCGGATGACACCGTGCTCGCGCCCATTGCGTACTCGAGTGTCAGGTCCCAGCCGATGATCCATGCGAAGATTTCGCCCAGCGTCGCATACGCGTAGGTATACGCGCTGCCCGCCAACGGAATCATCGCCGCAAACTCCGCATAGCACAGCCCGGCGAATGCGCAACCCAGACCGGAGACCACGAAGGACAGCATCAGCCCCGGTCCAGCGTAGTGCGCGCCAAGCCCGGACAGCACGAAGATTCCCGCGCCGATCACCGCGCCGACACCTAGCGCCGTCAGTTGAAACGGGCCAAGCGTGCGCTTCAAACTATGCTCGCCGGTTTCCTTCGCCTCCGCCAACAACACGCTCATCGGCTTCTTGGCAAACAGACCGCCCATGCATGGCCTCCTTGAGGACACCGAAGCAACTCTTCGGCAGCACAAGCTTCAGCCTGTGTCTTTCAACTCTACGCTCTGGCTCTCTTCCCTACCCGCGACCAGATCCAATACACCGGCACGCCGCACAACACGATCACCAGGCCCGGCCAGGCCGTCTGCGTCTTATATAGCAGCAGCACAAACATGATCGCCAGAGCCGCCACTATATACATCAGCGGCACGAAAGGGTAGCCAAACGCGCG
>Ga0182015_10004607_pt1 | contig 14748 bp, 29 predicted proteins | sample 712P3MmetaG_FD_120478 | JGI IMG/M metagenome (GOLD analysis project Ga0182015, IMG submission 120478) | Permafrost microbial communities from Stordalen Mire, Sweden - 712P3M metaG | ecosystem: Environmental > Terrestrial > Soil > Wetlands > Permafrost | place: Sweden: Stordalen | collected...
GCCGCGCTGCGGATGTGCAGTTTTCCGATTGTCATTTTCACTCGCACCGAGAACGGAGAACCATTCTTTATTGTAAAGCGCGACACGGAGCCGAAGACCAGCATCGAGGAAGTCCGCAAAGAAAACATTCGGATGGGATGGGAGAGCGATGAAACAGCGCAGCGTCACGAATCGTAGTTTGTTGCTGGCCGAGTTGGATAGAACAGAGGAACCTGCCATGCGCATGGAGTTGCTGGCTATGCTTCTTAAATTGAAAACGCCAAACCCAAACGGCAACCAAACGAAATTGCGTAAGCCGGGCGTGACCAAACCGCATAGTCTAACCGCGGCGCAGATAGCGCGAGTTAAGCGCCATGAGAAGCCTATGCAGATGACCATCGAGGATGTTGAGAAGGCAAACAAAGCGCGCTTCCTGTCACCAAGCGAGCAGTCGCAAGCAGAATTGGAACCGATAGAGGAGAAAACAAATGAAGGCAAGTGATTTTCTACCAACGCAGTTGACGCATGAAGGCGGCGTGCTGGTGCGTGAGATTACTACGCAGTTTCACAGTCTCGCTTTGTACATTGAAAACGAAGTGCCGCCATCGGCAGACCGCACTGCGGCGCTGCGCAAGATGCTCGAAGCCAAAATGACGTTGGTGCAAGGTATCACGCACCAAGAGGAACCAGGCGACTACTACGTTGCGCGAAGCTGAGATGAAACTGAAACCCTTGTTCGGTTCTTTGTTGCGCGGCGGCCTTTGCGCTGTCTGGGTATTTGGAGCGCTATTGTCGGTTTTGAATTACATTGCCGTGCTGCTGAGTGACGCCCACAGTTCTGACGCAATGATGTTCATGTACCGCATGCTAATCTGTATGGCAGTGACAACCGTTGCGGCTGGCGCTCACGCATATTTGATTTACGAGGAGTCTAAACATGCCTGAAGTTTACTATTGGTTGCTTGCATGCGCCCCGGTGTTCAAGGCCACGATTTATTTTCGCCTGCGGCAGCACGACGAGCCGCTGTGTACGAATCCGGCGATGGCAATGCGCTGGGTTGACCTAGAAGACGCTGAAGATTATGCAAAGCGTTTGGATGGCAACTGGACGCCAGTGTTGATTGGCTTCGATGGCGAGGCAACGTGTGGTGGTAAGTGAGTTTGTTGAATCGACTCTTTGGTGTGCAGCCACCTGAACCAGACTACATGAAAATATTCGGCGCGTCGTTGAACCAAGGCGAAGCGATTCTAGCAGCCGAAAACGATGGCCGCAAAGCGTGGCGTATATTCGTGGTGAATGAGATGTTGGCTGAAGAGTTTCGGCATCCTAGTCGCAAACGCTACAGATTTACACCAACTGAACTAGCGTATATCGCAGGCGTGCCTGAAGACGCTATAAAATTTGGAAGGAATGACAATGAGTGCCGTCAAAGTGATTGACCATGACTAAATATGGTAAGCAAAAAGCAGGTGAGAGATTCACTTTCCTCTGCGGCTGTTCAGGGGTACTCCCGCGACTAGGATTGAATAATTGGTTTGCTGGCTTTAATGGAAAGGGGTTTATTTGCAGAGTCGCCCGTATTTTATCTAAGTCGCAGTATGTCGCAAAGAAATTGAAGTATCAACCGATAGCCGTCGATACTTCGCACGCCGCGGTCAGGGCAATGATGCTAAAGCCTAACTGTGAGCGATGCCATCAACCATTGGACTGGAATGATAATTTCGTTCCAGGTCAAATACCACATTTGCATCATAACCATCACACAGGTGAGATTTACGGATTCACTCACCACCGATGCAACGCGAAGGCGTTGGAACAAGAAATCGACAGCTTGCGAGAAGAGTTGAGACATGCCAGAGAGTAAACCGCTCGACCACATGGGATACGAGATTGATGCCGTGGGACCGAAGGCTGGCCTGGCATCGCTCTCTACGTTTGGTCGCCCGGGGCGAACGAAGCCTGTGACGGCGTTTGATGGTAAGGGCAATATTGTCCCCCAGCGTTACTACAATCCATTGCGCATGGAGTGGCAAGACATGCCGCCGCCGAGTATGCGCATCGCCAGCACCGAGGATGGCACGCCGCTGTCATTTGCGGAGAAAGCGCCGCCGCGAGATACAGCAGACCCGCCGCGACCGCTCACGGTTGCTGACATTGCCCGCGCTCACGGTGCGCAGACGATGAAACGGATTCGAGGAGTCTAATGGCATCAGATACGCCAAGTCGAGGAATCTATAAGTGTCCCGTGCATGGATGTTTCGTGCATCAACTGAACGGCGTAGTGCTGCCGTGGGCGATGTGTCCCGCCGAATGCATGACGCTGGATATTGGTTCCAACCAGATGATATCCGTGCCATGCGGTTTGCGAAGTCCGCTCGCCAACCAAAACGACATTAACACCGACCAGAAATTTGAAGCGATGGATGATAAGACCTGGGAAGAGTTTAAGCAGACGATTCACAGATTGCGCCAGCGCGACCAAGACCCGTCGATGTATGGCCGTCGATGGCAAACTGCGGGTGCGAATCCAGACTGGAAACAACTCGCAGCATCTACCGAGCAGGCTGAAGACAAGAAAGTAGCAGTCGAGATGTTTGAAGTCATCGAGCGCGAGAAAATGAAGTTGGCGATGGCTGAAGCAGGGATTGAAATTCAAATCGAGGAGAGATAAAATGGCACAAGAAAAATTTGCTGGTGAGAATTTGATGATAAGGCAGATAGAAGCGCTGGAGAACATTGCTTCCGCGCTCAATTATTTGGCGGACGCAAAGAAGCCATACGCGCCGCCGCTAATTCCTGCGCCGTTTGTTCCCGCGCCGTTCGTGCCAATTGTTATCCCAACGATGCCAGGAGCGACACAAACGTCAGACCCACTTCCCGTGCTGCCTTTGACTGTGTCGAGTGCGCCCTTCGATGAGTTTTCTTTGCCCGCCGTTGTTGCACCGACGCCTGACTCGCGATTGAAAGATGAAATTATCTAGGAGCCAACGTGGAAGAGATAATCGTAAACGATGACACGAAGAAAGTCGTCAAGAAACAAATCGACCGTTTGGTTGAATGCCTTGAAAGAATTACCTTGGCATTACAGAGTATAGATGTTACTCTTGAACGGCTGGTTGATAAGCCTACTGTTGAGCCATTGCGAGGAGGTGATGATGTTTGATAGAAACAAATATCAACGCGAGTGGAGACGAAAGAAGGGTACTACAAAGACCATTTCAGGAATGCGAAACAGGCAAGTTCCTGAACAGATGCACACATTTGTGAACGGCTGCGGGTGTTCTGGTATACTACCACAAAGAGGATGTTCAAACAAATTCGCTATGCCTTTGTCGATTGCGCACATTGATTGCGGATTTGCGTGGCGTAATCAGGATTTAGGACTTCAGTCCGCGATAGAGCAGAACCGTCGCGCTAACGCCTGCGGCTACGATTAAGGCACACAGTCCGAATTGCATCAAGAATCCTTCAATCAGAAGTTTGATTAGCCAGTTCATTGTGCCTCCTCGGCATCCAGAAAATCTTGGTTGGTGAGTTCTTCGTCCAGCGAGCCAACGAAACCAAGCGAAGCGTCCACTAGATTGGGATTGTAAGATGTGGACGGGTAAGGCTTCGCGTTGCGCAAGCAATATCCGCAGGTGAAGCGGGAGTCGCATTTGCATTCAATGCTTCGTGCCATTAGCGCACCGCCTTGGGTATAAGGATGACTGCCTCTTTTGTGCTTCACTCGGGGATGCGCTCATGATTGCATCCGCCCTACCACCAACGCGCCGCCGACGACTACTAGCGCGCAGAGTGGGCCACACGTCACGAGTACCGTCCCGCCTATGGCGGCGAAGATGATTGCTGCGAGCCACATTGCTTGTTTGAAGTTGAGTTTCATTTGCATGTTCTCCATGTCCACAAGAATACGCCCGAGCGCCCCGCGGCGCAATGGTACGAAAGTACTGATTTTGGGGTGTGAAGATTTTACTTGACAAATGGGTAGGCATCATGATAATCTGAAGATATAAGGCTACGTGTCTCCTGTTTCTGGGAGTTTTGAAGTAAACAAAGGACTTAATGAACTCTTTTGAATATAGGGGATTGGTTTGGGACGCCACAGTTAGGTTTACTAAACTGCGGAAATGCGGCGTGTTAGTGCCGCAACCCTGTGTTGTGTGTGGCAGATTAGACACACATGGGCATCATACAGATTACAGGTTGCCCGACCAAGTGGTTTGGTTGTGCGGGACTTGTCATCGTCATGCACTCAAAGGTGTGTTGCAATTTTTAGGTAGTGAGACAGTTTATCGCCACGGTGGAAAAGTGCAACAAGTGCAAAAAGATGGAACTGGGTTACGCCAAGATTGGACTAAGCAGAAAACTGGGCCAGTTGCTTGAGGGCATCATGGAAATTTTATTTTTGCTGATTATTGGTGGCGTGGTCGCGCTACTTTGCCGCGACTGGCGGCGCACGAAATGAATGCATGGAAAGCATTACGAATTGCGGTGATTGGTCTTGGTGTTCGAGTGATTGGCGGACTCACCAACGTCGCAGTGATGCAAGCGAACGGCGGGTTTATGCCCGTGTTTCGTCCATCGTGCGGTGGATTTTATTCAGGCATGCAAATAGATTTTGAACATGTCTGCGGCTCTGGCTCAACGCGCCTTTTGATGCTGACAGATTGGATTCACGTTATTTCCTTCACCATGAGCATCGGTGACGCTTTGATTGTCGGCGGTGAACTGGTAGTGCTTAGTATGGCTGGATTTATCATCGCATCTGCGCTAAAGAATTTGTGGCGCAAGTTGAGGAGCTAAATTGGACATCGTGTTAGCACCCGCAGTATTTGATGAATTGAAACGGCACATGAACAGGTATGAAAGATATGACCTGAACCGTTTGCAGTTCACTCGCGGCGAGGAGAACAAAATGAATTTACCACGCAAGAACGAAATCGACACATTCACTCTCGATTCATTGCGCAAGTTGGCGCAGGACGCGGATGCATCTGTCACTGACCGCATCTACGCGTTGGAGCTATTGAAAAAGCTTGAGAATTTATACGCGCCAGTATTTGGCGTCGCGACGCAGGCTCGGTAATGGTCATCGAGATTAGCAAAGCGGCGTTTGAAGAAATTCTGCCGCATGTGGGCATTCAGCGCCTATCAACAGTGCGCAATCGCCCAGTGGCGATTAACATGGAAGGGATTGTGTTGATGCGCGACAGCCGCGAGGAAATTACAATTCCTATCGAACAACCAGGCATTCCATTCATGGTTGAAGATAATTTGCGCGACGCAACCAAAGTCCGCACAGTGATTATCAAGCACGGTCCTGATTATCGGTACGAGGATTAAATGATGCGCCGCATATCGGAACACGGCAGGCTATTAGATTTAGTTGTGAATCAGCGCGTGTCACTGCATCAGCAAGGATTGATAGGTGATGATGAGTTTATTGCCTTGTCCGCTGAAGCCGTCGAAGCGAATGCGCGAATCGCGGAAGACACAAAAGAGATTGTGAAGAAATGAGCCGACTCCAACACTTCTTAATTGGCATAGTCTGCGGCTCGCTGGGCACGCTTGGTTTGCTCTATTTATTTTTCAACCTATTATGACGACCATCAACCTTGATGAAACAATAAAGTGGGCACGCGAGTTTACAATGACACGTTTTATATTTGCAGCCGTGATGTTGAGCGGTGCAATTCTCGGCATGTGGCTCGCATCATGACGCCCACGCAAAAGATTAAGAACGACATCGACGCTCAACAGTTCTGCCGTTATTGCGGCGCAGGCATCGGTGAGTTTCGGCGCGAAGGCGAAGGCACTTGCATTAAATGCAATCCTGATGGTCGCATTGGCGAGCACAACGCGCTGAACGATAAATTCCCCATCAAGCGCAGATTCGAGGGGATTTGATGCAGAGGAGAACAATCGTGTCAAAACGCGCCGCGGTCAATAACATGACTGTGATAGTAAACGATGCGATGGAAAAGGCTCGCAACGAAGGCCGCCGCGACGCGCTGGTGAACCTGAAAAAGTTCATACGCGATGACGAACGCCTGATAGACAAGGCTGCGCTAATCGCGCTTGTTGATGAGTTTATGGGCGTAGTTTTCGGCCCAAATTTGTGAGGAGAATATCATGCGCATGACCGAAGAAAAAGGCTATGCAATCAAGACCATATCCAACGACGGCATCGAGGGATATCTGATTAACAGCGACGGTATCTATGTGCTGGTATTCGAGACATTCGCCGACGCCAAGCGAGTGAGAGACACTCTGGGTCATGCCATAACGACAATGCAGAGCGCAAGCGTGGTATTATTTCGCGAGCAACATGCGCCTTGGTTGAGGACATCGGCAGTCGAGTATTTCGAGCGCTATCCAAAATCGCGGGGATATGAAAGGCCTGAGATTCGATAATGGCTAAGACCAAGAACCAATTTACAGGCGTTCGCACCTACGTGCTGGAGCGCGAACTGGAGCGCCGTGACTCGATGCAAGCGCAAGCACGAAGTTCACGTATAATGAGAAGTGCCAGTGCAAGCATATAGTGCTGTGTTCATACAAGCGTGAACAGAGAGGATAGCGTGAACAAGACGCCCCGACGATACAGAGAGTTGACCCATAGCGAGGAGACGCTGGTCCTGACCGTGATTGTCCTGGGCATCTTTATGTGCCTAAGCATGTTGATTGGTGGCTAGATTTGACCCATTTGGGATAGTTTTCACCGATATGGTCACATAATTACCCACATTTATTTGGGGTATTGTGTGATGGTATCAAAATTACCCATCCGGTAACATTTTGTTACATATCGTTTGGGTTGGATGTACCGTCTTTTAGCTTTTTGAAAAAGTCAAGCTAAAAATGATTTATTTTCGTTCGCCGCGCCTTCGCCAAGTAGAAAATGCACTCTTTCGGGCGAAGATGAATCGAAGTTAGTGAGAACATGAGACTTAGATAGACCGCTTGCGCCTAAGTCTTGTGTTTCCGTTGCCCGACTATAGCATTCGCTATTTTCTATAGGGTTCGCAGTCGCCGTTCGTTCGCTTGCCGTTCGCCGTTCGAGTGCAATCGTCGGCGTTCGGCTAAGTCCTTTGGAATAAATGACCAAGCCGGATGGCAATTCAATTGCTCCCCCAGCAATTCGCTTGCCAATCGACATGACTTTGTAAGCCTATGACTCTAGGGATGTTACAGGGGGAACCTATTCGTGGGTGTCGTACCTACCCCAGGCATGGGACTCCGCTCGCCGCGCCCGTACACCTGCATACTCTACGACGCGAAGAAAATATTTGCGGGGTAGGGGAACCTAACTGGCATGCCGTCAACGATTTATCTTGACAGGGACTCCGATTCGACGCACAATGGGGAGTATGAAAGCAAAAAGTAATCCTGATTTGACGGCGAAACTGCGAGACGCAAACCGCGCTGTAACTCGTTCAGGCATAACGATGTTAGATAAGATTTGGCTGGTGGATGTTTACCAGCAGGGGATATGTCCCGTCTGTTTGCGGCGGCTGATTATCTCCGAAGCATCGCTTGACCACGACCATGAGTGCGTGAATCGGGCTGCGCATAAAACTCAAAGCCACGTTGAGTACGGATGCAAACGGTGCATTCGCGGCGCGGTACACAATCAACGGTGCAACTGGCATTTCCTCGGGGTGTTGGAACGCTACCCCCACCTGCAGAACGATTTTACTCGGGCGTATCTAAGACGCCGACCTTTTGACACGGTTTAACCGCCGTGACGCACCACCATCTGTAAGATTCACAAGGATTTACAATGTTACTCTCCCAAATGACGCTGACCTGCTTGCAGGCCGCGCTGGTTACGAATCCCAACACGAGTTTCTTCCCCTGGAACCTGTACGATTATCCCGCGACAGTGGCTAATGCCTTGTCGAACGGGCAAATCTACCCCCAGGGTGTTCCCCGCTCCGCGGTTCTCGCTGCATACCAGCTTCTGGCTGGCGTGACATCGGGCGGACCTGCCGTGCCTTCCACCCTTTTGGGTGCGGCCTCGGCATATGCGGTTCTGGCTCAGGCCGGAATTACGAATACAGGCAACACGGTTATCACGGGCGGAACCATAGGGTCAAATCCGACTGTCTCCATTACGGGATTTCCTCCTGGCACGGCCACGATAGACAATAACAACGCCGCCGCAGCTTTGACTGCCGCGAAGTCCGCCTATCTGCAGTTCCAGGGACTGGCCTTCACGAGCATTTCGTCCTCGACCGCCGATTTGACGGCCTTGGGCAACGGTGCGACCGCCTCGACCTGGCTCCCGGGCAACTATTCGGCTGGGTCTTCGATGTCCGCCGCGACTCCCATCACTTTGGACGCTGGCGGAAACGCAAACGCGACCTGGGTCTTCAAATCTGGGTCTACCGTGGGCTTCACTTCCACGGGTGCCGTGCTTTTGGTCAACGGCGCTCAGGCTCAGAACGTGGTTTGGATTGTCGGCTCGTCATTCACCGAAGATACGATTGTGGGTCGAGCAATGGTCGGCTTGATTCTCGCCAATACCAGTATCACGCTGGGCGGCGGGACTTTGGCTGGCGTGGCATTCGCCGGAATGGTCGCTCCCTCGGGCGCGGTCACAATTTCCGCTGCGACTACGATTACAGCACCTGCCGCGGCTGCCGCTCCTGGCGGTTTGACGGGAACGCAGAACTTTATTTACGCCCCAGGCATCTGGTCGTCTTCGGTCTTGAACAACCCGAGTCCCGCTCTCTCGCAGTCCGAGATTGCGGTTCCCGCGGGACTTCAGCCTTCGCCGCAAACACCCATGCCCATGACTCCTGGCCCATCGCCAGCGGGCGGATACATGGACGGCAAGGACGATTTCGTCACACTGTCCTCGCAGGTTCGATAAGTCTCAACGCTTCTCAGGCGGGAAGGGGAGTCCCGCATCGTTTTCTCAGTTTGGGCAGAAGGTCGTCCCATGATTTCCATTATTCAACTTAACATGACGCAGTGCTTGGCGCTCCTTCGGGACAATCCTGGCCTCGCGATATTTCCGTTTCCGACTCAAGAGTTTCCTTTGGGGGTGACCCGCGCCGCGCTTGTGGCGCAGTTCAACGCCCAGGCAGGTAATGCGGCCAACTTCGACAAGGCTACAGGAAAGTGGAATTGTCAGCGCATCGAGTTGGGTAATATCAACCCACCTTACGGCGAGTCCGTCAACGGCGGCGTACAAGTCAATCAAGCCTATCAGGTGAATGAATCGGGGAACGTGAATCCCAACTCGTTGCCAGGTACGCCAGGTCAATTTAACACGGGCAACTTCGCGAGCAACCCAGGGGAATTTAGTCCCGCTGGAACTGTAAGCGATGTGCCTCCCAACACTCCAACCGTGGCGGCGGCAGGTGCAACTGCGACCGCGACTCCCACGATTGCCAGTGCAAACATTGTGACTCCAACGGCGTCATCCACCAGCGCGGCAGTGAATACCGCAACGATGGTGAACACGCCAAGTCAGGTGAACTAAAATGCCAAACGCACAATCTCTTACGTTATATCACATGTCGTATCTCTTGCGCCTGTTGACGCAGAATCCCGCGCAGCAGTTCTTCACCATGACTGTTATTGAGTATCCGTTTTCTCTCTATCCGCAGGGTGTGCCGCGCAGTGCGGTACTCGCGGAGTTTCAACGCAAGGCGGATACCGACAATGCCGCGAACGGCGGATTGGATATCGACACGCAGGTTTACGGACTGGCGAATCTGCCAGCGACCGTGAACGTGCCGCCATCACCGTTGCCAATCGTCAAAGCATCTCAGGTTTCATAAGGGACATCATGGATAACAAAGTTCTCGCCGTGAAGCATTGCGGCACCGAATCCAAAGTTGCATTAAGTGCAGCGCTTCCGTTTCAATGCGGCGGCAACGCGGCGTGCGGTGCTTCCGAAAAGCACGAGCAGAAGAAAGCCAGCGCGGAAGGTATCGCATGCATGAACAAAGAACCGAAACGAGTTTTGGCATCGGAGTAAACGGGTAAGAGGAAATCCCGCTCGCAACACCAGTTCTCGAAACAGAAGGTGCAATATGTATCTCCAACAGATGCCGATGTCTTGGCTCGAAATGATTTTAGTGAACAACCCTGGCGTTCAGGTGTTTCCTGGCCTGAGTTCGTTTCAGGATGCGGCGGTGTCGGGTGTTACGATTCCCAACCCGAATGCGACCAACGCCAACAACATGAATCCAAACGTCGCGGCGATTCCAGTTGTGACTCGCGCTCAGATTTTGACCGCGTTCTACAACTTGGCCGCGCCGAGCGCAGCGCAGTCGCCCAGCATTCGTACTCGCTTGGGTGATGTGTTGAACAAGGACACCAATCTGCAGGACATCTATGACGCTGGCGGTCCCGCGAGCAACAACACTGGCGGGTACGCGATTACTCAGGTCATCTAATTTTCGCACGACAAGCGGGGTGTCAGGAAAGGCACCCTAAAATTTCTGATTACAGGAGGCTCCATGACAATTAACCTTTAGGAGGTGAATTGTTATGCCAGCACACAAGGGCGGCAAGAAGGGAACGCGCAAGCACGGTACGGGTATCGCCAAGTTGGCGGCCAGTCGCTGGGGAACTTACGCGGGACTCATCGCCCATCAGTTGTCACGCAGAGCGGTAAAACTTCTTGACCGAGTCTGCGGAACCTGTAACACACAGTACCATTCGAGGGGTGCTCTAAAACGGCACCACTGCTAATCACCAGCCAGGGAAATTACGTGAAAGACGTAGTTGGAGAGTGAGAGGACGGCAGAGCCTCGAATCCCTGGTTCAATATTCAGTATCAATGCAATTCCACAGCAAGGGTGCCCTCAAACGACATTCTTGCCCTCCCTGTAAGCAGGGGTAAAAATCCGTAGGCAGGTTGAAATCCCTGCCTCGCCATTCTGTATCACGAGCAGCGCCGTATCGGTGCCATCCTCCAAGGATATCAGTTAACGCCTTCGGGCAACACTGAAGAAATTGGGGCATCTAGTCCGACTATCCGAGGCGTGTACAAAAATATCGGAATAAAATTTTCGCGTCGTTAGCTCAGACGGTAGAGCGGCGGTTTTGTAAACCGCGGGTCGGTGGTTCAATTCCATCACGGCGCTCCAAGTGGCAATTCGTCTAATCGGTAAGACTCACCACTGTTAATGGTGCAGATGTGGGTTCGAGTCCCACGTTGCCAGCCATTCAATCTTTAGCGGGGTAGTTTAGAGCGGTCACCCCAAACCACTATGGCATACGCAATACGAAGGAACCATGAGTCATTCAAGTGAAGTGTGCTACAAGTGCGGCTGCTGGAAGACTGATGACTATCCTAGTCACTTTTGCAACATCTGTCGCGGAGAATTGATGGACCATGTTCCTGCGAAAGACCCCATCGGTGCGCTGCGAGCACGACTGACGGATTACGACCGCACGTTGTTGTGGGTTGCGGGCATCAAACTGGATGCTGACATTATGGACATAAACGCTACTATGATTTGTCCGCGTTGCAGAGAGACAGCACGCAAAAGCAAAACGGAAGATTCATTCCGCTGCTGGAGTTGCGGCTGGGATTCGGAAACCAGAGTTACGTTTCCACTCGAATTTAAAAAGCAGGCATAATGAAACGCGCTAACGCAAATTCAGACAAAACGAAAGCGCTCGTTTCAGGAATCTTGTCGCCTGATGAACGGATTGAAAAGTCTAAGAAGCTGCCGAAGGCCATGGCGCTGCTGACGACTGCGTCGCCCGTTGCATATTTTATCCGCCACGGCGAAACAGACATGAACAAGGCCAATGACTTTCGCGGCGACCTGGATGTCCCGCTGAACCACGAAGGGCAGAAGCAGGCGCAGCAACTCGTGCCGTTCTTTCATAACGTCACGTTCGGACAAGTTTATAATAGCAGCCGCTTCCGTACCAAGGAAACTCTTGCGCCCCTACTTAAAGCGAAGGGGCTGCAGTCTGAGACGAGTCGCTTGCTGGACTCGCTGGACACTGGTGATTTTTCAGGCCAGCCGAAAGACAAAGAGAACATGAAGAAGATGATGTGGTACAACGAGCACCAAGACGCCCAGATTCCTGGCGGCGAAAAGGTTCGTTCGTTTCGTACCCGCGTTGACGCCGAACTTTTGCGTGTGATTGAGGAAGGCCAGAGCGGCCATCCTTCCGCGGCCTGCATTCATGGCTCAGTGGTGAAAGAACTGTCACGCATGTTGCATGACGACATGCACAAGGCGCACGTTGAACCGGGTGGTGTGGTGGGAGTTTATAAGATTCCCGCTGGCGGATATCGCGCACAAGTTTTGTTGGCTGAGAATGACACCGAAGAACACTTACCATATGGGTCATAAAAGGGGAGAGGATGTCAAGATTTCAAATCGGTAATAATGCTCGCGGGCCGCAGTCAGGAGAAGAGAATGGGAATTTTCGCCACGGACACTATGTCGGCGGAACAGGTTCTCCCGAATATAAGGCTTATCAGGCGGCGCGACAACGCTGCACCAACCCAAACTATCCTCGTTTTGATGATTGGGGCGGACGCGGGATTGAGTTTCGGTTTACAAGTTTTGAAGAATTTCTCGCGGAAGTCGGGCTGAAACCTTCGCCAGTGCTTACCCTTGACCGCATTGAAAACGATGGTCACTATGAACATGGTAATGTGAAGTGGTCAACGCCGCACGACCAGCGAGTTAACGCGCGACCACGTCGCAGCATCGCGGAGAGAGATTCAGTAACTGGGCGGTATCAATCGGGTTCATAAGAGGAGATGAAATGTCAGCAGATATAGGAACAGTTGCAGTAGGTCAAACGCAAACGACAGTCGCCATCACGGGAATCTTGCACGATGGTACGGAACTTACCAAGGACATCATGATTCCGCACAAGGCGGGACTGCCCGATGCAAATATTCTTGCGGGTGGGTATAACATCCTGCAGCAGATGGGCGGGCTGTTGATGGATACGGAAGGCGGCTTGGATTTCTATCCGGCCTCTCAGTTCAAAGGGCCGTTCAAATTGCGGTTGAAGCATATCATCGTGACTAACGCGACGGGTGCATCGCTCAAGGCCGGGGCAATTCAATTACGCTAATGACTCAACCACGAAAATATTCTTGCGCGGGATGCGGTGGCACAGTCACGAAGACTCCCTGCGTTAAGCCGCCCGAAGAAACGAAAGTCGGGAAAGACGGGAAAGAAAAACATAGCAAGTCCAAGTTTGAATATGCGGGGCTTGGGGGCTGGCGCTGCGCATCATGCGGTCCTGGGGTTAAAGTTAAGGTGACTCTCCTACCATTATGATTGTCTATCTGCTAACAAATGTAATTAATGGAAAGCAGTATGTTGGTAAGACGGTCGGAAAATTGGCGGCACGCTGGAATCGGCATAAGTATGATTCCTGTAATCGGATTCGTGACACTCTTCTTGGTCGCGCGGTAAGAAAGTACGGCGCAAAGAATTTTGTCCCTTCTGTTCTAGCGAATGCAGATACTGAAGTTGAGTTGGCGCAATTGGAACAAGATTTTATTTACGCTTATCAGTCTAACCATCGGCAATTTGGGTACAATCTCACAGACGGCGGGGAAGGCTCGACGGGGTTTCAACATTCTGATGAAACCAAACAACTGTTGCGTAAGCAGAAAACTGGAAGCAAGAATGTGGGTTTTGGAAAGCCGATTTCGTCAGTGTTGCGGGCAGCTATAGTCGCGGCCAATAAAGCAAGAGTTTGGACTGCTGCGATGCGCAAGAATCGAGGCGACTCTCAGCGTGGTGCGAAGAATCACAGATTTGGAGTTTCTGTGTCTGAAGAAACTAGGCACAGAGCAAGTGAAGCAAAACTCGGAGAAAAGAATCCAAATTTCAAGAGGAGACTTGTATGAATAACGGTGGAGATGTATTGGCACGCGGCGCACGTCGGGCGCAGTTCTCGCCCGCGAAGACTGACCGCAAAACATGGGCCGCAGCGTTTGATGACTTCGACCCCGAGGCGTACCGCCTGAAGAACATCGCAGAAGCGGAAGCGCGGGATAAGGCACTAACAGAAAAAGAAAACGCGGAGTAACCCATGAACCTAGCACTCTTAACAGGCATCGCAGTAGGAATCGGAGTGCTCGGACAGTTCGCCGATAGCTGGACGACTTACGACGGGTTGTACGTGAAGAAAGTTCCTGGCGTAGTCGAGGGCAACTCCTCGGCGACATGGATTACCAAGAATAAGGTTCTGTGCTTGGCGTTCAAGCCTGCACTGTTTGCAGCGTGCGGCGTGGCGCTGATTCTGGCTGGTCCTCACACTGATGGCGGCGGATATGCGCTTGCGTTTATCACAAGCGTGGCCGCGGCAATCTTGGGATTTGTGCAAGGCTTCGCCAACGCCAAAATAAACGGCGGCTGGTTCTAAATTGTTTCAGTTGACGACACTGGCGGGGCTAGGATGGATAATCACCCCTTTGGGATTACAGCCTCTGGCGAATCCGCCGTTCGTTACTGATGAACCCGTGGTTTGTTACGCCTGCAGCATTTTCTTTGCGGCGACGCAGACTACGCTGTTCGTTCAAGATTGGAATCACGGATATTCGCAGCAAGAGAATTTGAATTACGCAATGAGCATCGCGCAGACCATTGCCCCGACTCTCAACCCCAATCAAAGGCGCAACTCACAATGAGCAATGTTCCTTCAAAGACGGCGGCGATTAAATGGGGCGGGTTAATCAGCACAGGTGCTGTGAACGAGGAAGACCTGTTGTGGATTCAGGGCGCGGACGGCATCATCAAGTCTTGGATTGA
>Ga0182015_10004608_pt1 | contig 14746 bp, 16 predicted proteins | sample 712P3MmetaG_FD_120478 | JGI IMG/M metagenome (GOLD analysis project Ga0182015, IMG submission 120478) | Permafrost microbial communities from Stordalen Mire, Sweden - 712P3M metaG | ecosystem: Environmental > Terrestrial > Soil > Wetlands > Permafrost | place: Sweden: Stordalen | collected...
CCCGAAGAATTGATTTTGTGGCCTGCTTCGCGGAGTTTCTCTTCGGCGTCGTTCCGCGCTCTTGCCGCAGCCCATCGTTCCTGCTGCGCCTCGGCAACAAGTTCCGTTCGCGCTTCAACTATTTTCGAATCGAAGTTGGCTTTCAGTTCTGCGTACTCCGCTTCAACGGCGGGTACGCGATCTGCCAGCGGCTGGAGTTCATTGACGCGGGCCAAGAGCGTATCGCGTTCGGCAGTGATGGCGGAAAGAGCGGCTTCTGCTTTGGCTGCACGGTCTTCCGCAATCTTCACCTTGTCCTTCATCTCGATGATGCCGGGGTTGCGTTCGTCCGCATACGCTTTGATCGCAGCGACCCGTTCAGCGGAGACGTTGGATTCAAGCCCGCGTTTGACCGCGTCCTGATAGACTTCCTCGGTTGTTCGGTTCTTTAAGGCTTCTCTCTTAGCCAGTTGTTCTGGCGTTAGTGGTCTAGACATTGACTGTTCCTTCTTGCTGTTGCGCGGTCTGCGCCTTCTGCGCCGTATATTCTCGGCGCATTACGCTTGTTGCGTACCGCTGCACATCGTCTGAGGACATGGGATTGCCCTCGCTCCGCGACTTGAACTGCTTGGCCGATGCCCGCTTGATGCCGTGCTGAATCACGGATTCTGGATACAGCGATTGCCAGAGCATCAACCGCTCAGGGCTCGGGGGCTCGATTCCGCTCAGGAGTAGTTTCCAGTAACGGTGCAGAGATTCCAGTTTGTTTAGTTCCTGTTCGATAGTGTCTGTGTTATTCATTGCACTTTCTCCCTTTCCTTCAATGCTTCCTGATGCTGCGGGTACTGGTACCAAACGAGTTCTTTGTCCTTACCAGAGAGACCGTAGTAGAAGTCCGTCATGGCACGAGGATCGTACGTCGAGTCTTCGAACTTGAGGAACAACTCTTCGGGCGTACCTCTTGCGATAAACCAATGGATTGCGTTCTTCTTTGGCCCCTGACGTTTGCGCGAGTAAATCTTGCCGTCGTTCTCCAGCTTGGCAAGTTCGACTAGGTTGTCTGTCTTACTACCACCCGCCTCCGCACAAATCACATCAGTTGCCGCGCTTTCATTGGCTGCAACAGCGGCGAGAAGTTTGGTTCTCCGGGCTGTTATGCTCTGCTCACCAACGACGACCTTGCGCTCGGCTTGCTCTTGGGCGACAGTTATGCCCAGCGTGGATGTCTTTGTCGCGTCATCCCAGTTCAGATAGGTCTCGTCGATACTCTTGCCCTTGCGGGTGCGCACTTGAATGACGCGACGATGATCGCTATCGGAAACCTCGCGCAAGAAGATTTTGGTGGACGTTTTACCCGCGATGACCGTGGAGCCCAGCATCTTGTGGATACTCAGCCCGGTATGCTGCGAGTCCGACTTCTTAAACCAGTGCAGTAGGACGAAGGCGCATTGCGGGTGCAGCCCCATGAGTCCTTCTAGTTTGGTGAACTTCTGATTGGTCTCCGGGCCAGCGTCGATGTCCTCGGACTTGAAGAAATCCATCAGCGTTTCGATGACGCAGAGACGCGTGTCGGGATATTTGCGTAAAGCCTTTGCCAACTCTGTGAGGTTGTTGTCGCGGGCATCAGGGTGCAAAATCACGATTGGGTCATCTAGGCTGACGCCGGGAAGAAAATCTTCGGCTGCGTCGAACTCATCTTCTTCGCTCTGCCAATAGATGACGCGACCTTGAGTGGTCTTGCGACCAAGGAAATCTTCGCCGCGCGCGACGGCTTTAGAAAGTTGAATCGCGATTGTGGATTTTCCGGCTTCGGGGCTGCCGCAGATAATGCTCGGACGTTTCCCGGCTCGAAGCATTTGCTCGATTACCCAGTCGCGCTTTTCGCGGGGTAGGTTGTTCAAGTCTCGCAATGTAATAGTCTTGCTCATGGTTCCTTTCACCTAACTTCGTTGCTACTTCGTACTGCGGTACTGCTGCGTTGCGGCTACGAATCACGCAACGGCTGCGGACGTTCTTTGAGGAAAAATCCTCCGCTCCACGTCGTCTTGATACGTCCGACCCATGTTGCGGACGGCTTCTGTCCATCCTGTCTGACTTTCGCCGCAGGCTAATACTTCGCCAGTCTTGTCGCGCAGCGTGGAGCGGTAGCAGCCCACGAACGCTGTTTCAATGGTCATTCTTCCAACACGATATTTCTGCATGGTCATCTCCTCTTGAGCCGCGATGCGGACTCTGTTCTTGGCGCAGGCACACGAAGTGCGAACGCAGTTCGGATCAACTCAATGTCTTTGGGAATGGCAACCGTGGTTTACGATTGCCGGAGTGCTGCTGGTTGGATGCTCCGTGTTTACTTCTCTACGACCGCTGGAGTCACATTCCCTACTCAGTTTCGAGCGGGTGGAGTCACAGACGGAAGCGCCGTGTTCAAAGAGCCTTCACGGGAGACTGGTAATCCCGTGCCTTCGCTGGGATCGAGCCCAGCAGTTCTTAACAAGGTCAATGGTACTACAGGCGAATGGAAAACGCAAGCAAAAAGTTTGACTTGCGGCGGCACTTTCTGCTATCATGTTCGACTTTTCGTACAGCGGTACGCAGCTATTTACGATCCACGCCGGGTGAACCTGTTCCACGGGCCTGATTTAACTCAATGCCTGTTCCGCAGATCAACCCATGCCATTCTCTCTGTTCCCGTGAGAAATAAGGCCAGAACAGAGAACAGAATGGAAACGCCACTTTTCAAGAATGACCTAAGTCCTTTGTTTCATATTCTGTAGTGTGTGTATTTTTATATAATCTCCCTAGTGCAAATGGGCATTCTGTTCTCTGTTCTACGAGTTCCCTTATACGGGAACACAATGGCGATGCTGTTGACCCTTTGCCAAGGTCGCCTGTTAAATCAGACCCTCGGAACGGATGCTCCAGTCCCGCGTCTTCACGCACGCAGAGCACTCAGATCGGCCTACGTCATGCGCCCGTTGCTTCCGCTGATCCGCAATCCGAACCCCATGTGCGGAACAACCGATGCCAGCCGTCCCGCTGCGCGCGGAGAGCGAACCACCTGTCGAAGTCGCCATCAAGCGCGGCCTTCTTAATCTCGATGAGCAGGCTTATCATCAGTCGAGTTCGTTGGTTCCGATCCATCATGCGCCTGCCGCCATCGAACGCTTCGGGTACGCGTATGTTTCCCAGCGCAGCGCAGCCCGGAGCACCGCAACTGTGTCTCTGTCGCCCACGATGTTCACGTAACGATGCTTTGGTGAAGTCTTGTAGAAGACGAACCCTTCAGCGACGAGTTGCTTGCGTCGTTCGCGTCTACTGCACTTTGTTCGAAAGGCACCTGTGGCGTTCGTTCGTATGCGAGTTGAGTGCTGGATACATCGTTCGTCTCGCGCACTGCCATCCTTGAACTCTTCATCCGCAGGTTTACCGCCCCACACGAACATGCTGCTTGCGGAGTTTGTCATTCCGCAATACAGCCAGTTGGTCGCCTGATAAACCGTTCCGATTTCTCCAGCCTCGGTGTCAGAGTACGCGACAAAGATGTTGAAACCCTTCTCTGCCATCAATCGGCACGCTTTGGAGATGAGGAACGAAGCCGAGTGTGGATGCGCCCAGTGTACGCATGCACCGCGATTGAGCACCTTCACACGATGCTTGTACTCTTTGCCGCAGATCGACTCGGCGGTCTTCGTCCCTGCGGTCCGCCCAAAACATACGACGCCCGCGAGATGTTCGCCAAAGTACAAACCGAACTGGAAATCGGTGGTGCCCATCGTTCCCAGCCATTCGTATTTGAGGATGACTTCTTTCGCGGTGCTGCGGTCGATTTCCCGCACGGTGGCATTCGCCAATGACTCCGCGAGGGCACGTTTCTCGTCGATGAGTGGGTCTATTTCGAGAGCGTGCTTCTCGCGGATGATGCGTTGGTGTGCTTTCATTTACGCCCACCACGGTTGTTGTGTAGAACTTTCTTGAGTGCAGCGGCGTACTTGTCCGCCTTCTCGGATACCTCTCGAAGGTTCATCACGAGGCGATTGATGCCCTCTTCGGCTTCAGGGCACCAGTCAGACTTCTTGATGTGAGCCAACTCTTGCAGCCGTTCGTCCACGGTCGAGAAGATGTCGTTGAGACCACGACCAACACGGGCGTAGAAGTCTCTCTCGGTGTATCGCGTTTGACGTAGGGGCTTCTTTGCATCCCGAAGCGTGACCTTCCCTGTGACCACCTTCTCATGCAGTACGGGAAGATGTTTCTTCAGTGCCTCGGCGGTCTTCAACTGCGCGGGCGTGAGAGGCACGGGCACACGAGCTAAGGTTCGGCGTGCTTCCAGTGTCTCTGGCTTGTTGATCTTGGTTTCATCCTTGCCGTTCACGTCATTCAATCGGCGCTGGATGGTGCGGAGGGAGAATTTGCTGTTGCGTTCGACGAAGTCCGACCAGTTGGCGTAACCGAAAATCGGGAGTCCCTTGCGGAAACGTGTTCTGATTTCGTCCAGCACTAGGATGTTGTCGGCGATGTCACCCAGTGCCTTTTCACCCATGGGAATGATTTCGGCATCGGACAAGCTCCGAACCCAACCCACAGTCTTGGGAGCCACAACTTCAGCGACGGCGGTGATTTCATGGGCCGTACCGAGGAAACCTTTCAATCGGTTGTGCTCCTCGGGCATGCGACAACTTGTCGCATCGAGTACGCGTGGAGGGCTGCTGCCGGAATCGACGAAGCCATCGTCAGGCGCGGAGGCAATTACGGGTGCTGTTGTGGTTGCCATTGTTTTGCGGGCTCCTATTCCCGCCGCATCTGGCTGGGTAGCCGGACCACCGTGGAACGATGACTTGTCCTCGGGTTGGTGGGTTCAGAGCATCGTCTGAACCGCTCTTGATGCAAGCTAAGAATAGCGACCCTTGATGCGTGGGGCAAGGAATCTTCGGTACCCAGCGGTAACAGTTACGTGAGCCCGTCGCGGCGTGCATAAGTACGAAACTTCAATAGAAGCCCTACAGCGAACAGGAGGCGAAATGAGCCCTGACCCACGTACGGCGGCAGATCGCCGCTCCTACGCAGCCGGATCAGCGGCGTTCAGGCCTGTAGCGAAGTAATAGCGAAGATCAGCCAGCCATGGAACCAGCCCAAGGGATGCAAACCCTGTGCGCCGGGGACATCCACACCACCCTGTTTGGGAACTTCGTGCGCTTGCACGCTGGAACCATGGACCCGTCCCGCACCCGTCCCTTAGCGGAGTTTGTACCGAGTTATTCGTTTTGCAAGTCATTGAAAGCACAGGGTCGCGAAATCCGTGTACCGGGTTTGTACCGTAAATAAGTCCTTTAGAATGTGTACGGCTATACATAAGCCTGCCGGATATAGCACGTACCTCCTTATCTGCGTGTAAGCAAAGCCTATTAGCTGGGGTACTCTTTTAGGAACCCCTTTTCAGGAGTACCGTGTAAGGCCGTGTTTCGCTGGCGAGGCCGTGCCGCTACGGACCCGAAAAAGGGTGGTGGAGTGGGGCGCGACGGGGTCAAGAAAGGCGGTATGACACCCTTATTAACCCCAAGGGACTCAATGATTTACACGGGGTCTGTGCTCCCATTCTCCCCTGTCCATTTTGCCCCTGCGCCGGGGAGTATACGTACCCCGATCCTGAATGATGCGGCGTAAAAAGTAGCTTACCCACCTCCCCGATGGCAAGCATCAGACTAGATGTCTCGTGCTCTTCTTGTGTATGTAATGTGTTATCAATATTTTGTTGACGTAATCACGTTTAACTGTCACTTAACTGTCACCAAACCAGCTAACTATTAATCATTTAGTTGGTTGCATGTCGTTGAAAGGCTTTGGCTTGCAGAGCCTAGCCAAATTGCTGGTTGGAGACATGGTGCTGCTGGGTTGAGACACACGACCTTGGTGAGCACACGGGATGATGCCTGCGTCTTGAGACGCGGGATAACACGAGTCCTGCGCCATGGGTCTATGCATGTTCCCTTCTATCGCTACCATGAGTGGTAGCTCCTCCAAGCTGGCCGATTTTGCCATTGCTCAGCCTGTGGCGGGGCAAACACGCCCGTACTGGAGACGCCCAATTATGCCGCTGCGCTGGCGCTGTTGTTCCCGTGGTTCTTCCCTGTTGGACTCAGGGCATCGTGGCCGCGTTTGCCAATGATCGGCCTGCATGCGCGTACCTAGTGCGCCGGGCAGATCGCTCCGTGCGCCCGAGACTCAGCCATGGGCGCGGTGTCTCTGCGTTTTGTGCTTGACAACTGTCACTAAGCATGAGATTATTAGTGACAGGAGATAGCTATGGCAAAGCGGGCGAAGGGTGAGGGCGGGTTGTTCAGGGTCAAGGGTTCAAAGAACTGGCGTCTGCAATACTATGACGCGACTGGCAAGCAGATTCGTACGAGTTCAGGCACGCCAGTGAAGCAGGAGGCGTTGAGTGTGCTCCGTCGTTTGATGGGCGACAACGACAAGGGGCTGGTGAGCTTGACCGAGTTGAAGAAGATCAGCTACGGCGATCTACGCGCAGCGCTGATTGCGAACTATCAAGAGAAGGGCAATGCCAGTCTCTACCAGACCGACGATGGAGAAGAGAACATCGGCGGACTGAAGGCGCTAGATGCGTTCTTCGGATTCAGCGCGGATAATCCGGGCGTACCGTTCACGCAAATCACCACGGATGCTGCGCGACGGTTTGCGAAGCAGCGCGTCAAGGAAGGGTTCAGCACTGCCACGGTGAACCGCTCACTCGCATGTCTCCGGCGTATGCTCCAAATCGCGCACGAGGATTCTAAGATTCAACACGTCCCGAAGATTCGCCTACTTAAGGAACCGCCCGCCCGCAAGGGCTTCTTGTCCATTGGAGAGTTCGAAAAGTTGCTCCGCAAGCTCCCCAAAAATTTGCAGCCGTTGATTCTATTTCTCTACTGGTGCGGCGTACGGCTGGGCGAAGCAGAAGCCATCGAATGGCCGCAGGTTGATCTAACGGTACCGTGCATTCGATTGGAGGAAGACCAGACGAAGAACGATGAAGCGCGTATTGTCCCTCTGCCGCCTGTGTTGGTGAAAATCTTGAAGGCCGTGGAGCCGAAGACAGGCCGGGTCTTCGACGCCACGAACCTTCGCACCGAGTGGAGCAAAGCGTGTGAAGCTGTCGGCCTCGGCAAGCGCGTGAAGCAGACTAGCCAATCAGGAAACATCTGGTACGCTTATGAAGGGCTCATCGTTCACGACTTGCGCAGGTCTGCCGTACGCAATCTCGTGAACGCGGGAGTGCCTGAACGCATTGCCATGAAGATCAGCGGCCACAAGACGCGCTCGGTGTTCGACCGCTACCACATCGTGAGCACCGGGGACGTGGTCGAGGCCATGCAGAAAGTCGTCGTGCATACTCTGCCACCGAAGAAAGTTGCCAAGCGTCTCGGTCAGGGCGCACAGCGTTTTGGTGACAGTTTAGTGACAGTTGAAGGAAAATCCGCCGTAAGTCATTGAGGGCGCGTAGCTCAAACGGATAGAGCATCGGATTTCTAATCCGAGGGTTGCAGGTTCAATTCCTGCCGCGCCTACCAAACGCAACGAAGAATTCGCAGACGAAAATGGAAGAGGATCCTTGGCACCATCAATTGGTCTGCCCTGGATTCGTAGCGAAAGGGCAAAATACGGTCGCGCCGGTAGAAATCCAGGTCGGGGACGAGCACGCGCAGGACGTAGCTCTCGGCGCTTTGCCGCGTCTTGAAAGAACCTGGAGCGGGAGACGGGATTTGAACCCGCGACTTCGACCTTGGCAAGGTCGCACTCTACCACTGAGTTACTCCCGCTCGCTGTTTCATTCTACTTCGAGTCGCCCGACTCGAACAAGGACACCGACAAAGATCGCTCTCAGAACGGAAGACCTCCAACATGCAGCGCCTCTGCTCATCTGCAGGTGCATGCTGTGGAATGCCCGGTCCGAGTGAAACCTGGAGAGATTTTCTGCGGAATGAGCTACACGCGTAGGCCGCGCTGCATGGGATCCAAATAAGCCACGCCCTAGTGCTGGTCGTGGTCATGATCGTGATGTATCGACGGTATGTGGAAAAGCACTTATTTTGGCAATTTCCGGCGGAGGCGACTCAGTAATTACAACCGCTGACGGGTTTTTGCGTGGCCCCGTATGCCTTGGCTGTGATCTGGTTTCGCACGTCCCAAAGATCTTTGTAGAAAAGGTGCTCCATCCTTTGATGAAGCACCTCGACTGGCGTACCCATCGTGCCAATCACGCCGCCGCCGATGATTCTCTGTGCCAGCTTGAGATGATGAAAGCGAAAAAGATGTACGCGTTCATCAAAATCGAGCAGGCATTCGGCGACATCGTGCAATCCAAAGAATTCTTCATGCCGGCGATAAAGATCGTCGACGCTGAGTCCCGCCCTCAGCAATTGAGCGTGGAAGGCATCGCCCAAGCGCGGCCCAATGTGCAGAAGAGAGAGAAAGCCAGGCGAATCCAAACCGCTGCCATGCCCAAGTCCCGCGCGAATCAGATGGTAGTCATACGGCGTGATGGTCTCCAAAACATGCAGCATGGAGATCGGGTAATCGAGCATTTGATTGGCGCGGCGAATCAACCGGGCGGAGCTCAAAAAGTTGCCCTCTTCGATAAGCGCGCGCGCGCGGCCCAGTTCCCATGCCACACCCTTCAGCAGCAATTCGGAACTCTGATGCACGACCTGGAAAGTCATCTCATCTTTATGAAGGAATTCTTCGGAAGGCTTTTGCAGCGACAGCAATTCGTCGGTGCGCAGGTAGCGCTCGTAGTCGGACGCGCCTTTACCGGGCAAGATCGGTTTTTTCAAATCGTCCATTGCAGCCAATCTCCGAAAGTTTACGTGAGTTTTATTGCCCCGCTCCACTGCGGGTCTTTTTCTGGCGGAACAATTTCACCATCGCGCATGTGAATGATACGGTCGCCGTAGCTTGCGGCTTCCGGGTTGTGAGTGATCATGAGCACGGTCTGCCCCAGTTCTCGATTCGAATGCCGCAGCATATTCAGCACGACTACAGAATTTTGCGAATCCAGATTGCCCGTGGGTTCGTCCGCTAACACGATGGCCGGTTTGTTGATTAGCGCGCGCGCCAGCGCAACCCTTTGCTGCTCGCCTCCAGATAACTCAGAAGGCCGATGGCGAAGACGTTTTTCCAGGCCAAGCAAGCCCACGATCTTGTCGAAGTATGCAGCCTCGCGATTTCCGTTAGTTCCGGCAATATCCACCGCGATCTCGATATTCGAACGCGCATCGAGCGTGGGCAGCAGGTTGAATTTCTGAAATACAAATCCGATCTTGCGCTTGCGCATGCGGGTGCGTTCGGCGTCGGACAGTTGGGCAAAATCGTGTCCATCCACGATTACATGCCCAGAATCGGCCCGGGCCAGTCCGCCCAACAGATAAAAAAGCGTCGACTTGCCGCTGCCCGAAGGGCCAACGACGCTCACGAACTCACCCTTCTCCACGCTAAAAGAAACTCCGCGCAATGCGGGCACGGCGACTTTGCCCACGCGGTAGGTCTTGCGCACATCCACGGCTTCGATGATTACTGCCATCCAAACCATCGATATTACACGAAGCCGATGTGAGCGCGGCAACCGCCGAGACAAGCCCAACTGAATGAGATTTTATTTTCTGATCTTTTCTGATTAGGCGGCGGTGGTTTGCGTGGGAGTTTGGACGACGCGCGACTGGGTACGCTTCGGGCCGCGCTTTCGCACTAACAATACTCGGATCCGCTCCAACAACTCTACCGGTGCGTACATTCCCTTCGCGAGAAATACGTCTGCTTTCGTGTCATACATTTTTGCTTTGCTCGATAGAAGAATGGCGGGCGTGTGGGGCGAGATGCTTTTAATCTCTTCGATCAGTTTGCCGCCATCCAGACCGGGCATGGTCAAATCCAAAAGCACCAGGTCAATGCCGCCTTTCCTGAAATGCTCTAGCGCCTGCTGGCCGCCGGTGCACCCGAGCACGCGATACCCGCGGGTTTCCAGCATTACTTTGCGGATGGAGAGTGATTGTTCGTTATCGTCAACGCAGAGGATCGTTCTTTTTGGCTTCATTTTTTGTTTCCGAAATAGCGACTATCGAGATGGCCGGCCGGGGATCCGAAAACTTTGATAAAGAATTTCAGAGCGCGAGGAATCGTAAAGGCGAAGCCGGTTACTGTAAAGTGCCATCGATGCTAATGGGTGAATCGCCCCATTGAAAAATGTTAGCAGTTGTGCATGGGAGCATTTTTCCTAGAGATTTGCGCGGGCGTCGTCAAAAACCAACTTCGCCGCGAAGCACTTCGACAACATTTCCACCGACGCGCACATTAACCACTCTGTTATCCCGGCGAGAGGCGCGCACAAAAATGCGACTTGGGCGTTTCATTTCGAGTCCTTGTTCGATCAATACGCGCTCGTCGGATCCGGCGACGCCGTTCGCCACCATCCAGGCCGCCGCGCACCCTGCCGCCGAGCCGGTCGCCGGATCTTCGCCGTTATAGAACATCATCCGGGCATGCAGTCGTGCTGTGAGGTCTTCCGCCTCGCGCGTCACAAAGTAGAAAAACTTCCCTCCGGACCGCTCCAGATATTCGGCAGAGCTTTTCAAGTCCACGTGCAGATCGCGCATGATTTCCAACCCGCGCAGCGGAACCACGGTAAACGGTACGCCAGTAGAAATTGTCTGGATGGGCAGCGAAGGATCGATATCACCATCGCGCAAGCCGGAGGCGCGGACTACCGTTTCGCGATCATGGCGTTCTCCGAACTTGGGATCGATTTGCGTCATCTCGCCGAATACTGGCTGGCCCGTTTGTTCCTCAAACCGCACGGGAATCTTTCCCACGTTGAGCGCTAGCACCACCTCGCGAGCGCCTGTCGATCCTCGCAATTGAAACGCAGTTCCGAGTGTGGGATGCCCGGCAAAAGGCAACTCTTCCTGCACCGTAAAAATACGCACCCGCACTCCGCGTTCTCGCTCAACCGACGACTCACGCGGCAAAATAAAAGTAGTCTCGGAAAGATTCATCTCCCGTGCGAGCGCCTGCATTTCATCGTCGCTGAGTCCGCCGCCGTCGGTAAAAACGGCCAGAGAATTGCCTTCCAGAGGCCGGGATGTGAAGACGTCGAGCTGCACGAAAGGATACCGCCGAAGTTCTCTCGCCATGGATGGTTATTGTACCGCCTGTGCCCAGCAGTAGCGTTCATCCACCTCAACAACTCGGTTCGCGGTTTGACTGACCTTCACTCCCTCGGTATCCTGTTTTCATGCACGCAAGTTCCACGCCTCGCCGGATGGGTTGTTGTACCCGGGCCTTGGCGTGTGGGTAGTGCAGAAAGTTTTCTCACACCCACCCAGAGATGAGGGTGGGTTTCGTTTTTTAGCGAGACGCCACCTTCGGAAAGCCGCAGCAGCCGTAACGAACCGCCTGCAGGAGAAATTTTAATGAGGAGAGATTTATGGCCACTGACACTCTAACTCAAGGCGCAACCAAAGCCTTGCGGATTAACGACACCGCTCCCGATTTCACCGCCGAAACTACGCAAGGCACGATCCATTTTCACGAATGGATCGGCGACGGTTGGGCGATTTTGTTTTCGCATCCGAAAGACTTCACGCCCGTGTGCACCACCGAACTCGGCTACATGGCCGGGCTGCAGCCGGAATTCGCAAAACGTAATACCAAGATTATCGGGCTGAGCGTCGACCCAGTGAGCAATCACAGCAAGTGGGCAGCCGATATTGAGGAAACCCAGGGCCACAAAGTGAACTACCCCATGATTGGCGACACCGATCTGAAGATCGCCAAACTCTACGGCATGTTGCCAGCCGAGAGCGGGCACACCTCGGAAGGCCGCACTGCCGCAGACAATGCCACCGTGCGCACGGTGTTTATTGTCGGCCCTGACAAGAAGATCAAGCTGATGCTCATCTATCCGATGAACACCGGCCGCAACTTCGATGAAGTGCTGCGCGTCCTCGACTCGCTGCAACTTACCGCGAAGCACAAACTGGCGACACCGGCAAACTGGAAGCAAGGCGGCGACGTCATTATTCCACCAGCAGTTTCAAACGAGGAGGCGCAACAGAAATATCCGGGGGGATGGAAGACGTTGAAGCCGTACCTGCGCGTGATGCCTCAACCGAAGTGACTGGCGGGTTACTTCTTCAGGATGGGATTGTAGCCGTCGCTGATCAACTTGGCGCGCATTCCTTCTGCCTCTTTGATGTCGGAATAAGGGCCGAGTTGCACGTGGATGAGTTTATCGGCAGCCGTGTTAGTGGAGAACGCTGGATATTGTTTCTTCTTGAGCGCGTCGACTAGCGCTTCGGCATCTTCGGCCTTAGTTACAGCGGCTACTTGCACAAAATAATTGCTTACCGGGGCGCCAGGGTCAGAAACGGCTGCTGGGGCGGGAGGAGCAGGTTCGGGCGCCGAGGCCGAGACCTCGGTTGGAGCAGGCTGACTATTGTCTTCTTTGCCCTGAACCGCTTTGTAAAACGTCATATCGGCCGTACCGGCGGTGCTGACAGGTTTAACTGCCGAAGGGCGCACGCCGCTGCTGGCGTACGCTGGAGCGCCTGAATCGGGCGCGGCTATTTTGACCGAAGTTCTTCCCAGCGAAAAGCCCAATCCGAAAAAGACCGCACAAATTGCTACCAGTCCGAAAAACAGCGCAAGCATCTTCCCTGTGCCCAGCGTGATCTCCGTGTCTTGAGAAGTAGCGGTTGTCATGTGCACCTCGTCGTTTTTTTTCGATGTAAACTGCTCAGCTTTTCGCAGCGGTCGGAGCCGCGTTTGCATCGGGTTTTGCTAACAGCTTCTGCATGCCGGAAAAGAAGTCCACGGGAACTGGGAAAACCACCGTGGTGTTTTTCTCCACGCCGATTTCCGTCAAAGTCTGCAGATAGCGCAGTTGGATGCTCACTGGTTCGGTGGACAACAGATTGGCGGCATCCACCAGACGTTGAGCGGCAGAAAATTCGCCTTCCGCGTGAATGATCTTCGAACGCTTTTCACGTTCCGCTTCAGCCTGCTTGGCCATGGCGCGCAGCATGGACTCAGGCATGTCGACTTGCTTGACTTCCACGTTGGCCACTTTTACTCCCCAGGGCGCCGTGTGAGTGTCGAGAATACTTTGTAAGCGCAGATTGATTTTGTCGCGATGAGCCAACAGTTCATCCAGTTCCTGTTCGCCGAGCACCGAACGCAGTGTGGTCTGCGCGAACTGCGAAGTTTGATACACGTAATTGGAAACTTCGACCACGGCTTTTCGAGGCTCGATCACACGCAGAAAGATAACCGCATTTACCTTCAACGTAACGTTGTCGCGGGTAATGATGTCCTGCGGGGGCACTTCCAGAGCCTCCTGACGCAGAGAGATGCGATTCATCTGGTCAAGCGGGGCGAAGACGAAAACGAGGCCTGGTCCCTTGGCTTGGGGAAGCAGACGCCCGAGGCGAAAGATCACGCCGCGCTCGTACTCCTTCAGAATCTTGATTGAACTTAGCAGGTATAGACCGACGACGATAATTACGATGGTCGTGAAACCAAAGCCCAGATCCATCTGCGCCTCCGCGCCTGATTGTCAGGAATGTTCCTGAGGCGGATTGTATCGCAATTGGGAGGCAAAGGACCGTGACTACTGGGGTTATTGGGGCAGATATGAATAGACCTGTCCGCTTGTGACGAGGTTCGTATACGCTGGCGAAGGGCATCGCTTGTGTGGGTGTTGACCGCGCCTAGCTTTGCCTCCCAGGGCTGGAGCGCAACTTTTCCTTTATCGCATCAGTACCATCCCCGGTTGCGCCCGGATTACCGTTATGGTACCTTTTAGAATTGTCCCGGACATGTGTGAGGGATTAGAGGGATATATGCGCCTGCGAGGGCCCGTTGTCCCCGACTGCTGGCGTAGCTCAGTTGGTAGAGCATCTGATTTGTAATCAGAGGGTCGGGGGTTCAAATCCCTTCGCCAGCTCCAGCATTGTATAGATTAAGTATTGGATTGCCCGGCACTTTTAATCGCAGGATCGGTTCCGGAACACAGAGCGTTTTGCGCGGCGCGGCGGCGTAACAGATTTTTCCCAACAGCACTCCATAAGGAATTTTTCCAAGTGTGGTGTTTGCGTGCGAATGAATTTTTGCGCGCACTCTGATTTGTCTATTGGGTCATTGCCTCGCTGTTGCATCATCCTCCGCGCATGCCGGGAAGTTTGCACAGGTGGGTGAGTGGTTAAAGCCAACAGACTGTAAATCTGTCCCTCCTTGCGAGGTACGAAGGTTCGAATCCTTCCCTGTGCACCAGGAACTTGAGGCGTCTTGCGGGCGGGAGCGAAGCGGGAGCCCGCAGCCGAAATCCCTCGCAAAGCGAGGGATCTGGTGATTTGCAGGCGTGGCGGGAGCGCAGTTCAAATCCCGCGAGGATCTGAGTGAAGCGTTTAGTGATCGCGCTGGCCGCGTTTGTTGCCTTGGGAATTTTGTCGTGGAACACGATTAGCGACCAGCGAATTCGTTTGGCGACGCTGGCGGTTCTGGCGATGTTCGCGCTGAAAACCTGGGTGCGCAGAAAAGATGTACTGCATCCGGACAAAGAATAGCTGTAGAGGCGTAGCTAGCTACGTCTGGTTGTGGCAAGCAGTTGGCCGATGTAGCTCAGTTGGTAGAGCACTCCCTTGGTAAGGGAGAGGTCATCAGTTCAATCCTGATCATCGGCTCCAGGTTTTGGATAAAGACGAGGCGCAATCGTGGTAAA
>Ga0182015_10004609_pt1 | contig 14743 bp, 9 predicted proteins | sample 712P3MmetaG_FD_120478 | JGI IMG/M metagenome (GOLD analysis project Ga0182015, IMG submission 120478) | Permafrost microbial communities from Stordalen Mire, Sweden - 712P3M metaG | ecosystem: Environmental > Terrestrial > Soil > Wetlands > Permafrost | place: Sweden: Stordalen | collected...
CTGCGCACAGTTCGACGCCCGTCAGCAGCCCGGAGAGGCCCGGCGGGTAGTGGAGCGTGACCGATTGAATATTCTGGTTGCCGTTCGGGCGTGAGAGCGTCGTGGAGAGCGGCGTGAACGAGCCGGCGTTGTTGTTGGTTGTGCCCGAGGACAGCGACGCGGCAAACGGCAGGCTCGCCCCCGGGCACGCGGTGTCCCCAGCGCCCGAGGTGATTTCAAAGCTCCCCTGCGCTCCTACCGCTTCGTTGCCCGACCAGGGCGCGTAGGACGCGTTTGTCGTGTACGAACCGCAGTGCGCGGGCGTCGCGAGGGGGGCTCGTTCGCCACCGAAGAAGTGCAGTTCGGCGTCTTCAAACGGGAGCTGGGGCTGGTCGGCGAAGGTCGAGCGGATCTGCCCGGGCTGCAGCCCCGGGGCGCCCGGTTCTCCGCCCAGTTCCACGCTGCCCGGGAGCTTGACGAGGACGCCAGCTTCCTTGTCTTCGGCAACGAGGTATTGCGCGACGTGTTTTGAGAACGGGTTCTGCGGCAGGCCCGCGAAGTTCTGCGGGGACGCGAGATATACGAAGCCTTCGAGCGGCTTCGGCAGCAGCGGCGAGTGGATCGTTACTTCGGCGATCTTCGACGCGTTGGGGCAGTTGGCGGGCTGGGGCGTTTCCAGGTTGATCCCTTCCACTTCGTCTTTGCCTTCGCGCGCTTCCTGCGCGCCTTCCCTCCCTTTCAGCAACGGGCACGCGGCGAGGCCGTCGGCCGCGGAGGGGTTCAGGATCAATCCTTCAGGCAGCGTGACGACGATGTTCTTCACATCCGACGCCGACAACCCTTCGGAGTCGAGATCCACCTGCTGGGGGACGTGCACGTCGACCTTCAACCCGCTTGGCTTGCTCGCTTCCTGTACGTCCGGGGAGACCTGGATCGACGGCTTGAACGGGAGCTTCGTGCAACCGTCGAGCGCGGGCAACGGCTCGAGCGGGTTCTGATCGAAGATCTGAAACACGCCCGGTGCCGTCCAGGAATCCGTTTCCACCGATGTTTGCAGCGCGCCCGTGCACGACGTCGGCAGCGACAGGAACGGCTGAGGATGCTGTTCGGGCGCGGGGGTCGTGCAGGGACCGATGCCCTTGGTGCCGTCTTCGTGGATATACGCTTCGTCGTCGATGCAGCTCCAGCCGCGGGCGTTGTTGTGGCGAAGGTCGCCGGGGACGCCCCAGAACGTCACGCGGCTGGACATGAACACGGCCTGCTGGACGATGTTCTCGACGCTGACCGTGACGCCGTAACCTTCGCCGGTGCGCACGGACGTGTCCAGATACACGGGAACCTGGTCGAAGTAAAAACCGAAGCGCGCCGGCTCCCCCACCGCGGGCGTAAGGTTGAACAGCGGCACGGCAATCGTAGTTTCATGCCCCAGAGTGGAGCCGCCGGCGAAGAGGCGGTACCCGAGGTCGATCGTGAACGCGGCGACACCGATCGCCGTGTCGCCTGGGCAGACGTTGTCCTCATCGCTTTCCTGCGGTCGTTTGACGAACGACGCTTCCGGGCACTGCGGGAACACCGTCGGGTTGCCGACGAGGCCCGGCGGAAGCTTGAAGTTCAAATCCTTTGCCTGGGCGGGCGGTTCGCCCGGCAGCAGCGCCTGGTTGAGATCGAGCGTGGTCGTCAGCTGAAACGGATGCGAGCCCGCCTGCGTATCTACCGCGCCGCCTTCTTCTTCGGGGGTCATTTCATAGTTTTCGACGCCGTACGGCGTCGGCGTGGCGCTGATCGTGATCGGGTGGGTGACGGAGACCGCGCGCGGCGCCCCGCCGCCGGAGACGGTGGCACGGTTGAGCTCGCCCGATTGCGCGTCCGCTTCGGCCTTGACGGAGATCACGACCTGGATCTGCCCGTAATCCCAAAGGTTTTCCGTATATTCACAGGTGAGCGTCGCTTCCGAGCAGCTCCCCACGCTCTTGTTTAGCAAACCGGCGCCGCCGGCATTATTGATTTCGGCCACGATCCCGGTCGCCTTCAGATGCTCCGGGAGCGAGTCGACGATCTTGATCGGCGAGCCCGCACCGCCGTTCGCGTCCGCGTCACCAACGTCGGCCGCGGTGACGACGATCCTGCCTTCGCCGCCAGGCGCGATGTTCCCCGGTTTCGAGCCGGATTCGATGTGCCACCAGGGTTGACACGAACTGCAGGTTATTTCGGCTGAAGCCGATGACACACCGACAGCGAGGATGGCGAGGAGTGCTATTAGCGGGGTAAGGATACACGCGTGTACGCGCGCGTGTGTGACGTTAAGGCGGGTGCGTTGCGGCTTGGGTGGGTGGGTGGGGTTCTTTTGCTTTTTGTCGTAAACCTTCGATGACAACTGACCAATGCAGGCAAGCTCACTGACCTTTGGGTCACTGGTCGCGTGTAGCGTAGCTATATTTCCAGTGACCTTTGAATTAAACATAGATCTAAGAGTGCCTTTTTTAGTTATAGCTACGCTAAGTTGGTTGCTGGTTACCCCGAGGTTTGCTGGGCTTGCCTGCAGCTGATCGTGGTTGCAATCGGTTTTCGTTGGGTTTGTATTTGGAGGTTGCTGGCCGTGGGCGGGACGGGGTGGTTGGCTTATTCTTTGAAACATTTTTACTTCCTCCCCTTCGCCGACTTCTTGCCTTTTGTTTTCTTCTTTGGTTTCCCACATTTACCGTGAGACAGCTTCTTTGGCTTTTTACATTTCACCGTCTTCTTTACGACCTTCTTCGGCGGTGGGGCTACTTGTGGAGCGAGGTTGCCGGGGCCGTTGAAGGTGGCGCTGGCGGGGGCTCCGTAGATCGACGGCGGTGGTTCGGGGGAGGGTTTGCAGGAGGCTTCGGTTGTGCACGGCGGCGGTGTTTCGGCCGACGGCGGGAAGCACGGCGCCGCGCTCGTACATTCATGCGCGTCGTAGACGTCGATGCTGTGATCGACGTCCTGCCCCACGAGCTGGGAGAGCGTCATGAAGAACACATCGCCACCGCTTTCCGAAGCATCGAGGAAGGCCGATTCTTCGGTCGATTCCCCCGAGGAGATCAACCCGACACAACCTTCGGCGTTGGGGTTGTACACATCACCGGGACCGTCGGTGGCGGTCGTGCAGCTACCTTCGCCTTCGCCCCCGTCGCCCGGCGGCTCGTACTGATACACGTCCCACTGGCCGTTGACGTCCTGGGGCACGAGCGCATCGTGGCTGTTGAAGAACAGCCGGCCGCTGTTCGACAAATATCGCGGCTGATGGTCCGCGCCACCATTATCGTAGGGCACCCAGCCCGGGATATTCGCCACCAGCCACCGTTCTTCTGGCCAGACAGAGTAGCCACCGACAAGCCGCATGTTTTCCGAGCCCGATTCCTCATCTCCTTCTATCGGTCCGAAATACCGCTCCCCATCCGGCCGCGCGCCGGTGGGATTGCACGAAGCGCACACGAGCTTGCCGGTGGTCGCGTCGTAGAGATACACCTCCTCGTCATGGGCCGGGACCGGCTCGCCTTCCTTATAAACTATGCGGGTTCCTTCGTCTTCTTCTTCGTACGCTCCAGGGTTGACATCATCGGTGTCGTAGCCCGTCAGATCGCGCTTGGACATGAACGCGAGATAGCTACCATCCGGCGAGGCCCCGGAAGTATGCTTCGAGAGGAAGCCAAAGCTCCAGTCGGGATAGTCGGCGCCAGAGAGGGCAGCGATGAAACGCGGCGCTTCCCACTTTTCGCTGGCGCTGTCGTAGTGCTCCACGTAGAGGTTGCACACTTCTCCCGGCTCTCCCCTTTGCCGGCCGTCGACGCAGTTCCCCGTAGTCGCGCCGCGTTCGGCGCCGTCGCCGAGCACCCCATCCGCGACGAAATACACGTACGAGCCGTCTTCGCTCGCCGCGAGCACCGCGCCTTGGACGGCAGCCGCTTCTTCGCCGGGGTTAGCGTCAGGCGTCAGGTCGGTCAGATCGCACTTCAGCTTCATATGACCGGCTTCCTCCACTTCGACCATCCGACACACATACAGGTCGGGTTCTCGAAAACTGTTTTCAAGGTCTCCTGCCCGCGAGCCCGGCGTCAACTCCTGCGTGTCGGTGAAGAACACCCTCGAGCCGTCAGTACTGGCTATGTCAAAGTTGGCCTCGGGTTCTGCTTCAACCCCGGTTCTCTCGGGAACTTTCCCCGAGCCTCCCTGGACGGTATCGAGGCGCACCGTTTCCTCGGTGGCCGTGTCACGCATGTACAGGGGGCCAAAGCTGCTATGGTTGCCAGTCCATACGATGCGCGAGCCGTCGCTGGAGATCGCGTTCCTGGTTTCTTCATGGTGCCCCTCTGTAGTAGTGCCGAAAGCGTAACCTCCCGCTGCGCCGCCGCCTTCTGCCTGGGGCAGCACGCTGACGAGCTGCAGTTGTTCGGCGGGTGACTTATCGGCAGACCACTCATACAAGCCCCCTCCCGGGGCTTCGGGCGCCGTAGGCGTCGCCTTCGTCAAAGGCGCTTCGACGCTGAGAACGGTGTGGCTGAGGTCAGGGGTGGCGCCCCTCAAACTGAATTGGTCCTGCGGCTCATTGTCGCCTTCAAGGTTCGCCCCCTGTCCGTACTTGATGCCGGAGGTGACATCGGTCGTCGTCAGCAGCGGCGTGTAACACGTTACGGACGGACAGCTGAAGTCTTCACGTAGATAGGGCGTCTCTTCGGTGGCTTGGGGCGAGGTTTCTTCACCCGGAAACGTGGTGAACCCCTTCGAGGTGACGTGAAAGCGCGATTCGAACAGCGCCCACGAGAGGTCGGACGAGAACAGCTGATACTCCTGACCATCGCCAAGCGGGATACCGGGCGCGGTTTCAGTACGCGTGGCGATGTCCTTGTCGGACCAGCCATCCGGCCCCCGCGTGGCCAGGATCTGCGACTCGTTGAAGTTACCCTGCGGTTGGGATTCGGTCGGCGCGGAGGTGATGTACGTGAACGCGCCGCCTTCCGCGGCCGCCTCGATCACCCCTTCCTCGCCGATTGGTTCGACGAGCGCGCCGTGCTTGTCGGGTGGAGAGACGAGCTCGTACTGACGGTCGTCGGCGAGCGCGAAGGAGCCGGTGGTCGCGGCGGCGGGGGGCAGGGTCGTGAACGTGGCGTCGGCGCTGTCGATCGTTTCGTGCGCCGCGTCGGTCGCGATCACCCGGAAGTGGTAGACGGCGCCCGGGCTCAGTTCCTGCACGTGCGCTTCGACGGTCACGGAACCCGACGCTTCGACGCTTTCTTCCGCTGTTTCCGACCCATACGCTGCGCTCGTGCCGTACTGGAAGCGGTAGCTGCTGGCCCCACCTTCGGGGTCCAAGACGGCGTGCAGCGTCGCGCTGGAGGACGCCACGTCGGTCACGTAGGTTTCCGGGAGCGTGCGGAACGAGACGGGCGGCCCGACCTGTGAGCCGAACTGGTTGGAGGTCACGAGGCAGACGCTGTACAACCTGTCCGGCTGCAGCCCCGTCGCCGGTGTGGTCGCAGCCGCGCTGCCCGTTCCCTTGCCGGCTTCTACCGAGGCGGTGCTGCTTGCGCCGGCGCCATTACATGCGCTGCCGAGTTCATAGACGAAGTGGTACTGCGTGGCCGTATTGGCGTTCAGCGGGGCCAGGTGACCGTTGAACGTCGCGGTGTTCGCGCCGATCGCGGTGACGGGATCGGTGCTCGGGGTCGAGTCGGTCGTGAAGGACTTGACTTCGCCTTCGGCCGGGTGCGGTTCTTTTTCTGACTGTTTGTTGGCCGCGACGACGCGGTAGTAGTAGGTCTTCCCTGCTTCCAGGACCGCGCCCGTGGGGATTTCCAGCTGGTGTTCTTCATACGCGGACGGGAGGATCCCCGGGGTGCTTGGGTCCTTGACGATCGTGCCCGTGATGCTCCCCCCCACCCCGGCTGTGCCCGTCGTTGAGTATTCGAAGAAGTATTTCGTTTCTTCGTTGTTCGGGTTGACCGTCGCATACAGCGTCGCTTCGGTGGAGTTGGCGCCCGCGCCCTCGTTGGCGACCGTGGGCGGAAGAGCCGGAGTTTCGACGCTCACTTCGCTGCCCGGCGTCGCCTGGGCCCCTCCCTCGTTATATGCGACCAAACAGAATTTATATTTCCTGTCCGGCTGCAAAGGAACAGTCGCCTGAACGCCCTTTGCCGTGACCACCTGTTCGCCTTCGAAACCTTCAAGAGGAGCCGTCGGGCCTTCGGCGCAGGTGAGGCCATCGGGTTCACTGAAAGCGAAGTAGCCACCCACCAGCGCATCACTGTGCGGGTTCAGGACGCCTTCAAAGATGGCCGAGGTCCCCGTGATCGACTTCGCGGGTTCGATGGTCTTCGGTTCTTCCGGAGGTTCCGGAGCGGTCGCGACTTCCGCATCGGGGCCTTCGGCTTTGCCCGACGTGTTTTTGAGCACGACACGGTAGTGATAGGTCGTGCCCGGTTTCAGGCCGGTCACGGTGACGGCCGCGCGCTGTTCGGTGCCTTCGGCGGTTTCCCCCGGTTCGGTACAGGCCGCTTCATGCCCGTACGCCGCCGTTTCGCCATACTGGAAATCACATTTGGTGGGCTCTTCGTTCGGGTTGATCGCAGCTTCGAAGCGCAGTTCTTCGGAGGGCTTGGCGGTGGGCGAGGTGAACTCGCCGCCCGGGCCGATTTCAGGGGGGCCGGCGGCTAGGGCTGAGGTTGTTGCTAGACCCATTGACGCTAAAGAAAGAAGGCCGATTAGGGTCAAGCTACGCCAAAGAGCGCGTGGTGACCTGGTTTTGGGCATACGTATCCCATCGGTGTGGAGAAACCCACGGAGCATGGCAAAGAACCCGGTGGTGACGGTGGACTTCTTTGCATTTGACTCCGTGGGTTTCATTCGATCTCTCCTGTTTCTTTGCAATAAATGACTGGTTTTCGATAATCACTACAGGTGGTGCGTGGGACCGCCACGGCCCCACGCACCACCACTCAGCTCACCGAGGAGCGTGTCTAGCTCTTCGTGATCTCCACTGTTTCCGGAAACGTCTGTTCTTCCGTGAGCTCCGTAGCGGTTTGTTCAAACGGACTGCCCTTGCCGGCGCTCCACCAAAGGGAGCTTTCCTGTTCTGTCCCTTCCTCCGTGAATTTCGTGTACTCCTGTTTTTTGTGGTTGCCCGCGTTTGCTTCGAGGGAATCTCCGGTAAATGTTTCACCGAGTTTCCGGCTGAGCCGCGCGACGTACCCGCCTTCGAGTTCCCCTGTCACCCCGGCGCAGGTAATTTTCACTTTGCCGCCTTCACCGTTGCCCGGTTTTTTTGACTCAGGTGCGATTGCGGCCAATACGCCGAGTTTTTCTTCGGATTCTTTGCCCAGCCATACCGCGGAGAGCGAGTATTTCAATTCTATTTCGCCCGCAACACCGGTGTGACAGGTGCCCCCTGCATATGCACATCCTTTGAAGATAAGCGTCGCCGTGCCCGATGTCTTTGCCGCGGTTCCTATGCCGGTCGTGCTGAGTTCGCCCGTGCTGGTCTCCTGCCCTTTACATTCAAATGTTCCTGATGTCAATTCCATCGGCCACCATCCGCTTCCGCCCACACCTGTGAATTTCACTTTGGAGACATGTTCGCCTTTCGCGTTCACGAGAATCGGGTTCGTGTACGCCGAAGCCGTGGCCGTTCCAACCACGCTCATGACGCACACCGCCACGAGGGTGAGGAAGAGCTTTCTGGTGATGCTTTGCATGTTGTTCCTGCCTTTTGTCTCATCATTGGAGAGCCCCGGCGTATACGGGGGTCTTGGGAGGGTGGATGAGACGAGGCGCTCTTCGCTGTTGGGCGAGGAGTAAGTTGTATGGAAGTCTGTGCGGTGGGAGGTCGGAAGACGTTTTGGTCGTGGCTGATACCGCTGCGGTATGTGACACAGTCGCTGGTTGCGGGGAGCGATCGAGCGTCCCGTCCCAAGTGCTGCGTAGCGTTCTTTGCATGGTTCGAACTCCAGATACGCCGGAGGTGTCGCCGCCCGCCGTGGGCGAGGTGCTGCCCAGCTCCGTCCGCGACAATCCGCCTTGGGGGATCAACTGCGAGGTGATCTGCCTGAAGCCTTAAACTGGAAGGATCATGGCTACCACCACCATCAAGCAAACTATCGGCGAACACGATGTCGTCGCATTCACGGAGGCGGTCGAGAAGCTCAAGCTCATCAGCAAGCACAGCTGAGTCCTTTTTATCTCTCAAAAAAGACTCACTAAAATCACCCGTAGTCACACCGATCCCATCACCCTCACAACACCCCGGTGAGAGCTGAGTTGCTCCGGCGTAGGAGTCCCGGATGTACAAACCGCGCAGGGCGAGCTGGCCGTTACGTCCCGAGCGAGGGGTATGGGGAGAACGGCCAGTAGGTGAGAAGGTCCTCCGCGCGTCCCGCGCCAAGGTCAGCGGGTCCGCGCGGCAAGTGCCCTCGCCGACGGGCGCCGCGCTCGGGCTCGATGGGACTCGTGAGATCCGGCGGCGCTTCCCCACTCCCTCTCCTCCTCATTCCCCTCCCCTCCTCCTCGCCGACCCGGCGCAGAGAAGGGGTGGTCCTCTCTCCAAAAACTCCTCCGCGGATCATGGCGCGCGTCTAGGCGCTGCGAAAGTGCCGTTGTCAGGGTTTACTTTGTCAGTAGCGGAGGGCCGGCGTGGAAGGCGGCTCCGCCTAGTTTTGGCCCGCCGGGCGCGAATTCCGCTGTGGGAGATGGATTCCATATACCGGGGTGGTATGTGGGGTTGGGCGGTGGGGTGATTGCGCGAAGGCCGGGGCGTGGAGGCCGATCGGCGGGCCGGACCGTGGCATGGCGTCCTATCGGCGGGGCGGAGCGTGAGAAGTGGACACGATCCACTCAGGCATCCCAGGTGGGGCGTAGGTTGGTTGGCCATGCCATCCCCCGCATTCACCGCGTGGAGCACGAGCTCCGTCGCGGCCTTGTCGCAGCTGCAAGCGGCCCATCGCGCCGTGGGAGGAACACGCGCGGGACGCCGCACGAACACGCTGCAGCTGAACTACGCCTACGTGCTGCTGCTGTCCGCGCACTTCCAGGCGTACTGCCGCGGGCTGCACAGCGACGCGGCGCAGCTGCTCGTGGATGCCATCGACCCAGGCATCGCCGTTGTGCTCGACACGAACCTCACGTTCGCGCGTCAACTCGATCGCGGCAACGCCCAACCCAGCGCGCTCGGCGCCGACTTCAACCGCCTCGATCTCGAATTCTGGACGGTCGTGAAGGCGGCGGACGCCCGCAACGCGGCGCGCCAGCGCAAGCTCGATGAGCTCAACGACTGGCGCAACGCAATCGCCCACCACGACATCGAGAGCAACCGATCGGGCCTGCGTCCGCGCGAGGTCACGCTCGACACCTGCCGATCTTGGCGCGGCGCGCTGAGCGGCCTCGCCGAATCCTTCGACCGAGTCCTCGCCGGTCATCTCGCAACCCTGCTGGGCTCCCGACCCTGGTGATACCGTGAGGTCAGTCATGTCACAGACCGAGATCGCTCCCAAGCCCGAGTTCGCCGACTGGTTCAAGGTCGGCCGGCGCGTCCATGTCAAAACCACCACGGGACCGCCCTTCACTGCGATCCTGCTCGAGGACCGCGGCAAGCGCGCCGCCAAACAGACCAAGCACCTCGTACGCGTCAGAATCACACCGGACAACCCCGAGGAAAGCATCGAGTTCGAGGTTTCCGAGGACCGCATCCTGCTCGACGCGGCCTGACTCCACCGAATAGCCGCGCGCCGGTCGGCGTGAGGGTTTTGTTTGGAGGGTATTAATCTCCCCTCTCTTCTCCCTCTCCTCCCTCTCCCTCGTTGTCTTGAACGAGAAGCGTCTCAAGACGTGAGTAGCGTGCTTGCAGACATATCTTTTTTCCTCCAAAAAGCTCACCCTGAGATCATGTTCCCCCATTCCATAAGGACTTTGTCAAGGCTCACTTTGTAACTAGTGACAATGTGACTAGTTTTCGGCTCGCCCGGGCTTGTAAAACGCCGCGAACGTGAGCTACGCTGTAGCGGGAGATGGGAGCGAGGGTCGACATAGACAGGAGCGAGCGGCGCACCTTTGCGATGCGCTCGCCCGTGAACTGGGCACTGCTGGGTCTGCTGATCGAACGTCCCGGCTACGGGTACGACCTCTGCCAGCGGTTCAAGCGCACGTACGGAAAATCGATCGAGCTCTCCTGCCAGGCGCAGATCTACAAAGGGCTCGACGCGCTGGAGGAGCGAGGCCTGATCGAGCCCCTCGCGTCTGAGGAGACCTTGCCCGAGGAGCTGCGCCAGCCAAAGACCCGCTACCGGGCGCGCGCCGAGGCGGTACCCGACTACCGGGACTGGCTGATCACCCAGGTCACGCAGGAACGACAGAGCCTGGAGCTGTTCGCGCTGCAAGTAGGGACGCTAGGAGCCCGCGACGCGCTGGTCGTAGTCGACCGCTACGAGCAGCACCTGCTCGCAGAGCGCCAGGACGCACCGCCGGCGCTCGACGGGGCGCCCGCACTCGCCCGCCGGCTGGCGGAGCACGCAGGGCAATTGGAAACGGGAGTAGCGCTGAAGTGGACCACGTACGCGCGGCGCCAGCTGCAAGCAGCGATCGAGGCTCCGACAGACGGAGCGGCGCCCGAGCGGGCAGCGGAGCTCGCCGCGGCGCGCGCAACGGGGCCGGCAGCCGAACGAGCAGCGACGCGCGAGGTCGGGCGCGCATCCAGGCGATGAGCCTGCTCGCGCTGGAGCGGGTCTGCAAGCGCCACCAAGCTGGACGCTCAGAGCGCGTAGTGCTGGAGCAGGTGTCGATGTCGCTGCACGCCGGGGAACTCGTCGCGGTCTTGGGCGAGCGAGGATCCGGGCGCTCCACCCTCCTGCGGATCGCCGCCGGCATCGAGGCGCCGGATGCGGGCGTCGTGCGGTTCGCCGGACGGGAGCTCGGCAGGCGCAAAGGCAGCGCGCTCGGCGAGGGCATCGGATACTGCTCCCCGGCACCAGCGGACCGCGAAGCGGGCGGCGTGCTGGAGGAGCTGATGGTCGCTCCGCGGATTCGCGGCGTCGCGCAGCCAGACGCCGAGTCCTCCGCGCGCGCGGCGCTGGAGCGCGTCGACGCGGCCGGTTGCGCCGGGCACCCGTTCGCCGAGCTCGATGGCGCCGAGGCGGTGCGCGTGAGCCTCGCGCAAGCGCTCGTGCTGGGACCGGCGTTGTTGGTGATCGACGAGCCCGTCAGGGGTGTGGATCCCCCAGAGCAGGAGGGCATCATCGAGCTCCTGCGCTCGCTGGCCGACGACGGGATCGCGGTCCTGATGAGCGTCAACGAGTCAACTGAATTCCCAGACGCCGACCGTAAGCTGCTGATCCGCGATGGTGTACTGGCGGGCAACGTCGATCCCGTGCTCCCGTCGGTTCACCAGCTGCTCGCAGAGGCCAGCGCGTGAGCGCAGGCTCCGCCGGGGCCCCGTCGATACCCACACTCCTAGCGGTCGAAATAGAGGTAAACAGGGATGCTTGAGCTGGAGGGCGTGGTCAAGCACTACCGCGGAGTCGCGGACGAGGTCCCCGCGATCGATGGGGTCAGCCTGAGCATCGCCCCGGGCGAGATCGTCGCCGTGCAAGGCCCCTCGGGCTCCGGCAAGACGACGCTGCTGCTGCTGATCGCCGCCCTGTTGAAACCGGACGAGGGAACGATCCGCTTCGCCGGACGGGATATCGGCTCGCTCTCGAACGATCAGGCGTGCGACTTCCGCATGCGGGAAGTCGGCTTCATCTCCCAGACGGCGAGGTTGATGTCGCACGTCTCCGCGATCGAGAACGCGGCGATGGACCTGATGCTGGGCGGGGTCGGAAGGCGCGAGGCGAAGGCCCGGGCCTTGCCGTACCTGGAACGCGTGGGCCTCGGCGACCGGCTGGCGCACACCCCCGAGGAGCTCTCCGCCGGCCAGCGCCAGCGCGTCGCGCTCGCGGGGGCGCTCGCGACCGAGCCGAAGCTGATCCTGCCCGACGAGCCGACCGGCAACCTCGACCGCGACGCGAGCCTGCAGACCGTCGAGCTCCTGGCGGAAATCGCACACGAGCGCAACCTCTCGGACGAGCGAAAACCCTGCGTGCTGCTCGTCACCCACGACCCCGAGGCCGCGGCCCTCGCCGACAGGCGCCTGACGCTGCGCGACGGCAAGCTGCGAGATGCCTGAACCTCTGGCACCGCCGCAGCCCCCCCGGGCGCCTTCTGCAGCGCTGAAACGCAAGGCTCTGGCGGGGGGCGCACTGATGCCGGCGTCGATGGTGATGTACCTGTACCGCAGACGGTTGCGAGTCCATGCGGTGCAGGAGCTGCTCGCCGGCGCCGGCGTCGCAATCGCGGTGGCGCTCGTGCTGGCGAGCACGATCGCCAGCCAGAGCATCGCGGGCTCCGCCGGCGAAGTCGTGCACACCGTGATCGGGCCGGCGTCGCTACAGCTACGCGCGCGTAGCGCTGACGGCTTGCAAGAAGGCCTGCTCGCACGCGTCGAACACCTCCCCGGGGTCAAGCAGGCCGCGCCAATTCTCGAAGCGACCGCGACGCTCCGCGCAGCCGCGCGAGGTGGGAGCAGCGCGGGTAGGCGCGTGACGGTCGATCTGGCCGGCGCGGACACGAGCCTGGTAGTGCTCGACGGGCTGGCCCACACGCTGCCGATCGCGACACTCTCGCCCGGCGGTCTCGGTCTATCCACGACGACGGCACGCGCGCTCGGATTCGCGGATGAGATTGGGTCCCCACCCACCCGGTCCCCACCCACCCGGTCCCCACCCACCCGGCCGAGATGCTGACACTCGATTTGCGCGGGAGCGCCACGCAGGTCAGGGTCTCCGCCGTGCTCGGCCGCGAAACGTTCGGGGCACTCGCACAGGCGCAGGTCGCGGTCATGCCGCTGGCGGACCTGCAGCGTCTGGCCGGCCTGCAGGCTCGCGTGTCGCGCATCCTCGTACAGGTGGCACCCGGCCGCGAAGCCGCGGTGCGCAAGGAGCTTCAGGCAGTCGCCGGCGGAAAGCTCCAGGTCGCGGCGGCCGACCAAGACGTCGCCGCCTTGAAGCAGGCGCTGCGACCGGCAAACCAGGCGAGCGAGTTCTTCGCCGCGATCAGCGCGCTGATCGGGCTGCTGCTCGCATTCAACGCGCTGCTGCTGACCGCTCCCGAGCGCCGGCAGACGATTGCCCGACTCCGCGTGAAGGGCACGCGAAGCACTGGGATCGTGCAGATGTTCGCATGCCAAGCGCTGTTCCTAGGGATCGTCGCCTCCGCCATCGGCGTCCTCGGCGGCTACCTGCTGTCACGTGGCGTCTTCCACGAGTCGACGGGTTATCTCGCCGAGGCGTTCACGCTCGGCAATGCCACCAATCTCGCCACCTCGACGGTCCTGCTCGTGTTCGCCGGGGGGGTACTCGCCACGTGCGTGGCCTCGGCGGTCCCCCTGCTCGACCTGCGCGGCGGCCAGGCGCTGAACGCCGTCTACGCGCAAGGCGGTGTGCCCGGCAACGCGCTGAGCGGCCAGGCGCAGCGCCGCCTCGCGCTGGCCGCCGCGATCCTGCTGGTGCTCGCGACGGCGATCTTCGTGCTCGCGCCATCGCTCGCGCTGCTCGCCTGCGCGGTACTGGCGCTCGCGTCCGTCTGCACCGTGCCGCTCGCGTTCGTGGGAGTCCTGCGCCTCGCCCGCGCGTGCGGCGAAAGGTACAAGCGGCTGCACATTCTCGAAGTCGCGCTCACGCCGCTGAAAGCCACCACGCTGCGCACGCTCGCGTTCGCCGCGACAGGGGCCGTCGCGCTGTTCGGCTCGGTGGCGCTCGGAGGCGCACGTCAGGATCTGTTGCGCGGCATCCACGGCTTTGCCCACAGCTATTCGCGGGACGCAAGCATCTGGGTGAGCAACCCGGGCGACAACCAGGCAACGAGCGATTTCGTCGATGACGGCCAGGCAGCCCGCATCGCCCAGGTTCCAGGCGTCGCCAGCGTCAGCAAGTTCCAGGGTGGCTTCGTGGAATTCGGGCCCCACCCGCCCCGCCGCGTGTGGGCGATCGCGCGGCCGGCAGGGGCGGACAGCGACGTGTTGAGGAGTCAGATCACGAATGGCAACTCCGAGCAGGCGATCAGGCGACTCGGCGAAGGCGGCTGGGTCGCCGTCTCCAAGCAGATCGCCGAAGCAGAGCACGTGGGGATCGGGGGCACGCTCAGGCTGCCGACCCCAAGTGGCGAAGCCAGCTTCAGGATCGCCGCGACCACGACCAACCTCGCCTGGCCCCCGGGGGTGATCTTCATGAGCACGGCCGACTACAGCCACTTCTGGCAGACCTCCGCGCCGAGCGCACTCGGCGTTCAGCTGCGGCCGGGCACCAATGTCGAGCGGGCGCGCCGAGCGATCGCGCGTGTGCTGACGGTGGCAGCAGGCGGGCCGGCAGGAGCTGTGGCGAGGGGCGGGCGGACGGGAACTGTGGCCGGAGGCGGGCAGACAGGAACTTTGCCCGGAGGCCGGCGGACGGGGACGCAAAATGGTCTGGAAGTGACCACCGCTGCTACCCGGGAAGCGAGCATCGACTCGCTGGCGAGCGAAGGGCTCGGGCAGCTCGGGGAAATCTCGACGCTGCTGCTGGTCGCGGCGATCTTCGCACTGTGGACGGCTGGGACCTCGGCCGTGTGGCAGCGCCGAGCCTCGCTTGCAAAACGCCAGCGCTCCGGCGTGAAACCGCTTCGGCTGTGGTACATCCTGCTGGTCGAGTCGGCCTTGATCCTGCTCGGTGGCTGCCTGACCGGGGCGCTC
>Ga0182015_10004610_pt1 | contig 14739 bp, 14 predicted proteins | sample 712P3MmetaG_FD_120478 | JGI IMG/M metagenome (GOLD analysis project Ga0182015, IMG submission 120478) | Permafrost microbial communities from Stordalen Mire, Sweden - 712P3M metaG | ecosystem: Environmental > Terrestrial > Soil > Wetlands > Permafrost | place: Sweden: Stordalen | collected...
CTGAGCGGCATCGCGCGAGCGCAGACGACGCCCCCCGCGGTCGCTCCATCGGCGTCCCCGAGCCCGGAACCGGCGACGAAGCCGGCCTCGAAATTCAACCTGAAAATCGAGACGTACACGTCGGGAACGAACCAGCAGTTTGTCGGTCCGGGCACGCAGCCCGTCGAGGCCGGCACTTTTTCCGCCGGGGGAAATCCCGCGCCGGGCACGCCGTACGATATGTTTTCGGGCGCGCCCCAGGCGACCGGTGAGGGACTGACTCAGGACTTCTTGCTCAAGCCGATCTACGCGGTCACGAAGAACATCGACGTCACCACCACCATCGGCTATGGCTCGGCGTCGGGTACCGGGAACGTCGTGAACTATTGGGGCGACGCCTTGATGCCGACGATCAACCCGAATCTCGGATCGCGCGCGTTCACGTTAGTGCCGGCTTTTCCCACGCACAACGGAGAGGATCCGGTCAGCGCTACGCGGCTCGGTTTTCTCTCGGGTTCGGTCATCGACCACGCCGGCAACGGTGCGCTGACCGTCGGCTGGTTCGGGCTGCATCAGAATATGCCGTGGGCGTTGAGTCAGGCTCCGTGGACGAACACGCCGTTCCAACTCGGGCCGCAGATTCCGCAGACGATCGGGGACCCTCCGCCGTCGATCGACGTGCTCCGGGAAGGCCCGACGGTGTTGCCGCTCTCGGGCGCCGACTTCTGGTTCAAGGACAACCTCGCGACGGTCGAAGTCGCGAGCGCCGATCTGCCCGCACCCACAACGTCGCCGGCGCGCATTCTGACCGGTTCGCTCGTGCTCGATCACGGCAACGGGCTGCACTATTCGGGCGAACTGACGTCGCTCACGACCTGGGGGCCGGACACCGGTAACGTGCTCTTCGGCAGCAATGCCACGCTCGTCAACGGCGTTCCGCAGTCGACCGTTTTCGGGCAACATATGATGGTCGTCGGATTCGGTGCGGCCATCCCGCTCGACGTCGCCGACGCCGACGTGCATTACGGTTATTCGTGCTACGGTGCCAGCGGGGCCGCGCAGTCGAGCTCGAGCTGCACGTCCGGCAGCTATTACTACGGTAAACTGCACCACGGCTTCGCGCACTTCGACCTCGCCGTCGAAGGCGTGCGCTTCGAAGGCAGCTACGCGCCGGCGATCCTCGATTACGGCACGCTTGAAAACGTGTGGACGTATCCGGCGGCGTGGCCCGGCACGTGGCTGCGCGGCAACTATCAGCTCGTCGACAACTCGGAGGTCGGCTCGAACCGTCAAGGCGGCCGCATCTCCGGGTCGTTTCTCGTCTCCGGGCTCGAAGTGCGGCTCGCGTTCGCCGAATATCAGCAGATCTCGGCGCTCGATGCGAACACCGCATTTACGCCCGGCTTCGTCGAGCCGTTCTTTCTGCCGCAGACGAGCGCGCTCGGCACGCTCGGTGTCGAGCAGCATTTCGAGGGCTGGTTCGGCTACCACGCAAAATTCGCCGACATTTCGCTCGACCTCAGTCAGGTGAACGCTTGGCGCGCCGCGCCGTCCGGCCAGCCGCAAGACAACGTCTCGATGCAATACCCCTCGGGCGTGCTGACCCTCTCGCGGCCGTTCGGCCCGAAGATCACGGGCGCGGCCGGGCTCGGGCGCTTTGCGCTCAACGGTCAGTTCGATACATCCGGACCGAACAACGCGCAATTGAGCCAGGACCTGGTCTTTGCCGGCATGGAGTTTCGGCCCAACGCTTTGACCGGCTACGGCCTCCAGTGGCGGCTCTACTCAACCGAGGGATTGCCGACATTGCCGGGCGCTCCATCGCCTGCCTACCACGGTCCCCAGATCCAGTTCTACCAGCGCTTCAAGACCTAATTGCGAGGAGGCCGGCGCGCCCGGCGGGAATCCGCAAGAGTTCCGAGACCCGGCACGAGAGCCGGGTTTCGCGTGTCAGGAGTTGGGTTTGAAGATCGTCGTCACCGTGAAATTGGTGCCGGATACGAGCGCTGACAAGCGCATCGATCCGGCGACGAAGCGACTCGTCCGCACCGGTGTCGACATCGTACTCAACCCGTTCGATGAGTATGCGATCGAAGCGGCGTTGCAGTTGCGCGACAAGCTCGCGGACGGCTCGACCGTGACGATTTGCTCGATGACGCCGGAAAGCGGCCGCGAGGTCGTGCGCAAAGCGCTGGCGATGGGCGCCGACGATGCGGTGATGCTCTCGGATCCCGGATTCGCCGGTTCGGACCTGTGGGCGACTGCCTATGCACTCGCGCACGGCATCAAGACCGTGGGGTTCGATCTCGTGTTGACCGGGACGCAGTCGACCGACGCGATCTCCGGTGACTTGCCCGGCATGCTCGCCGAGTATCTCGGCGTCCCTGCTCTCACGTATGCGCGCGGGCTCGACATCGCCGGCGGCCGGCTGCGCGTGAAGCGCGAAACCGAGACCGGCTATCAAACGGTGAGTGCGCCGCTGCCGGCGCTCGCGAGCGTCACGAAGAGTGCGAACGAGCCGCGCTATCCGTCGCTCAAAGGCATCATGGGCGCCAAGAAAAAGGAAATCCGGATGCTTGCGCTCGCCGAACTCGGCCTGACGAAGGCGGTCGGCAGCGACGGTTCGCGCACCGAACTACTCGAGCTCGCGACGCCGCCGGCGCGTGAAAAAGGTCGCACGGTGACCGTCTCAGACGGTGCCGAGGGCGCGCGCGCGGTGCTGGATTTTCTCACCAGCCGGAAGCTCCTATGAAGAACGTCGTCGCGTTCATCGAACACAAGAATGGCGCCGCCCGGCGCTCCTCGATCGAAGCGGTGTGTGCCGCGCGCGGCGCCGCCGACGCGCTCGGCGGTACGGTGCACGCGGTCGTCGCCGGTCCGCAGGCCGCCGCGGTTGCCGAGTCCCTCAAAGAGTATCCGGTCGACCGCATCCACGTTCTCGATGACGCGGGAATCGCCCAGGCCGGCGTCGATCCGCTCGTCGATGCGCTCGAGAGCGTGGCCCGCGCCGCGGGTCCTTCGCTAGTGATCGTTGCCAACACGATGATCGGGCGGGATGTCGGTTCGCGCTTCGCCGCCCGCGTGGACGCCGGGGTGAACGCCGACGTCACCGGCATCGAGGTGAAGGACGGCCGGGTCGCCTGCCTCTCGCCGAAGCTCGGCGGGACGACGATCACGACCTGTGCCTTCAAGAATACCGAGTACGGGGTGGCCGCGATTCGGCCCAACGTCTTCGCGGTGGTGGCCACGGCCGGTGCCGGCGAGATCGTGCAGCTTGCTCCCAGCGACAAAACGTACGTTGTTACCGTTGAAGATGACGTGGAGGAAGCGGCCGCCGAACTCGGTGTGGAGGAAGCCTCGGTCGTGGTTTCCGGTGGCCGGGGAATGGGTGGACCCGAGCCGTTTACGGGCATGCTTCACGATCTTGCCGAAGCCTTCGGTGGTGCGGTCGGCGCCTCGCGCGCGGCCGTCGACGCAGGCTGGATCTCGCACGGCCATCAAGTGGGACAAACCGGAAAGACGATCAGCCCGCCGCTGTACATTGCGGTCGGCATCTCCGGCGCGATCCAACACAAAGTGGGCATGCGTACCGCCTCGACGATCGTCGCGATCAACAAAGATGCCGGTGTGCCGATTGCAGATTTCGCCGACCTGCTCGTCGTGGGCGACGCGTTTGCCATCGTTCCCGAACTCACTAAACTCGTTCGCGCGGCGAAAGCCGTCCATGCGTAACACCCGAAAGAGCTGCTCGTGATCCGTTTCCGTTTGTCCGCCCTCTTCGCCGCCGGTGCGATCGTTGCGATCGCCGGTGCGTTCTCGCATCCCGCCGGCGCGGCGCCGAAGGCGGTCGCAACCGCTTCCCCCTCGCCGGTGCCGTCACCGACCGCGACGCCCGAAACGTTGGACAAGCAGATTCCGCGTCTCGAAGCGATAGTGAAGGACAACCCCAACGATAAGGACTCGATGTCGCAGTTGTCGATGGACTACTTGCAAGTCAACCGTCCCGACCTCGCGGCGCAGCTGACGCAGAAGCTGATCGCAGGCGGAATGAAAACCGCGCAGATCTACTTTGTCGACGGTGAATCGCAAGCGATGCTCGGCAAGATGGACTTGGCCATCGCGAGCATGGAACAAGCGGCGAATCTCGAGCCGACCAACATTCAAGTGCTGCAGTCGCTCACGCAGATGTACATGCGCTCGAACCGGCCGGCCGACGCCGAGCGCATTGCCAAGCGCGCGGTGACCTTCAACCCGACTTCCAAAGATGCTGCCGAGAACTACGGCTTCGTCCTTGCGGCGCAGAAGAAATACGATGAAGCGCGCGCGCAATTCGAAGATGCGGCAAAAATCGATCCGAAGGATCCCCACCCGATCGTGCTCGAGGCGCAGACGTACGAAGACTCCAACGCGCTCGCGCTCGCGATGCCGTTGCTCGATCGCGCGCTGACCGTCGCTCCCGGCAATCTCGAATCGCTGATCGGCAAAGCCGAAGTGGCGTCGGCCCAGCACGATGTCAAGACGTCGATCGCGACCTACGGATTGATCCTCGCGCAGACGACCGACAACACCCAAAAAGCCAGCGTCACCGATCAGATGGCGCTGGTCTACGCGCGCGAAAAGATGGATACCGACGCCGACGCGACGTTCCTCAAGGCGATCAACGATTACGGCAGCTTGCCGCCCGCGCACGTCGCGTATGGCGACTATCTCGCTCAGAAGAACGACAAAGCGGGAGCGATCCGCGAGTGGACGACCGCGGTTGGCCCCAACCGCGACAACCCCGAGGCGTTGGCTCGTCTCGGTCAAGCCGCCGCGCTAAACAACGACTTCCCCAAAGCGGTCGACTTTTACAAGCGGTTGACCGAAGTTGCCGCCACCGATCCGCGAACGTTTCTCTTGCTGGGTCAGGCGTATATGGCGAACAAGAACTGGAACAGCGCGCGCGACGCGTTCAAGGCATCCTTCAACCTCTCACGTACGCCGGATGCGCTCGTCGGGCTCGCTGCCGCGGATCAGCAGGCGCGCAACTTCGCCGAAGCGATCCAGATCTACGAAGCGCTCGATAAGAATGCCGCGCCTCTGGTCAAAGCAAATCCAACCCTCATTTTGAACATGGGCAATGCGTACAAAGGTGCGAACCAGCCGCAGAAGGCGAAGGCCGCCTACGTGCGCTTCCTGGCGTTCCTCAAGCCCGGGACGCAAGGGTACGGTCAGGTCAAGCAGATGATCGCCGATATCGATCGCCCCGCCGCGAAGCCGGCGGCGAAGCCGACCGCGAAACCCACGCCGAGGCCGAGCTCGGCGGCGAACCACTAACGAGGATGCTCGTCGCGTACGACGAGTCGCTCGCGCAGCACCTCGCCGGCATTTCCCACATCGAGCAGCCCGACCGCGTTCGCGTGGTGGCCGGCGAGTTGGAACGGCGCGGACTCTTGGGCGAGCGAATCGATACGCGGCGCGCGACGGAGGCCGAGGTCGAGTTCGTTCACGACGCCGCCTACATCGAGTTGGTGAAGCGCGAGTGCGCACGGATCCGCCCCAGTTCTTCCGGTAGTTTGACGACCGGCGACACCGACATCGACGCGACGTCGTACGAGGGCGCGTTGCACGCGGTCGGCGGAACGCTGGCGGCGCTGGAACGCGTGACGGGCGATCGCCGCGCTGCTTTCGCGCTCGTCCGGCCACCGGGTCACCACGCCGAACCGGCGCGCGGCATGGGTTTCTGTCTCTTCAACAGCGCGGCGATTGCCGCGCGCGCGTTCACGGCCGAAACGGGCGAGGACGCGATCATCGCGGACATCGATTATCACCACGGCAACGGTACGCAAGCGCTCGTCGGCGCCGGCTTGTCGTATCTCTCCACGCATGCGATGCCGGCCTATCCCGGCACGGGTTCCGCGCGCGACAACCGGGTCGAAGCCGGTGCCACGCTGCTGAACGTGCCGCTGGCGGTCAGCGGCATTGCTACGGAAGCTTTCGTCGCCATTTGGACCGCGGCGTTGCGCGGGCTCGCCGAGCGCCTGCGTCCGGGCCTTTTGATCGTGAGTGCGGGCTACGACTTCGTCGCCGGCGATCCGGTCGGAGACCTCCGCGTCGATCCGAGCGCGGCGCGCGAACTCGGGCGGCTCGTGCGCGAGATTGCGGATACGTACTGCGCCGGCCGCGCGCTCTTTGTCCTCGAGGGGGGCTACGATCCGGCCGTACTGGCGCACTGCGTTGCGGAAACCATCGCGGGCTACGACGGCGGATCGCCGGTCGAGCCGGCCGAAGCAGCGTCGATTCCGCCCCAGCAGCGCGCGGTACTGGAAGCGGTAACGCGATGACGATCGAGCGCGTCGTCCTGGTGTTGCGCGTCGCGCTGGGCTTCGTATTTCTTGCGGCCGGCGGGCTGAAAGTCGGACATGCCGAGGACTTCGCCTCGGAGATCGCGGGCTTCCAGTTACTCCCGCATGCGCTGATCGCGCCGTTAGCGCTGCTGTTACCGTTTCTCGAATTGATGATCGGCGTCTACCTCGTCCTCGGATTGTTCACGCGGTTCGCCGCGTGGTTCGCCGCGTTCGAAATGGCCGTTTTCGCTGCGGCGATCGCGTCGGCCGTGATACGCGGCATCAGCACGTCCTGCGGATGCTTCGGCCCGAGCGATCACACGATGACGTCGTGGCCCGAAGTCGGGCGCGACGTCGGCTTGACGCTGATGGGGATCGTCGTTGCCTTGTGGGCACCCGGGGCACTCGCCCTCGACCGTAGAATGGAGAATTCTGAATGAGTAAAGCTGCACAACCGCCGGCCGGCTGGCTGAATCGGAAGAACCTGACGTACGCGACGATAGCGATCATCGTCATCGCCGCGATTGCGGCGATCGGCCTCGCGAACCGGGGCGTCATCTCGAACGCGTCGCAGACGGTCAACCCGGATGCGAAGAAGATCGTCGTCGGCTCGGTAGCACCGACGTTCAACATCACCTCCGATGCCGGACCGTTCGATCTTGCCGCCGTGAGCACGCCCGTCTTCCTCGAAGTGTTCGCAACGTGGTGCCCGCACTGTCAGCACGAAGTCCCGGTCGTCGATGCGCTCGCGAAGGCATATGCCGGCAAGGTTGCCTTCATCGGCATTTCGGGTAGCCCGTACGGCGTCGATGGGACGTCGCCTGAAAATGAGGCCGATATCAACGCCTGGGTGCAGAAGCTGGGCGTGACCTATCCGGTCGCGTTCGATGCCGACTTAGCGATTGCCAACGAGTATCTGCAGGGCGGCTATCCGACGATCGTGATGATCGACTCGCACAAGATCGTGCGCTACGTCAACAGCGGCGAACTGACGCCGGTGGACTTGCAGAAGGCGCTCAACGGCGTTCTCTCATCCCATTCTTAGGACGAACGGGCGTTCTCTAACGTAGCGTGTAGAGTGAATGGGCGCGACTTCCCAATTCGTGGAACGGGCGCCCTTCCGATCGCTACTATCGAGGAGTTTCCCGTGTTTCGACATCACCTCGGAGCGCTTGCGTTACTCGCTGCGTTCGCATTACCGCTCGCCGCATCCGCGCAAACCGTTCCCGCCCCCGGTGCCGCCGCGCCCGCGCCGGCCGTGCACCAACACCAACACCGCAACCACCACCGTAATCGCTACATGCATGCCATGCGAGGGCTGGGGCTCTCGGACGCACAGAAGCAGCAGATCGCGGGCATCATGAAGAGCGCGCACCGCGCGAACGTGCGCGCCCTGCACCAGCAGATCGAAGGCATCCTGACGGATACGCAGCGTAACCAGCTGCACGCCAAGCTTGCGCAGGGTCGTCAGCGCGGCGTGAACCCGAACCGTCCCGGGCCGCAAGCACCGCCGCAGTAAGGTTCTTTCCTAGAGCAACCGAACATTGAGAACGGCGGGGTCGAAGGGCCGCGCCGTTCTGCTATGACAAACGAGCCGCCCGCGGACATCCACGATTATCTGAGAGCGCTCGAGCGCGTGCCCGAGACGTTCCGTCGGTCGTGGGATGCCGTCGCGATTTACGATCTCGATGGGCGCGTCGTTCTCGGGAACGCCGTGGCACGCGCGATGGTTGGTCCGGATATGGCGGCGAGGCTGCAAGGGCGTCACTTCACGGCGCACTTGACCTTGGAGGAGGCAACCAAAGCCGCACGCGATTTCGCGCACTGCGTCACGCTCGGCCAACCCGTCGAGAGTCACAGCGTGTTCGTCGACGGCAACGGTCAACCGATCCCGGTTCGCGTGCGGCTCGTGCCGGCGCGGCTCCGGGGCCGTATCGTCGGCGTGATCGGCTTCGCCCGCGATGGCCGGGGTCAGCGCGACGTCGAAGAGCAGTTCATGCGCTCGGAACAGCAGTTCCGCTCGTTGTTCGAAAATCACCCGGACGCGCTCGCGTTACACGATCTCGAAGGCCGCTTCATACGCGTCAACGTTGCCTGCGAGCGCCTTACCGGCTACTCGGTCGAGGAACTCGTCGGGCAGACGCCCGCGATACTCGCGCCGTCGGGCACGTACCCGGCCGAAACGATTCGCAACTGGGTCGAGCGCGATGAGACGACGGAGTTCGAGCATGCGATACGCACCAAGAGCGGCAACATCCGTGAAGTCGAAGGCCGGCGGGTTCCGCTGCACGTCGACGGCAAGGTTCGCGGTTTCTGCGGAATGATCCGCGATGTGACGGAGGAGCGCCGGCTGGCCCGCAGCTCGGCGCGCCAGGCTACGCGCATCGCCGAACTCTACCGCATCGCGGCTGCCGCCGGCGTCGCCACCGATGAAAAGGTCGCGACGGCACTCGAGGCCGGTATGACGGAACTCGACGCGGGCTGGGCGTACGTGACGCGCGCGGATGAAGCCGGCGCCGAGATCATTTTCAGCGCCGGCAAGGAATTCGCCGCAGCGTCGAACGATGCCGTGCTGCAAGAGCCCTTTACCGTTGAGGGAACGCCGTACGGTGCGATCGCGTTCGTCCAGAGCGGCGAGCCGGCGCGGATTTCCGCGACCGATCGCGACTATATCCGCGCACTGGCCGTACTGATCGGTTCCGCGATCCAACAGGGCGAACGCGAGCGGCGACTCGACACGCTGGCGTTCACCGACGCGCTCACCGGTCTACCGAATCGTGCGTTGCTGCAGGATCGGCTCGAGCAGACCCTCCGTTTCGCGCGGCGCAACCGGCGTTCGTTTGCCGCACACTACATCGACATCGACCATTTCAAGGCGATCAACGACACCTACGGGCATCAGTTCGGCGATGCGGTACTGGTCGCCGTGTCGGCCTGGCTGCGCTCGGTCCTGCGCGCGAGCGATACGATCGGCCGCATGGGCGGCGACGAATTCGTCGTGCTGCAGCCGGAGATCGACACGCAGGGAGCGGTCGAAGAATTAGCCGCTAAGCTGTGCGGCATTCACGATCAGACCTTTCGCATCGGTGCGCGCGACATCGTCGTGACGGTCAGCGTCGGCTGCGCCGTCTTCCCGGTCGGCGCCGCGAACCCCATCGAGATGCTCAAGGCCGCCGACGCCGCGCTCTACGAGGTCAAGCATCGCGGCCGCGACGGTTATTCGATCAGGGTCGTCAGCTAGCGCATCTGCTCTACGGGACGACGCTGATTGCAATTGCCGTAAGTTTCTTTAGCTCGAGATCGCCGATGAGGGCGAAGGCGAGGCCGTTTTGGCGCCATGTCAGCAGCGTCGTCGGGCCGTCTTTGACGTACTGCGCATCGTGTCCATCGAACGTGGTGACCGACGGCTTCACGCCGCCGAAGTCGGGTTCGGCATTGGTGTTGTTCTCGAAGAGCGAGAGCGTGCGAATGCCGTCGCTGTAGAGAAGATGGAGGTTGCGCAGACCGTTGAAGTTGGAATTTTCCGCACCGATGATATGAAAGCCGTCGGGCAGATAGTGCGGGTTCAGTGCCTTGAAACCGGCATCGCCGAGCGTGCGCTGGAGATCGTCGGTGACATCGGCGAAGTGGCGGCCTTCGATTTCCTGGAAACCGGGCGGGATCGTGGTCGAAAAAACGCCGCTCGGGATTTCGCCGGTAAAGCGAATCTCATCGAAACGCGAGCGCCACGCGAGCGAACCGTCCTGATGGTAGGCTTCTTTGGCGAGCACCACTTTGGTGTCGTTGTCGATCCACAGCCGCATCATGCGCTCGCCGGTGTAGCGGTTCACGAGCGAGACCGTCGTCGCCGGACGCGCGGCGACGATTTCGACCGGACCGATCACCGCGCGGTAGTTGGCCGCGAGCAGCGCGATGTTGCTGTTCATCGTGATCGCGTTGTCGGATGAGGGATTTTCGGAGATCATCGCGCGACGCTGCTTCGGATCGATCTTCGTCGTCGTGGTTCCGAGCGTAACGTCGTACTCGCCGTAGAGTGCTTCGGGCGCGAGAAACGTGCGGCGCGTGCTCGATGGGGCGAGGTGCTCGACGCGCTGGATCGTCGCGTTGGCAACGCGCATTCCCCAACGGATCGTCTGCAACTGTCCGACGTAGGAGACGTGGCGCGGGGCTTCGAGTGCCTTACGAACGAGGGCGTTCGAATCGGCCGGCGCCGGCGTCGGCGCGGCCATGATGACGGCGGGCAGCGAACATGCCGCTGCTATCGCGAACGCGGCCGCGCAGCGTCGCATCGTTACCGGTCGGATGGGGCCGCCGTGTCGTTCGCTTCGATCAGGCCGGTGCTTTGCTGGCCGTCGACGACGGATGCCGGCACGATCAGCCCGCGATCGGCGAGCGGGTTGTCCGAAGCGAGGGCGGCATGTTCTTCGAGCAGGTAGGTTGCGGCGACGCCGGGCGCTTGTCCGTGCGTGCCGGGCACGCCGACGTAGGCGAAGATGGCGATCGCGGCCGCGACGGGTACGGCGATCATCGGGCGCCACAAGGCGCGCAAGCGATCGGCGAACGACACCGGCGGCGGCAGGCTGCGAACGGCTTCCCAAACGCGCGCTTTTATCAGCGAGGGAAACTCGCGCTCTTCGGCGCGCGCGGCGGCGCGCAGCCAATCGCGAACCTGTGCCGCTTCGTCATAGAGCGTGCAACACGGAGCGCACGCTTCGAGATGGGCGTGAATCGCGGCATCGCGCTCGGGGCCGAGCGCGCCGTGAAGATAGTCGTCGAGGGTGTCGGCGTTATAATGCATGGTGTTTTAGGATTGAGCTTGCTGCTGTTCGCGAATTACGAGACGGCGAAGCAACGCGCGGGCGCGGTGCAGTCGCGAGCGAACCGTTCCGATCGAGCACCCCATGATGTCGGCGATCTCCTGATAGCTGTACTCCTCGATATCCGCGAGGACGATGACTTGGCGCTGGTCGGTGGAGAGTTGGGAGAGCGCCTTGGCAAGCGGCCCGCCCAACTGTTCCGCCATATAGTCCTCGACGGGATCCACCGCCAAAGGCTTGGACCCGCCGTACTCCTGGGGTGCGTTGTCTTCCGGTATCTCTTCCTGGAAACGTCCTTTTTGCCGCCGAAGTTCATCCCGGTGTAAATTTGTCACGATCCGGTAAATCCAGGATAGGAACGACGTCCCAGGCTGAAACGACCGCCAGGCGCGATAGACGCGAATGAACGCTTCCTGGGTCAGGTCCCGGGCGTCGGCCTCGTTACCGGTGAGGCGGTAAGCGAAGTTGTACGTTGCCTTGCCGTACTGTTCCATCGCCCGTTCCAGGAACTCCGTCGCCTCTTGTGTCGGCGGCTCGGATGGTTTCCGCGGTACCCCCATCAGCCAGAGCGCGTTCGGGGTCTACGCGCCTCTAGCCTGGGGTCGCTGATTATGCTAATCTCATCCTTGCGGGTGCAATTAGGTGCGCCGAACAAACGTCTAAGGACCGACGAATGAGCTACCCCGGCTGATGGCTTCCCTCACGACCTTGCTACCTTCCGTGCGCGGGCGGCGCTCCTGGTGGCTGAAGTATCTCGCCGTGGCCGGCCCCGGCCTCATCGTCGCGTTCGCGGACACCGAGGCCGGCAGCGTGACGATCGCCGCCACCAGCGGCGCCCAATTCGGCATGAAGCTCGTGCTGCTGCAGTTGCTGCTGATCGTGCCGCTGTTCGTCATCCAGGAGATGACCGTCCGCCTCGGGACCGTCTCGGGTCGCGGGCATGCGGCGCTGATTCGCGACCGCTACGGGCTCGGCTGGGCGTGGGTGTCGCTCGGAACGATGCTGGTGACGAATTTTGCCGCGCTCGTTACCGAGTTTATCGGCATCGCCGGCGCCGCGTTGATCTTCGGCATCCCGCCGGCGCTGCTGATCCTCGCGGCTGCGACGCTGTTGATCGGCGTGGCCTTCAGCGGGCGCTACAAGCGCGCCGAATACTTTGCGCTGGCGCTGTGTCTCTTAGAGCTGCTCTTTATCCCCGCAGCGTTTGCGGCGCATCCGTCGCTCTCGTCGATCGTGCACGATGGGATCCTCGGTTCGCAGCCGCTCGGCAATCGCGACTACCTGATCCTCGTCGCGGGAAACATCGGCGCCGTGATCATGCCGTGGATGATCTTCTACCAGCAGTCGGCGACCGTCGACAAGGCACTCAAGCCGGACGATATGCCGCTGGCTCGAGCGGACACGGCCATCGGCGCGGTCTTCACGCAACTGATCATGATCGCGATCATCGTCACGACCGCGGCGACCTTATTCGTCAACCACCAGCAAGTGCAAGATGCCGCGCATGCGGCGCTCGCTCTCGTGCCGCTGACCGGCGCACACTGGGCCGGCGTCGCCTTCGGCGCGGGCTTGCTCGGCGCGGCGATGATCGGAGCGCTGGTCGTTTCGCTGGCAACCGCGTGGGCGTTCGGCGAGGCGTTTCGCTGGCCGTGCTCGCTCAACTTCAGTTGCACGCAGGCCAAGCGATTCTACGGGCTGTATGCGGCCATGGTTGTGGCTTCCGCCGGCGTCGTGCTGATCCCGAATTTGCCGCTGATCAAGATCACGGTCTACGTCGAGGCATTCAACGCCTTCGTCTTGCCGGTCGTTCTTGCGTTTCTGCTCGTGATGGCGAACGACCGCCGCATCCTGGGCGACCGGGTGAACTCTTGGCTCGGTAACGTCGTTGCGATCGGCGTGTCGCTCGTCTGCGTCGCGCTCGGCGTGTGGGTTGCCGCGTTGACGTACAGCGGGCAAGCCGGTGTATAGGAGCCGGACGGTTTCACTTTGCGCGCTGCTGACATCGGCCACCCTGGCAATGGTGCTGGCGGCGCAAATGAGTCTTGCCTGCACGGATAAAGTGGCCGTCCCGGTAGCGAATGACGTCATGAATGCGATGCCCGGAATGGATATGGCGGCGCACGCGCCCGTGATGGTCTGCCCGATCGTACTCTTCCTCATCGTTGCAAGTGCGCTGCTGACCGCGTTCGCCGCCGCGCTGCTATGGCGCGACCCGCATCGCGCGCTGACGCAGCGCGACATCCTGCGGACGCTGGCCCGGCTTCCGCCCGCGCGCACGGCCGGCTGCGTCGGGCTCGCCGGCACGAGCGCGGTCGGCGCGATGATCTGGCTCGAACGTTCCGGGCCGCCGGCGTTGCCGATGTGCGCGCTGCTGGCCGCGCTGCTGTTCGCCTGCGCGCTGGCGGCAACGCTGGCGGCAATTGCCGCCGGCCGGATCGCGATCGCGTTCGGCTGCCGCCTGATCCTAGCGATCGCTGCGGCCATCGCGCGCGCCGGCGAAGTCTTGGCGCCGTGCGCCCAACAACTCATCCCCGTCGTGGCCGGGCGCCACGCCGTTCCGTTACTCGCCGCGGGCCGCGGCTTGCGCGCTCCGCCGTCGTTCGTGCGCTAGTCCAACGCCCGGTGTGGGGCGTACAACGTACATCTGACGGAGAATCTCAATGACGACGCAATTTTTGCGTGCGTTCGTTTGCGCCGCTATGGTGCTCACGATCGCCGCTACCTCGCCGTTGGCGATCGCGCACATTCACGGGACGATCGTAAAGATCGATCCCGCGCGCCACACCTTCATGATCCATCACGATCCGTTCCCGGCCATGCCGATGTCGATGACCATGGAAGTCGAACCCGTACGGCACGCCGATCTGGGCAAGCTGCACGTCGGTGAGGTCATTTATGCGACCGTCGATACGTCGATCGTGCCGTGGCCCGGCACCGGCATTCGTCCCGATCCGAAGCGCGGACACCGGTGAGCGCCCGTTGGAGCGCAGTACCGGTAGCCGTCCTGATCTTTCTCGCCTCGTCGCTGGCTGCGTGGGCAGCCGTGAGCGGCACCGTGCGCGGGGTCGTCACGGTAAATGGTGCCGCTGCGGCGGGCGTTCGCGTGACGATCGCGGGCGAGGGAACGACGGCGGCGACGCAGACCGATGCGAACGGGCGGTTCGCGTTTGCGCAGGTTGCCTTCGGCCATTACACCGTGAGCGCAGAGAGTGCCGGCCAAGCGCCCGCGCAAATGGCGGTCGACGTGTCGACGGACTCCGTCTCGGACATCGCTTTAGCGATCGGCGCGGGGACGGAGATCGGGCGCACGAACGCGACGACGCGCGGCGTCGGCGGGAATCCCGTCTCGGTATCCACCTTTACCAGCGCCGACCTCGCGGCGATGCCGCAGCATCAGAGTCTCAACCGCTTGGTCGAGACCGTTCCGGGCATCGTGCAGTTCTCGTACGACGAACCGGTGGCGCACGGGTTTCACGGCGTGACCTACGAGGTCGATGGTGCACCGGTGCCGCTGACGACCAGTTCGAACTTCTCGGAGTTGATCGATCCGCGCAACATCGATTCGCTGGAAATCTTCACCGGTGCATTTCCGGCGGAGTTCGGCGGCCAGCGCAAAG
>Ga0182015_10004611_pt1 | contig 14739 bp, 17 predicted proteins | sample 712P3MmetaG_FD_120478 | JGI IMG/M metagenome (GOLD analysis project Ga0182015, IMG submission 120478) | Permafrost microbial communities from Stordalen Mire, Sweden - 712P3M metaG | ecosystem: Environmental > Terrestrial > Soil > Wetlands > Permafrost | place: Sweden: Stordalen | collected...
AGGTGTCTCTACCAATATCCGGTTTAGCTACAGAACAGACCGTCGCTGCCGCGCCGCACTCCACCATGCAAACATCTTTCGGTCGTGCGACCAACCCCTGCCCTTCTCTCGTCGCCGTGGCTTCCCACCCGGCCACCCCGTCTCCGTCAACCTAAAATTCGGTGATAAATTTTCCGATTGGAGTCAAGCGAGAAGTCGTCACTTCAGGAAGCCAGGGAATCGGCAGCGTTGGCGAAATATAGCCGGGATAAACCTTCATGCGGGCAGAAAGATCCCGTCCCGGCGTGGTTACCAAGGACAACTTGCGTTTGCCCGGCTGGCCATCCGCAAATGACACTCATGGGTAAAGCGCGACAGACGGATTAGGGGTAACGTAGTGCGCAAGACGCTTCGCAGAGCATGGCTGAGCGTCACAAACTCCTCCGAAAAAGGCGATGACTATGCAAAATTCGTACTCCCCCTCTAACCTTCGGCGCAGCTCGAGAGTGCCGGTCAACGTTCCAGTTCTGGTTACGAGCCTGGAGCCGGGTGCACGGTTCTCCGAGGTCTGCGAGACCCTGGTGGTCAACGCGCATGGCTGCTCGATGCGGTCACAGGTGAAGCTAAACGCGGGAGTGGTCGTGCACTTCCATAGTAAAGAAGGGCGCGAAACGACAGCCAAGGTGGTCTATTGCCAGCCGCTCGATTCGGACCGGGAAGGCTGGAGGCTAGCCGCACGACTCGATCGTCCGGAAAACTTCTGGGGTTTAAAGGCGTTTCCGGACGATTGGGCGGGACTGCCAGCGGCAGCGGAGCCGACGGGGAATATAACCCCCGCAAAGGTGATGGCGAAGAATGTTCAGACCATCAGCCCGCCGGCGGAGAAGATTCCGGCATCTCTGAAGACGATGCTGGATAATCTACATGAGCAAGTGGCTGACGAGCGCTTGCGCGCCCTGGTGGCAGAGGCAGTGAAGCCGCTGCTCACCCAGGTGGCAGAATTGCGCGAAAAATTGGCGCGCGCGGAGCAGCCCAGGGAGCGCAGCAAGTTCGAGGTGTCGCTCTCGCATATTCCGCCCGAGTTGCAGGATCAGATGGAACTGCGATTGCGAAAAGAGTTGGGGCCGCGCGTATTAGATGAAGCTCGGTCACAGTCGGCGCGGGTGCTGAAAGAGACGAAGAGCGCGATCAAGCAGACAACGTCGGAAAGCCATGCGGAGTTCCGGGAGAAGGTGTCGGAGGACTTGCGTGTGGTGGAGGAACGGGTGCAGGCGGTCTCTATCGACGTGGTGGAGGATTTGCGGGACCACTCGCGCCGCCAAATGGGAGAATTTCACCAGCACGTGGTGGATGCGGGCAATCGTTTGAAGCGTCTCAATGAAGAGCTTCTCGAGGTTCAGCAGCAAGCGCTGGAGAGCGAGCACAACGCGCGCCGGAGCGAAATGGAGCAATTGCATGCCACGGTTGCGGCGGAGTCGTCAAGGGTCCAGGTGGAGGTTGCCGATCTCGATGGCCGGATCGCCAAGTTGGATGAGTCGGTCCGCGGGCTGGAGTCGGGCCTGGATATACGGCTTTCAAAGATGGCCAGCAACACTGTGAGCGGCGCACGCTTGCAACTAGAGAGCACCGTGGACGTGATTTTCGAGGAACTTGGAACGCGCAGCACCCAGAAGGTAGAGACTCAGGTGGAGCAAGCGGGCGCGAGGCTGGGGATTATCCAGAAGGAGATTGAGAACGCGGTCTCAGAGTCGATGCGAGTGCAGGCTGCGGGAACACTGGAAGCTTTCGAGCAGAGCCTGGATGAACTGGCGCGAAAGTCGGTGGAACGTTGCCGGGGCGCACTAGCCAGCGGGTTGAACTCTCTGGTGCGGACCTTGGGGGATCAATTCCGGCTGGAGCCAATGTCGAATCACGATAGTGAGCATCGGCGACCGGAATAGCTAGTTGGTTGGGACGCACACCGACGCGAATCGAAGTCGCCCGAAATTAATTTGAGCGAAGGCGAATGTCTCGGATAAGCGTTGAAATCATGGACGATACCGCCTGCCAGTCGCCCCAGTGATTCCAGCCGCTTCGACCGGAGAAGGAACCCCCGCGCCAAGACTTTCCTGCGCGGGGAGGCCGGCAGAAAGACCTGGGACATCCGATCTCCGGCAAGCGAATGCTAGCGCCGAATGATCAATGGTATATTTATTACCCTGAGCATCGTTACGAAAGAAATACGGACACGTCGCGTTCGGCAATCCCACCCTTCCACAGAAAGCAGGGACCCGCGACTTGGATTCCTGCTCACTCGCCCGCATCGGTCGTAAAGCATTTCACTATTCTGAGCGTCTCCTCTCTGAGCGTCTCCTCTCTCGCGGCGGGGGCGGCCGGCAGAACGACCCCGTTCACTTCCCTAAGATTGGCCTTCTGTCTGGAGACGTACTCTCCGAGCGCCGAGGCCTCGCTGGTGAAGTCCAGAATCGACATTGCAAAGTGAGGCGCTGCTCCACAGAAAAATCCTCGGCCTGTCTCTCCACTCGAAACAAAGCACCGATCAACTCCACTGCTTGTACCAAATGGCTTTCCAGTTATGATTGGTGAGAAGATCTCGCACAAGCACACCTTCGAGAAACAGGGGCGGAGAGATGAGCTAGCGGCACTTTTCGGTGTTTTGCACGGGCTCAAGAGTTCTCGGTATTGACAATGAGACGAAAAAAGACGTATATGATTGCGCCGCATTTTCCGGGCTGGGATGCTCGTTTTTGTTTCACGATCTTGTTGCGGTGCTGGTTTCGCTGATTCCTCACCGAACCGCGAAGATGATGTTCTCCAAAGCTGGTTGTCCTCCAATTAACAGTGCCACCAACCTCTTTTTGACGGAAACCCAAGGAATGTGAAGGAGGGAACATGAAGCGCAGGAACATTTGGGCTTTCACGCTACTCGCAATTTTGTTTGTCTGGGTGCTGCCCCTGCCCAACTTTGCCAACGCGCAGTCGCTCCCTCGGCTAACACCCATTCCCCCGCGCAGGAGTTCTGCCCCCGCTGCCGCACTTGCCCCGGACTCGTCGTCGCCGTGGCAACCGCTGACGAACCAGGCACCATCGGGTCCCAATGGCATTCAAATCATGATTCAAGCGACAGACGGGTCAATCCTCGTACAGGCATATGACGGTCAAACCTGGATGAAGCTGACTCCAGATGACAGGGGCAGCTACATCAACGGTACGTGGACTACACTCGCCTCGGAACCTATTGCCCGACTGTATTTTGCCTCTCAAATCATGCCGGATGGCAGATTATTCGTTGCCGGGGGTGAGTACAGCGGCCCGGGCTTGTTGCCCAATTGGTCGAACACGGGGGAGATCTACGACCCACTGGCCAACACATGGACTCCCATTGCCCCGTACCCGAACCAGCCTCATTGCCCTTCCATCGATTACGTTTCTGGGAACACCACGAGTGGACGTGCCAAGATTACGGGAATTTATCCCTACACGAGCGGCCTTTTCATCGGAGAGAACGTTTTTGGCTCTGGGATTCCAAACGGTGCAACAATCGTAAGCGTTGACTCGCCCACCCAGATCACCATATCCGCCGCCGCGACGCAGACGGCTTCCGCCACCACTATTACTTTCTCCTCGTACTTTGAGCTGACTGGGTGCCTGGGAGATGATCCCTCGATACTCCTTTCGAGCAGAAAAATTCTCGTGGGTGATTTGGTTAACTCCAACACATACATCTACGATGCTGCCTTGAACGCTTGGAGTCCCTCAGGAACAAAGGTTTACAAGGACCCGAGCGATGAAGAAGGCTGGGCGAGGATCAGCGAGGGAACGATCATCAACTACGACCTGTTCCAGAGCATTGCCACGAATGGGAGCTACGCGGAGAAGTACAATCCCAGGACCGGGATGTGGACCGGCATCAGCCCATCGGATGGCACGGCCAAGGGAACGATTCCCCAGTTGAGCAGCACCACCCTGGGATATGAACTTGGCCCGGCCCTCCGATTACAGGACGGGCGGGTCTTCGAGATTGGGGCCACCCAGCATACCGCCCTGTATAACCCCGCCACGAACACCTGGGCGGCCGGACTGGACATCAGCGGCACGCTAAACGGAATCTCATCTCCTTTTGGCGCTGACGACGCCCCAGGGGCCATTTTGCCCAACGGCCATGTGATCTTCGCGGCCGATGCCGGCGCCTCCGGATTCACCTCTTCCGGAAACATCACTGCCGGCTCCCTCGTTATTACGCGCATTCCCTCCACGGCCATCCTACAGGTTTACTGGGGTGTTAACGGGGCGGGAATCCCGGGTGGGGCTTATATCGTGAGTGTGGATTCGCCCCACCAGGTAACGATCAGCAGTCCAGCCACAGCCACGACCAGCCGAGATGCCATCAGTTGGGGAGGCACATTCAGCAATCCCACGGAACTATTTGATTTTGATCCGTGGACCAGCACAATTCGCCAGGTCACTTCGGCCCTTCCTGACGCCAACCTCCCCTACGAAGGCTCCTATCCCACACGCATGCTGATTCTTCCGACAGGACAGTTGCTCTTTTCTGACGATAGTTCCCAGCTCTGGGTGTACACCTCGTCGGGAGAGCCCAATCCGCTCTTGCGGCCACTCATCACGAACATCAGGTATCTGGGTGGCGGCAAGTTCAGGCTTGCAGGATTTCAACTCGATGGGCAATCTGCGGGCGCCGCCTACGGCGACGACGACCAGATGGACTCTAACTATCCGATCATTCGCATGATGAACTTAAGCGGCAATGTCTTTTACGCCCGGACGTCGGACTGGAGCAAGATCGCTGTGGGTGATGGAGCCGGACGCGAAACCGTCGACTTTACGCTGAATCCCGGGGTAACTCCCGGCGATTACTCGCTCATCGTGAGCGGTGCAGGAATTTCTTCGTTTCCGACCCTCATTCATATCACGGAGAGAGAGGTGAAAGGCTGGGGAGACTGATTCGGCTGCAGGATCGCAATTCAGTCAGCGAAGAATCCTTCAGCAACTCACGGCTTCTTGCACGTACGCGATCTCGATTGGGCCTAACTTCGCTTCCTTCTTGTGCCTGGGCCTTGGGCTATTACGAGTGGGGAGCCACACGACTCGGTTTGCCCTTCTCGGTTCCCCTGTCCTCCGACCGTGACCCTGATCTCTGTTGGGCCCTGGTGCACTGACCGCCAGAGGAAGCTCTACGCCCAATGCTACCCCTACCAATCTTTGTATTTCGTCCCATCAAGCAGGCATGGTCAAGGGCGCGATCACTATTAGTGACGATGCGCCCATAACACCGCAGATAGTCGGACTAAACTGGCACAGGCCAGTAGGCGCCTCTGCCTCAAAAGGACGGCTGGATTTTCGCTCTGGCGGCCCTTGGGATAATCCGACAGGGAATTCCAAACACTTTTGGACTCGTTCGACCTTGCTCCCGATTTTGTTCATGGGCAAGCAAATATCAAGCACAAGAATTCAGCATTTCAGATCAAGGCATCATTGCTGACACACTTGCAACACGGCACAATTTGGAGTTTGCAAACGCATGTGTCTCAACCACCTTTAGAGTCAGCTCTCCTGAACCCGCGGGCTGGATCGGACGCTTGGTCCGAGTGCACTGCCCATACTGGAATCGCGATTGGGCTGCTCATTGGTGGTTCTCTCTCGGTCTTGCGACCGGAAACCTGCTCGCGATTCTTCAGTCGTGTGTACCAGTGGAAGCGGTGGGAATCTGGACTGGAGCGGAGAATTTTGCAGAGAACCTCGCTGGGATCATGGCTCCACTGGCCGTAGGTTTCTTGCATCGCACGGCTCGTACGTTCCGGGTTTTGAACTCGCGTCGATTGTTCTTTTTGCAGGAGGGCTCGCATACTGGTTTGTCGTCGGGGAGTTGAAGCCCCGAGACTCCTAGGGCAAGCGATTTCGGCGAGAACGTTTGTACTCACGGCGTTTGAGCTCCCTGAGTCTCAACGTAAACCGAGTATAGGGACTGGCTGGCAGCCATGAACAACCTGTTCTTCTTGGTCCCTCCGAAACATAGGTTGGCACAGGTTTCAGGGAGGTGGATTTTCCCGATTAGCGTTTCGTCGGGCGCAAATATATGCACGCCGTTGTACCCTTCACCCCCCCATCCAGCAGCGGACCAGACATTGCCATCTACATCGCAACGAATGCCGTCGGAATTGCCGGGCGCCATATTTACAAAAAGGCGCCGATTGGTCAGTCGAATGCCATCGACTACGTCATACACGTAAATCGGATGTGGATCGGTGGGATGCTTTGGGACACCGGTGTCCACTATGTAGAGCTTTTTCTCGTCCGGGGAAAAACATATACCGTTCGGCTTGTCCAAATCGCTGACAACCACAGTCACTTCACGTGTTTTCGGATCGAGGCGGTAGGCATTGTCCGGCAACTCAAAGGGAGCTTTGTGGCCTTCGTAATTCGACATGATGCCGTAACCAGGATCGGTAAACCAGATCGCCCCGTCGGAATGCACTGCCAGGTCATTCGGAGCGTTAAGCATTTTTCCCTGAAAATGGTCCATCAGCACCGTGATCGTGCCGTCGTATTCCGTTCGCGTTAGCCGGCGCGTGTCGTGCTCACAGGTAAGCAACCTGCCCTGCCGGTCGCGGAAATTGCCATTGCTGTAGTTAGACGGACTGCGGAAAACGCTGACCTCTCCAGTCTCCTCCTGCCAACGCAGCATACGGTTATTAGGGATGTCACTGAACAACAGATAACGCCCATCACCGAACCACACAGGCCCTTCCGCCCATCTCGTGCCGGTATATAGGCGCTCGACGGCCGCGTTAGCAACCTTGTATTTTGCGAAACGCGGATCAATCACTTCGACCGCCGGATCAGGATAGAGCACCGGATGTTTTTGTTCTTGCGCTCCAAAGCCGAGCGGATCAAACACAAGCGCCGTTGTAAAACCGGCAGCCATGTTCATAAATATGCGTCTTTGCATTCCTTCCTCCAGGCAGACGAAATCCGGGGCGAGAGCACGTTATCACGCCTCTGCTGCGCAGAATAAGGCTTCTGCTGGAATCTTCTTCAATGCCACCAAACGGCTGCTCGAAAAGCCGAAGCTCTTAGACGGAACTGCATTCGCTCTCCGACGGTTACTAGGGTCGCTTAAGTATTGCGCTGGTCGAGAGAACTGCCAAGGGGCGAGATAGCATTGCGGAGTTGATCCCAGCAAAAATGCGCGACTGGGCCGCCTGTCAGCAGTGCGGCGCCACTCGCACGTAGGATTTGTTCAAGGCGCTAACCGAAGGACACCCCAACAGTTTGAGACACCTCTCCAAGTCGGACCGAAGCAGATCGAGTGCTCGTGTAACACCCGCTTCGCCACCGGCAGCGAGTCCATATGCATACGCACGCCCGCAGAGAACGGCACGCGCACCCAAAGAGATTGCCTTGACGATATCTGATCCCCGCCGGATCCCGCTATCCATCAGGACTTCAGCCTGATCATTGACTGCCGCGACTACTTCCGGCAGGACTTGGAGACTCGCAGGAACACCGTCAAGTTGGCGGCCTCCATGATTGGAAACAACCACCGCCGCGGCGCCATTGTCGAGCGACTGCTTGGCGTCTTCTGCCGAGAGAACACCCTTGATGACGATTGGTCCTTTCCACAACGCCCGAATCCACTGCATGTCGTCCCAAGAGAATGCCTCGCGCTTCATCGCAGTGTGCGCGTCCCGAACCCGGAGTACACCGCTTTCCGGGCTGACAATGTTGGGCATGTCGGGAAGACCTCCATCAAGCAGAAAACGTGTTAACCAGCGTGGCCGAACGAAAACCTGCGGAACGAAAGGAATCTTTGACCAAATACTCCCACGCAAAAGCTGTTCCATTCCATCCCGCAGTTCACGATCGCGCTGTCCAATAACGGTCGAGTCGATGGTAATCACAAGCACCGTGTATCCCACGTCCATCGCTCGCCGGAGTGCATTCTCTGCGGCAGCGCGGCCACCGGTCAGATAAAGCTGATACCAGACCTGTCCGGTAGAAGCAGCCTTCACGTCTTCGAGCCGGTGACCGGAGACGGTTGAGAGTATCAAGCCAACGCCGGCTTTGCCAGTCGCCCGAGCAGCCGCGATTTCACCGTCGGGGTGCATCACGCGGAGATAACCCACGGGTGCGAGGAGCAGTGGCATGGAGAGTTCCATACCTAGCACGCGAGTTCGGAGATCACACGCTGGCACGGCAACGGCGTGGCTGGGCCGAAACGTAATCGTGTCGAAAGCTCGGCGGTTTTCGCGAAGCGTCCACTCGTCTTCCGCACCACCGTCGATGTAGTTGAAGACAATTCTCGGCACACGACGGCGCGCCAGTTCGCGCAAGTCCTCGATATTCACAGCCCGGGACAATCGCGTGGTGGTTGAGATCGGGTTCATTCAGGAGTGCTCCAAGAGCGTTCAATCATCGAAATTGTCCGTCAGCCACGACCTGGTCGTAGCCCCGTCCGCGTTGTGCGCATTGAGCTCGTTTCCTTCATTATTGTCGCAACATTGTCGCAACGGATCATCATTGCGTGTCCGCTCCCGAACCGATGGCGACGACATAGTAGGTCGCGGGACCTGTACCGACGTTCTTGATGCCATGCTCCTCATTCGAGTGAACGAAGCCGAGACCGCCAGGGCCCACACGATGGCCGATGCCACTGATCGTAAGTTCAACCGTTCCTTCGCGGATAAGCCACATTTCCGAATGGAGATGATGATGGGGAGTGTGCGGATATCCATTCGGGGACAGAGTCGTTTCATGCACTTCGATATGCTCGCCTGTTGCCAGTCTGCCCTTCATGATCTTCCGCACCTGTGCATGCCCGAAGTCCTGAACGGGCAAACTTTCGAATGCAAATGTTGCCGACGGTAATGGATCATCCTGAGCGGCAACCACAGGGGCTGCTGTTCCAGCGACTACCAGCGCCGGAATGAGACTGCAGATTTCTCGCCTCGTCAACGACATGCGCACCTCACCGAGAATAACGGCTGGAACTTTTCATTCACGTCTGTGAAGGAGTCCAGCACGCACACCAGAAAGCCATTATCCATCTTGATTTGAAACCCTCAAACATTTTAGTCATGGAAGTAGATGGCATGGCGGCGCCGAAGATTATCGATTTTGGAGTGGCCAAGGCACTACCCCAGAAGCTGACCGCGGACACGATGTTTACGCGGGTGGGGGTGTTGGTCGGGACCCCGGAGTATATGAGCCCTGAGCAGACCAGGTCTTCGGGTGAGGACATCGACATCCGTACCGATGTCTACTCGCTCGGAATCATTTTCTAGGAGTTGTTGGCAGGTGCTCCGCCAATAGAGTTGCAGAAAATCGCATTTGAGGAATTCCTGCGGAGGTTGCGCGAGGACGATCCGCCGAAGCCGAGTACGAAGATCCGCACAAGGGACTCTGCCACATCGGCCGAAGTTGCTCGCAAGCGTCAGACCGGCCCGGTCGCGCTGGCCAAACAGATGCACGGCGAACTGGACTCGATTGCGTTAAAGGCTCTCGAGAAAGACCGGCCCCGGCGCTATCGTTCGCCCTCCGATTTGGCCGCAGACATTAGGCGATACTTGAATAATGAAGCCGTGCTAGCAGTACCTCCTTCCGTTCTTTACCGCACCCGCAGGTTTGTCCGCCGCTACCGAGGCACACTGGTCACTAAGCAGTTCCCCGTTTTCTTTCCCCGACCATCCCGCTTCCTGCACGGTCGTGCAGTCGAAACCGCTGGCCGCCAGCGCTACTTTCAACGCCTTGGGCGCGCACTCGTCGATCAGTACTTTCATCCCAGATGCGCCATCAGGCTGTCCCGCGCCTCTTCCAGCGCCGCAAGCGCTGCCTCGCGCGTCACGGCTCGGATACTGCTCCAGAAACTCGCCCAGACTCTCGCCGCCTTCCAGATAATCCGTCAGCGCCTTGAACGGAACCCGCGCCCCAACGCAGAAGCAGATTACCCGCGCCCGATCTTCGCCCCTTCGATCTCCCCAAAACATCAACACGCGACTCAAATCCAAGGGCCGCGCACTTTTCTACCATACCCGGCAGGCCTTCTCGGACCAGTGGCTGGCCTTGCTTGCAGCCGAAGACTTTGGCAAATTCCGGCATGTTGGCGATGACGTTATTGACGCGATATTGATTCAAGGAATGCGGATTTGACAGTAGGTAGCGGAAATTACGAGTTCTTGGTGTCCGACAGTCAGTCGCCACAATCGGCCGCAGAATTCTCGCTGAAGCCCAATAGTCTCTCCATCAATGACTTGTTGGGACGACGTTGAAGAATCGAGACCTATGAGCCGAATTCTCCCGGACTGCCTGCCGCAAACGACAGTCGGGACGGGACTTAACGCCCAACCCGCGGGCGGCGTTGGAGATGCCCCGAGTCTCTAAAATCTTTCCGGTTCCCTGCCGTCTCGCTCGAACCCGGCAGACCGGACGCTAAATGGACGCTACGGAAATCGCCGCCGAGATCACAGAAGTTTTATTCCAGGCGCGGGGCCGACGCTCGGAGCTTGCATCACGCCTCCCCTTGTGCGCCGTGGACGCAGGCGTGCCTCTCGAAGTCCTCTTGCGCAACCCGGTTGAAGGCGAGCGCAGCAACCGTGCTCTCCAAGAGAGGAGTCGTCATGCCCCATTTGCAGCGGGAGCAGCACCAGCCGCTGAAGTCGTCACCGTCGACCCGGATCAGGTGTTTGTCCATGGTATCTGCCTTTGCGTATCGGGATTGGAGTTCAGAGTGTGATGGGTAATCTGCCATGGAATCCGCGAGCGGCAAAGTGCCAAAGGTGCTTCGCCGCAGCCCACGAAGGGTCAAGGCGGAAGATGTCCGGTTGCCAGGCTCGACAGGCTGGCGCGAATTCCGCGTGGCGAGGTCTCGAACTTCTCGTGATGTTGAGGTCGCGGATTCTGCTTTCTTTTGGCGGGAGAAAAAGGCACGTAGGATCGCGCCTTTGCAGTTTGTATTGGTGATGCGTTCTCGGCTTCCGGGCTCAGGCTGCCACTTCGAGCGGTTGGATGTGTCCGAGCTGAGTCAAAAGCGTGTATTGATCGTAGTAGCAACTGCCCGATTCGATCCGCCCTTGCTTGTCGAAGTGGCAGATCTCGCAGAAGGGCAGAGACATCTTGCGCCCAGTCGGCGTCATCGAACCCAGCGGCCCGTCGTTGGTGCCTTCGACGGTGAACTCGGCGACGCCATCGCGGGTGAAGGCGGACCTCAATCGAGTTAAGGCCGTTCTTCGGGAGAAGCACGGGGTGGTGCTGGACTAAGTCGTGATGCCGCACCTGTTCTCAACAATACCGCGATCAACGCGGCCTTTTGCTTGCGTGCCGCGTGTCATTTTCAGAGCGGGAGCGATTTCCAGTGGTTGTGGCGAAGTTGTCCAGAGCAAACCGATAGCGTTTATTTTTCCTCACAGCTTTCCGCGGCGTTGTGTCCACAAATCATGGTGTTTGGTGGCGACCAAAACGGCAGATTCCGCTCCACAACTTCAAAAATCTTCTAAACAATCCTGGATTTCGCAGCTGTGGGCACCACGACAAAGCGGTGTTGCGGTTCAAGGGAGCGTGACTCGAAGGCATGACCTTCCAGCGCACAAAGCCAGAGACCGCAGCGTAATTCTTCGGTTTGCGTCTGCTGGATTCGGACCATTCATTCAGCAAGCAGGGGAGCTGCCACGATCAGGGCCTCAATCTCCCTCCGCACTCGCGCGATCTCCAGCAACTTTCGATCCAAGGCCGCAAATACTTTCTCGACCAAAGCGGGGTCAGCAATCTTCACGCTGCCCGCGACCTTGGCATGTGGTTCGGGAAGGGCTGGCGGCCGATTCTTTGGCAAACCGCCAGTCTGCCCATGCAATCTCGCCAGGAATTCCAACCCGAAACAACGGCCATTACGATTGCGAACGGCAGCCATGACTCTCACAGGGTGCGGAGTCGGAAATTCAATCTCAACGAGATCGTCAAGTTCCATATCGATCCCGGCATGCAGAGCCATCCCGCCCTGACTCAATCCAGCACCCCGGCCAGGCACCGCAATCGCAGGAAGCCGGCTGCACGGAAGGATGCGGACCCGCAGCTCCTCCGGATACCGTTGCCAGCGTCGGGTATTCGCGTGAGACGAAGTCATTTGAGCAACCCGAGACGAAGAAAGCATGCCGAGCAGATCAAGACCAGGATTCCGAAAGCAACCGCTCCAAAGACGATCTTTAGGGCTCCTCTTCGTGACGGCGCCCCATGAATCATCGCGGATCGATACTTCGCAATCCATCGGTCTTCATCGGATCTCTGGCTCAAGTGCGACTGAATCGCGAGCTGTAGATTGCGCCGATAGTTTCGATCAAGCGCAACGAACCGAAACGCCTGCTGGGTGCGAGACAGAGGGCTCAGCATCTCTGCCTTCGCGAGCACCGGCCCTCCCTCACTGAGGAACATCAAGCTAGCCCGGGTGTTCGGATCGAGAGGTCGAGACAGACGGAGCATGCCGCCTGCCCCGGAAACAACCTGCAAACTGCCTGCCACGCGGCTCCCGTCCTGGCATCGAAGAACAGCAGGGGTGGGGTTCGGAAGATGCACTCGTGCAGCGCGTCGGGACGCGAAGACTGGGGGGAGGGCTGCCATACGAGGCAAGTATGTTACGCAATCAAAAGCAACAGGAAGATTACGGAAGTGCTTGACCCTTCGCAAAGCGACGCCCGCTGCGCAGAGCTAAGGCCTAACTAAGGGGATTTTGGTTTGTACTCGCCGAAACGCTGGAACAGTTACCAGACCCCGGATGGATGCCAGAAGAGACACTTCTGGACTTCTGGACTACCCTCTCGATGCTTTGTGTTGGAAACAAACGCTGCTGCCGGCATCTCTCGTCAGTACTGTGCCGTACGAGATACTGTACCCTACCGTACGGTTTCTACCGGATGGGACTCCCGCGGCTCAAGGTATAGGGTTGAGCCAACCCTTCCTCGTGCCGTCCGTCGGCCTGTACCTTGCGGCGCGGCCAGCAGCCTGCCAAGGGCCCGGAGGCTGCAAATGTCTCACTCAGTTCTGATAGCGGATGACAGCCTATTCATTCGGGAGGCCTTGTGCAATCTCTTCGAGCGGGAAGAGGACTTCGACGTTTGCGGAGAGGCAAAGAACGGAAAGGAGGCAGTCGAGAAGGCTCGGGAATTGCACCCCGACTTGATTCTGCTAGACCTCTCCATGCAGGTGATGAACGGGCTAGACGCGACACGTGTTCTGAAACGGCTGATGCCAGAAGTGCCAGTCATCATGTTCAGCCTGCACAGTGGTCCTTCCACCGAGAAAGAAGCCCGTTCCGCGGGCGCGTCCGCGCTCGTCTCAAAGTTCGAGCACGTTTCTGTCCTGCTCGGCAAAGCGCGCAGTGCGCTTGAGCCCAAGAATCACGAGAGTTCAAGCGTGCAAGCCCCCTTCCGCCAGCAGTCGTCGGTGGTCAGAAGCTTTGGTAATCATCATCCACCAACTGGGGGTACGCGATGATGCCCGATGCTCAACTTGCCAGGGGTGATATCTGCGGAGATCCAACGGGCTTGAGGGTCAGAGTAGAAGACGTCGACATCTACGATTACGTCCACTTCTCGGTCATTGAAAGAAGCGATTCGGGAGAGGATGAGGCGGAATCGGGACAGATGTCCCATGTGGCTTTCGTTCATCGCTTCACCAAGCTGGGCAATATGTTTGCTAACAGGCGAGCCGCTTGACCTTAAGGAACGCTCATCAGGTGCAGGGCCCATGCCACACGTGATACCAACGAGGATGTACAGGAAGAACTCCCCCCTTTTAAGATTTTCAATGTATAACTCGTTCAACGTTAATACTGGAAAATTGGGCAAGCGCAGGCGCTGCCATTCGGCAGCGCGAGGAGGGAACTCTTGCGCGGCGGCACCGCCGGGGAGGCCAAGGTCGAACCATCCGTGGGTTGCCCGCCGCCCGGGCGTTACCGCAACTATATCGTTCTAGGAGGCCGTTATGAAGAAGAGGATATTAGTGTGCGCGATGAGCGCATTGTTGCTTGCAATCAACAGTTGGGCAGACGACAAAGAAAAGGACGAGGATCGTCTGAAGAATGCCGGCACGGTGCTGATAGAGATTCTGAATATTCCAGACGACATTCCTCAAGATCTCCTCGACAAAGCCGACTGTGTAGTTGTTTTTCCATCGGTCCTCAAGGCTGCGTTTGTGGTTGGGGGCAGCTATGGCCGCGGTGCGATGACGTGCCGCAGGGGCGAAAATTTCAACGGCTCCTGGGGCGCGCCCTCAATGATGGCTCTTGAGGGTGGCAGCGTAGGCTTTCAGATCGGCGGGCAAGCGACTGACTTCGTCCTTCTCGTGATGAATGACCGCGGTGCGAATGGAATCTTGAGCAGCAAAGTGAAGCTCGGAGGGGATGCGTCGGTAGCAGCAGGACCAGTCGGGCGCAACGCGACGGCAGAAACCGATGTTTCGATGCGTGCTGAAATATTGAGCTATTCACGCGCGCGCGGACTATTTGCAGGCATTTCGCTCGAGGGTTCGACCATCCGACCTGACAACGACGCAAACAAGAGAATCTACGGGGAGAAAATCTCGGCGAAGGATATCGTAATCGCCCACGAGACGCATGTCCCTCCCGCAGCAGAGGGCCTGATCTCGACGCTTAACGCGAAGACGCCGAAGCACAAGTCGCCATAACAGTTGTTTTAATTCAGGCCTTCTTTAACCAAGCCAACCGCGGGTTTTCGAGCGATAGGAGCCCGCGCCGCG
>Ga0182015_10004612_pt1 | contig 14739 bp, 13 predicted proteins | sample 712P3MmetaG_FD_120478 | JGI IMG/M metagenome (GOLD analysis project Ga0182015, IMG submission 120478) | Permafrost microbial communities from Stordalen Mire, Sweden - 712P3M metaG | ecosystem: Environmental > Terrestrial > Soil > Wetlands > Permafrost | place: Sweden: Stordalen | collected...
GCGAGGTGCCGCCGAGCCATTCCCTGACGCCGTCCAGCACGGTGAAGGGGCTGATCAGGCCGGCCAGGTGCACACCGGCCGGGATCGGGCCTGAGCGGATGAGGACAAAGTGGACGCCGCCCCGGGCTACCACATGGCCGCCCTGCGGCCGGAACGGACCATGGCTGACCCGGGTCGCGATATGACTCAGCAGCCGGGCCAGCGTCCAGGTGAGGAAGAAGAAGATCGCTATCGTCCCCGTCGCGTAGGCACGGCGGCCGGTGAACGAGGCGAGCGCCAGCCCGATCGCGGCGAGCAGGACGGCCCACATCAGCCCGACGAGCAGGCCGGGAATGAACGCTCGCGTCTGCGCCCAGACGGCGCTGGCGCCGTGCGCCTGCAGGACGGTACCCAGGTAGAGCAGGAGTTCCGGGATCTCGATCATGATCAGGCAGGCGATGACGAACGCGGCGAGCTTGGCCAGCGGGTAGTCGATGCGGCGGATCGGGCGGGAGAAGTACAGCGGCAGGACGTGGCTGCGCAGGTCGCGGGAGACGAGCTCGGGCGCCTGCGCGGCGATGAAGATCGTCATGACGAGGACGCGCAGCGGGGCCACGTAGGTGTCGTAGGGAATCTGCCGGGCATGCGAGCTGCTGATGGCCACCGCGACCGCGTTCACGACGGCCGGCAGGCACATGATGGCGAAGGTGATCACCGGGAGGATCTTGGCCTTGACGCCGCGGCCGATGCCGAACGCGGAGCGCAGGCTGTGCCAGCAGAGCGCCCGGGCGATCTGCGCGCGGCCGAGCCGCCGGCCGTCATACCGGCGGTAGCCGATATCGTGGATGACCCCGGAGGCGCCGGCCGGGGCGTCAGCCTGGCCTGCCTGCCGCGGGCCGGCTGTGTTAGCGGGCATCGGCCGCTCCCGTCGTCTCGGCTGGCTCCGCCTGATCGTCGCGGAACAGTTCCTCGATCCGGTGCCGCCGCTGCTCCATCCGGTTCAGCGGCAGGCCGAGGCCGGCGACGGCATCGCGGACCTCGTCATAGGTGCCCTCGCCGGCCAGCCTGACCAGCACGGCCCGGTCCTGGGCCTTGGGGTCGAGGCCGCGCCTGGCGAGTTCGTCCATCAGCAGGCCGGTGCCTTCCTCGACTTCGATGATCAGCACCTGGCTCGCCTGGGTGAAGCTGGTGATCGTGTCGGCCCGCAGCAGCTTCCCGCCGTCGATCGCGACGATGTGATCGCAGATCTGCTCAAGCTCGCCGAGCAGATGGGACGCGACGACGATGGAGATGCCGAAATCAGCGCCGATCCGGCTGATCAGCTCGAGCATCGCGGTACGGCCCGCCGGGTCGAGGCCGATGGTCGGCTCGTCGAGCAGCAGCAGGCGCGGGTCTCCGACCAGCGCCTGGGCCAGCTTCACCCGCTGCTTCATGCCCGTGGAGTAGGTGCCGATCTGCCGGTACCGTTCCTCGTACAGCCCGACATGGCGCAGTGACTCCGCCGCGCGCTCCTTCGCGGCGGTCGGCGGCAGGCCCGATATCCGGCCCAGGTGGGTGACGAACTCCGTCGCCGTGACGTCAGGCACCAGGCAGTCGTGCTCGGGCATGTAGCCGGTCAGGCTCCTGATCTGCTCGCCGCTGCGCTCGCAGTCGTGCCCGAGCACGCTGGCCCGGCCTTTCGTCGGGGGCAGCAGGCCCAGCAGGATCTTGATGAAGGTGGACTTCCCGGCGCCATTAGCCCCGACCAGGCCGGTGACACCGGGCGCGACCGCCACCGTGAGCTCGTCGAGTGCGATCACCGGGCCCGGATAGCGCTTCGTCAGGGCCGTGGTCTCGATGACTGTCCCAGCGGCCGGCCCTCCGGCCGGATCCGCGGCTCGCACCGGTGCGTGAGCGGTCACGTTCCCTCAGGCCTCGCCTTCATCTGCGGTGCTGGCGCCGGAGCGGCCGATGTGCCCAGCCGGGCGCGCGGCAGGCGGGCCGGGGATGCCCGGCCGCGGATGCGGTATCCAGGATGCCGCAGGCGCGGGCGACTGTCGTCACTCCGCAGGTTGACTTTCCATCCCACCCAGGTCGTACCGGGCATCCCTGGCGGTGTGCGGGTAGCGCGATCATGACAGCCGGCCGGACCGCGGCTAGTAAGCTCCGGTCCAGGTGCCCAGCATGCCAGCCAGCGTTCACCAGGCCCGGTCAACGCGTTTCACCGCTTTGCGGGTAGACGCGGCATCGCGGGTGTCCCGCCCGCGAATGCCTTATCAGAAACGGAGATCCGTGCTCACCGGAGCCCAGGCTCACCGGCGGTCCGGGTGACCGTCATGCGCCGCCGCGCGAGGAGAATCCGCGACCTCGCCGCGCTCTCGGTGATCGGCTTCCTGGTACTGGGATGCGGCGGCACCAACCTGGCCGGGGCGCCGGCTACGCCGGGCAGTCAGTCCAGCCAGCCGGCCGCTTCGTCGCCGGCCGCCACGCCGCCGGCCCCGACGCCGCATGCCTCCCCGCCGCGAGCGGACGCCTCTCCCTTTAACAGCCGCCGCCTGCGCGCCTATCTGGCCGGCCGGTCCGGTCACGTGACCGCGGCGCTGTACGACGCGCGCACCAAGAAGACCTGGCTGTACCACCCCCAGTTCGCTCAGTACACCGCGAGCATCGTGAAGGTCGAGATCATGGGCACTGCCCTGCACGAGGCGGAAGCGGCCGGCCGGGACCTGCCGGCGGCGGAAGCGGCGCTGATGCCCTCGATGATCGAGAACAGCGATAATGACTCAGCGACCACGCTGCTCCAGGACGTGGGCGGGCCCCGTGCCATCGCCCGGTTCGACCGCTCTGCCGGGCTGAATGACACGATCCCCTCCAAGCTGGCCCTCATTCCCGGGACCTCGCTGCCCGGCTGGGGCCTGACCACCACCACCGCGCTCGACGAGGTGACCCTGGTGTCGAACTTCGCCTACCCGAGCTCGGTGTTGTCCGATGCCGCCCGTAAATACGGGCTGTCCCTGATGGAGCACATCGAAGCCGACCAGGACTGGGGAGTCTCCGGGGGCGTTCCGGCCGGCACGACCGTGGCCCTCAAGAACGGCTGGCTCCCGGTCGGGTCGTCCGGCTGGCAGGTCAACAGCATCGGCTGGATCTCCGGCCACCGCCGTAATTACGTGCTCGCCGTGCTGACCGACGGCAGCCCGACCGAGGCCTACGGGATCGACACCATCGAGACCATAGCGAGGGATGTCTACCGATCGCGGGCCGGCGCCGCGCCGCGGTAGCTGCTACATGCTGCTCACTGACGTCGCGGGCAGGCCGTACTGGGCCGCGATCGGATTCCACATATTGACGAACAAGGTCTTGTAATTGACCGCCTGGCTGTCGGCAGTGAGCGCCGCGCCCGACTGGCTCCCGGCCTGGCAGGCTGACTCCTGCTGCTGCGCCCACGCCAGGTAGTCACTGTCAGCGGTCAGCGAGTAGAAGAGCGCCTTCGTCAGGTCGGACTTCAGCACCGCGCCGTTCGGGAGCGTGCTGGTCGACAGGGCCTTGGCCTGGGTGTACTCGGTCTGCCGCTGATCGCGGACCTGCTGGATCTGGCGCACGCTGCGAGGCAGGCTCGTGCAGGCCGCGACTTTGTCCACCGCGTCAGTCAGGACAGTGCTGCTGGTAGCGCCGGAAGTCAGCAGACTACTGACGGCGGCGGCCTGGGCGCTGGGTGACGGCGACGGCGACGGGGACGCGGAGGGAGATGGCGACCCGGAGTGCGAGGCCGACGGTGACCTGGACGACGCGGGTATCGCGGGTGACGAGGCAGCCGCCGACGGCTTGTGGTTATGGATGACGAATACGGCGGCACCCGCCGCGACCGCCACCGCGGCCACCGCCACGATCACGGCAGCGATCATGCCGCGGGATCGTCGCGGCGGCGGCTGCGGCAGGCGGCCGGTGCCGCCCGGCCCGTAGGGGCCGTATGAGTCGTAAGGGCCACGCGGCTGGGCCGGCCACTGGCCGCCAGGATCCTGCGGCCCGCTGTACCTGGTGGCCGGCCCAGGGCTCTGCGGCGGGCCGGCCGCCTGCCAGGAGCCACCGGCCGCCTGCCAGGAACCGGCAGCCGCGGGCGGGACGCCCGGCGGAGCCTGCGGCGGCCGGAGATCGCGCTGCCCGCCAGGGGTGACGTTGCCAGCGGGGATCGCGCCCGGTCCCGGCGCGAGCCCGCCGATCGCGGTGGCGGGGGGCCAGGGCCGGGGCCGGTCGCCGACGGCCGGGCCGGCGCCGGGCCGCTGCGTGCCGTACGGCTCGGGCTCACCGGGAACCAGCCCCAGTGCCCGGCCCAGGTCCGCCGCGAACTGCGCGCAGGACCGGTAACGCTCGCCCGGCGATTTGGCCATCGCGCCGGCCAGCACGCTGTCGACCGCGGGCCGCAGATCGCCCCGCCGGGCGGCGAGCCGCGGCGGCGGCTCGGCAAGATGCGCGGTGATCATGGCCAGAGCCTGCTCCCGCCGGAACGGCGGCGCCCCGCTGAGCAGCTCGAAGGCCGCGCAGCCCAGCGAGTACTGGTCCGCGCGCCCGTCCACGTCACGCCCGTCGATCTGCTCCGGCGCGATGTAGTCGAGGGTGCCCACGAACTGCCCGGTACCGGTGATGCTGCTGGCGGAAAGCGACTGCTTGCTGATCCCGAAATCGGAAAGGTAGACGTGCTCTGGCTTCTCGTCGGGCCGGAAGCCGCGGCCCTGCCCGGTAGCCCTGGCGCTCGCGTCGAGCAGCATGTTGGCGGGCTTCACGTCCCGGTGGACCAGGCCGTGCTCGTGCGCCGCGTCGAGCGCCGCCGCGACCTGGGTGATGATGCTCCAGGCTCGCCCGCTTGACAGCGGCCCGCCGCGCTCCAGCAGCGACTTGACGTCGCCGCCCTGCACGTAGCGCATGGCGATGAACAGGGATCCCCCGGCATCCCCGGCTTCGTAGATCGGGATGATGTTGGGGTGGTCGACGGCTGCCGCCGCGCGTGACTCGCGGATGAATCTCTGCCGGAACGCGGCGTCCGCGGCCACGGCCGGCGCCAGCAGCTTGAGCGCCACCCGGCGGTCCAGGCGCTCATCGCGGGCACGGTAGACGACCGCCATGCCGCCCTGGCCGATCTGCTCTTCCAGCCGGTATCCGGCGATCTGGCCCGAGGGGGGCGAGCTGATCTCGGTCGGCGGCCGGTCGGGTTTCGCCCGCGGGCTGGCTGACCTGGCCGCCGGCCGGGCTGCCTTCGCCCGGGGCCGGGCCGCCGGCTTCGCTGCCGGGGCCGGGGTGCCCTCGCCCGGGGCCTGGGGGCTCTCGCCGTCGCCGCGCCCGCCTGCCCGCGGACGAGACGGGCGCGGCCGCGCCTGCGGCCGGGGTGTTTTCGTCCGGGACCGCGGCGACTTTCCGGCCGGAGCGGGCGTGCCCTCGCCCGGGGGCGGGGTGATCTCGTCGCTCACCGCGCCTCCCCCAGCTCCGCTATCACCCGGTCATCCGAAACATTGCACCGCGGGCCAGGCTTTGGCTCAGACCAGGACGCGGTTACCGCCCGAGCCGGCACGCTGAGGTTAAGCGCCGACCCTGCCATCGCCGACCCCACTAAGTTACTCCTTCGGCCCGTCCGCGCCCCAGCCATGGCGCCGCCCTTGTCAAGATCATCCTGCCGCTCAGCGTCACATTCCGGCGCGTCTGAGGATCAATCCTCCCGAACCGCTGGGGTTTCCGGTGCCGGGATCTTGAATTGCGGGACGCGGAGTGCCGCCCAGACCACTTTCCGGTGGAAGCCGAGCATTGCCCAGCCCCAGGTGGTGGCCAGCGCCTGGACCACCTGCAGGCCACGGCCGGCCTCGGCGCCCGGATCAGCCGGCCGCAGCACCGGGGGCTCGGCACTCGGGTCGGTGACCGCGCAGACGAGATGACTTGCCCGGTGCCACAGGCTCAGCTCGACCTGCCCGCACGCTGCCGCGCCGAAGTCGAGGCGGGCGCCATGGCACAGCGCGTTGGTGACAAGTTCCGATACCACCACGGCGGTGTCCGGGAACACCGCGGACATGTCCCAGCGCCGCAGCGCCTCCCGGGTGAATTCGCGCGCCGCCCTCGGTGACTCCGGCTCGGTCCCGAGCGCCCGGACAGCGGTTCCGGGCGGCCCGGATACCGCGGCTGGCAGTAACGCCGGCGGCCGCAACTGGCCCGGCGGGCGGGATAGGGCATCGCGAGCCATTCCGGTACCGCCATCGTGGTCAGTCCGGCCGGGAGACGCCTGATGTCCTCGGTGCATGAGCGAAACCCCAGAGCCTGACGCGGAAATATGCAGACGGGCCAGTCCGCACTTCCGATACCATGCCATCCACGATGTGCAGGTGCAAGTGCTGATGCACGTGCACTTTACGTGTGCAGATGGCTGCGGGATCATCGAATCGCCTGTTCACGGGCGATTGAACCTCCGATCCGTGGGCATCTGTCCTCCTCAGCCCAGCGAAGGGACATGGACGTGGATCTGCCTCACAACGGCATGCAGGCGACCCGGCTGGGCCGGGCCGGCTGGCGCAAGAGCCGGCGAAGCAATCCCAGCGGCAATTGCGTCGAGGTCGCTTTCCTGACCGCCGGCCAGGTCGCCATGCGTAACTCCCGGCACCCGGACGGCCCGGCCCTTGTTTTCACCCAAGCCGACTGGGACGCGTTCATCGGCGGCGCCAGGGACGGCGATTTCGGCCGGCTGCCCGGCTAGCAGCCAGGAATGGCCAGAGCAGCCGATATAACGACTGAAAGCACGATGTGGCGCGATAGCGCCAGGCGTGGGAGACTGCCGTGGTCTGGTGTTCGGGGAGGGCACATGATCACAGCGGATATCGGCGGTAGCCAGGTCCGCAGCTTGCTCGAACCGCCGGGTAACGGCGGTCCTACGGTGCTGCGGCTGCTACTGGGGGCGCAATTGCGGCGGCTGCGCGAGTCACAGCGGATTTCGCTTGAGGACGCGGGAAAGGTGATCCGCGCATCCCACTCGAAGATGAGCCGCCTGGAGCTCGGCCGTGTCGGCTTCAAGGACCGGGACATCATCGACCTGCTCACCCTCTACGGAGTGACAGACGAGAAGGAACGCGATTCACTGCGCGCCCTCGCCCGGCAGGCGAGCGGCCAGGGCTGGTGGCATGACTACTCCGACATCCTGCCCAGCTGGTTCGAGGCATACGTCGGCCTTGAGGAGGCAGCCACCCGGATCCGCGCTTATGAGATCCAGTTCGTTCCCGGCCTCCTGCAGACGGAGGCGTACGCCCGCGCGGTGACTTTACTGGGACACGCGGGCGCCCGGCCTGATGAGATAGACCGCCGGGTCAGGCTGCGGATGGCCCGTCAGGCGCTGCTCAGGGGCCCGCGAGCGCCGCAATTGTGGGCAGTGATCGACGAGGCGGTGCTGCGCCGCCCGGTCGGCGGCGCGGACGTCATGCGCGAGCAGCTTGAGCACCTCATCGAGTGCGCCGCGATGCCGAACGTGACGCTCCAGGTCATCCCGTTCCAGGCCGGCGGCCACGCCGCGGCCGGAGGGCCGTTCAGCATCCTGCGCTTCGCCGAGGCGGACCTGCCCGACGTCGTCTATCTCGAGCAGCTCACCAGCGCCATGTACCTGGACAAGCGCGAGACCGTCGATCATTACCTGGTGGTGATGGAGCGCCTGTGCCTGGACGCATTCCCGGCAGAGCACAGCACGGATGCCATCACCACGATCGCCGGCGAGCTGCTTTAGCGCTTGCGCGCGACGCCGCACCAGGCCGTCACGTCGGCATCGGAAACCCCGCCCGCCGGGCGCCAGCGCTGAGGCTGCACGACACCGGGCTCCAGCAGCTCCAGGCCATCGAAAAACCGCGTGACCTGGCCGTGATCCCGCATGGTGCCCCGGGCCGGGCCGAGCCGCGCGTTGATGCGCTTGGTCATCTCGGCAATGGCGGCCGGCTTGATGTCGCTGGCCGGATGCGCGATCACGAGGTAGCTGCCGGGCACCAGCGAGTCCATCAGGCGCGTCACGATGCCGTAGGGGTCGTCGGGGTCCGGGATGAGATGAAGGACGATCAGCATCATCACCGCGACCGGCTTGCTGAAGTCCAGCGTCTGCGCTGCCTCCGGCAGGATCTGGTCCAGGTCACGCAGGTCGGCATCCAGGTAAGCGGTGGCCCCTTCCGCGCTGCTGGTCAGCAGCGCGCGGGCGTGCGTCAGCACGATCGGGTCGCTGTCCACGTAGACAATCCGGGATTCCGGCGCGACCGACTGAGCGACCTCGTGCGTGTTGTTGGCCGTCGGCAGTCCGGTGCCGAGATCGAGGAACTGCCGGACACCGCGCTCGTCGGCCAGATAGCCCACCGCGCGGGCCAGGAACGCCCGGTTCGCCCTGACATCGAAGACGATGCCGGGGTTAGCGGCAATGGCCTGCTCGGCGGCCTCCCGGTCGGCGGCGAAGTTGTCCTTCCCGCCGAGCCAGTAGTCGTAGATCCGGGCAGAATGCGCCACCGTGGGGTCGAACGGGCTCGTCACCTGGCGCTGCCTGTCCCGGCATGCGCGCTTTGGCTGTTCACCGTCCCGATCTTACGAGCCGGCGAATCCGCGACCAACTTGAGGGCGCCCGCCGCATATGCGGCAAACTCGCGCTTTGCCCCCCGGCCATCGCCCGCCTTCATCCCCGGTAATCCGCGTAGCGGGGTCGGCCGCAGCAGGCGTCCGGGACCGGCTTCGCCTACCTGCGCAGCACGACAGCGCAGGTACTGTGCATCCAGACCGGCTGGCATAACGCCTGGCCGCCGCCGCCAAGTACGGCAGCTGAATGTCCGGGGTATGGCGGGAGAGTCCCAGATGACGCATGTCATCGACGGCAAGGCTATCGCTGCCGCCATGCGCGAGCAGACCGCCGGGTCCGCCGCCCTGCTGCGGGAGCGCGGGGTAATCCCGGCCCTGGCGGTAGTGGTGCCGACCGGGGATCAGAGCGCTGCCTGGTACGTGCGGTCCATAGAGCGGGCGGCCGGCGCGGCGGGGATCGACTGCCGCATCCACCGGCTGCGGCCGGCCGGCGGCAGCTTGCTGATCGCGGCCAAGCTCGCCGAGTTGTCCGCGGACCCGGCCGTACACGGGGTCATCTGCCAGAGTCCGCTGCCCGAGGGCGTCGACCTCGCCGCCGTCGGGTCCAGCATTGCCGTGCACAAGGACGTTGACGGCGCCAGCCCGGCATCCCTCGGCATGCTCGCGGCCGGCCTGCCGGGCGCCTTTCCGCCAGCGACGGCCGCGGCCGTGATGGAGATTCTCCGGCGCGAGGGCGTGCCGCTGCGCGGCCGGCGGGCCGTCGTGGTCGGCCGCTCCACCGTGGTCGGCAAGCCGACGGCGCTGCTGCTACTGGCCGAGCACGCCACCGTGACGATCTGCCACTCGCGAACGCGAGACCTGCCCGAGGTGTGCCGGGAGGCTGACGTCCTGGTCGTGGCGGCGGGTAAGCCGGAGATGGTGAACGCCAGCTATGTGGCCCCGGGCGCCATCGTGATCGACGTCGGCATCAACCCGACCCGCAGCGGGCGGGTCGTCGGCGATGCCGACGCCGACGCCATCGCCGGGATCGCCGCGGCGATCACCCCTGTTCCCGGCGGTGTCGGGCCGGTGACGACCGCGCAGCTGATGGACCACACGATCCGCGCGGCGCTCGCCGAGGGGTGCTGACCATGAGGTCCGTGCAGATCGGCGGCTACTCCATCGCGGTCAGCCGCGCTGGTGCGGCCAAGCCGACCGTCGTGCTGGAGAGCGGCTGCGGTAACGATCACAGCACCTGGTCGGACCTGCAGCGAGCGCTGAGCGGCCATGCCTGCGTGGTGTGCTACGACCGGCCCGGGGCCGGCCAGAGCGATCGGCCACGCGAGGCACGGACGATCGCCGCTGCCGCCCGGCTGCTGCGCGAGGTCCTGGATGCGGTAGGCGCGCACCGCCCGGCAGTGCTGGTCGGGCACTCACTCGGCGGCGTCATCGCGGCAGAATATGCGCGCTCCTACCCGGCCGACGTGCATCATCTGGTCCTGCTCGACCCCACGCCCGCCGGGTTCCTCTGCTGGGTGCTGCAGCAAGTGTCCGGGGATTCACCCGAGCCTGCCGAACGCAGAATGCACGAAGAAGCCGGGATGTTCAGGTCGGCGGATGGAAACCCCGAGCGCCTGGAGGGCGTGCTCAGCGAGCCGCTCCCCGACCTCGGCCAGCTGCCACTCACCGTGGTAACGCACGGGCCCGGCCTCCTGACTGCCAGGTACCCCCGCCTCGGCGGCGAGATCGAGGATCGCTGGCAGGCGGGCCAGCGCGCGTGGGCGGATGCCTCAGCCCGCGGCCGGCTGATCACCGCGACGGGCGCGGGCCACTACATCCACCGGGACGATCCGGACCTGACCCTGGCCGTCATCCGGGAAGCACTGCCGCCCGCCGCGAAGGCCAGCCGCTAAGCGCCGCCGGGCGGGTCGCCGGGCAGGCCGGCGGGTGCATGGACAGGCCGGCGGGCGGACAGGAGCCGCTGGCGGCGGGCCGGTAGTGTTTGGGAGCAAGATCCGGGTACGCGGTACGGCGCCCGCCCGTGCTCAGCTGGCCAGGATGCGGGCGGAAGGCTGGACGCCAGATGGCGGAGGGACGGCCGGAGGCAACCGCGCAAGCCGAGGAATCCCGGCGGCGGCTTGCCCGGATCGTGCTCGTGGCGCTGCTTGTCGTGGCCGTCCTGGCCGGGCTACGCGGCGAGGTCCGGCCGCTCGACTTCCGCAGCCTGCCGCGCAGTCGCGAGGTGGCCGTCGGCCTTGCCCTGGAGGCCGTGCTCGCCGTGCTGACGGCCGCCCTTGCCATCCGCCGGCGCCGGGCACCGCAGGCTGCGTTCCTGGTCGCGCGGCTGCGCGGCCTCATCGGCGCGGTGCTCACCATCGGGCTCATCGGCATCCCGGTCCTGCTGCTGCTGGCCAGCCTGCCGAAATCGCATGGCCAGCGCCACCCGAACCCGTTTCAGCGCCCCGGCCCTGGCCGGACACTGCCACCGCTGAAGCCGGGACCGGCGCTGCATCTGCCGGTCGGCGGGATACTCACCACGCTGCTCGTGCTGGTGATCGTGGCCGCCATCGCGGTCTGCGTGATCGTGCTCAGGCGCCGGGCCGGCCATCCGGTGGAGGCCGTCCTTGGGCCCGAGGACGACGATGAGGAAAAACTCCGGGATGCGGTGGAGTCGGGCCGGGCAGCGCTGCGCGAGCTCGACGACGCCAGGGCAGCCATCATCGCCTGCTACCTGGCCATGGAACGAAGCCTGGCCAGCGCGGGCGCCGCCCGGACTGCTGCGGAGACGCCGGACGAGCTGCTGGCCAGGGCGGCCGGCGCGGGCATCGTCCGCGGCGAGGCCGCCGGGCGGCTGACAGCGCTGTTCTATGAAGCGCGGTTCTCCAGCCACCCGCTGCCAGCGTCGAGCAAGACCGAGGCGCAGCTGGCGCTCAGCGAGCTGGCCGCCAGCCTCCACGCGCCGGCCGCCGCCGGGCCGGCCGGCGCCGGGGAGACGGCACCGTGAGGCCCGAGCCCCGCACCGGAACCGAGGAGCCGGCCGGGTCAGCCGACGGCTGGCGCGGCGCGGTGCCGGAACTGATCATCGCCGTGATCCTGGTGGTCACGGTTGGCGTCGCCGGGTACATCCTGGCCGGGCCGGCCGCGCCCGGGGTCATCGCGATCGCCGTGGCGGTGCTGGTGCTGGCCGGATTCCGCGGCATGCTGCCGGCCTCGGAGGGGCCGCCGGAGCCCGAGCACGGGATGACGGCAGGCCACCTCACGGCCTCGTTCACCGGCTTCTGGCGCAAGCGCGCGGGACTGGCGGACGGGACCAAGTCCATGGCCGCCTATGACGGCGGGCTCAGGCCAACCCTGCAGCAGCTGCTGGCCGCCCGGCTGGCCGAGCGGCATGGCGTCAGCCTGCGGGACGATCCTGAACTGGCCAGGCGGCTGCTGTGCCCGGGCCCGCGCGACGACGCGCTCTGGTACTGGGTTGACCCGGCCCGCCCGGCCAGCAGCGATCGCGATGATCCGGATACGTTGCCCGGCAGCCGGCCAGGGATACCGCCGCGCACGCTTGCCCGCCTGATCGACCGACTGGAGCGACTGTGACCGAGACGACCATCACGCCCCGGCAGACGGCGGAGCGGAGCGCAGCCGTCCTCGACGAGATCGAGCGGGCGGTCGTCGGGCACCGCCGCGCGCTGGAACTCGTGCTGATCGGCATCCTGGCCGGCGGCCACATCCTGCTGGAAGACCTGCCCGGGCTGGGCAAGACCCTCATCGCCCGGTCCTTCGCCACCGCGCTCGGCCTGGACTTCGCGCGGATCCAGTTCACCCCGGACCTGCTGCCCTCCGACGTGGTCGGCGCCCCGCTGTATGACCAGCGCACCGGCCAGATGGTCTTCCGCCCCGGGCCGGTCTTCACCCAGCTGCTGCTCGCCGACGAGATCAACCGGACTCCGCCGAAGACCCAGGCAGCGCTGCTGGAGGCCATGGGCGAGGGCCAGGTCAGCATGGACGGCGAGACCCGGCAGCTGCCGCGCCCGTTCGTGGTGCTGGCCACCGACAACCCGATCGAGTACGAGGGCACCTACGAGCTGCCGGAGGCACAGCTCGACCGGTTCCTGATGCGGCTGCGGCTCGGCTACCTGAGCCGCCAGGACGAGGTGGCCATGCTGTCCCGCCGTATCGACCGCGGCACGGAGAACACGACGCTCGGCCAGGTCACCGACGCCGCCGAGCTGCTGGCCATGCGCGCCTCGCTTGAGCAGGTCGAGGTCTCCGCCGACCTGCTCGAGTACGTGGTGTCGATCATCCGGGCGACCAGGGAGAACCCGCAGATCCAGGTCGGCGCCAGCCCCCGCGGCGGCCTCGCGCTGGTCCAGCTGGCCCGCGGCCAGGCGCTGCTGAGCAAGCGCGACTTCGTGATTCCCGATGACATCAAGTACGTCGCCGTGCCCGCGCTCGCGCACCGGATCACGCTGCGGCCCGAGCTGTGGGTGCGCCAGGTCAGCGCGGACGATGTCGTTGCCCGCCTGCTGTCGGCGGTGCCCACGCCGCGGACCGACCCGGCCGCGCACGGCTGACGGCCATCATGACAACCGGGCACGCAGCAACGCAGGGGACAGCGGAGACCGCCGGCCAGCCCCGGCCGGTCACGCTGCGCTGGGGGCCGTCCGGCCACGCCAGGCGCCTGCTCACCCTTGCCCTGGCCGGCCTGATAATCGCGGTGGTCACGCGGCGCGCCGAGTTCGCCGCGGCCGCCGGGCCGGCCCTGCTGCTGCTCGCCACCCGGCGGCAGGACCGGCCGCGGAGCATCAGGGTAAACGCGACCCTGACCTCAAGCCGGATGGTCGAGGGCGAGTACGCGGCAATCAGGGCGGACGTTTCCGGATACGGCGATCACACGGTGGACCTGCGCATCGACCCCGCCAGCGCGATCATGCCCGCGGCGCAGGGGCCGTCCGGGGTGCCCTTCCTGGCCACGCACTGGGGCAACCGCCCGGTCGGCGTGCTGGCGATCGTGCTCCGGGACCGGTGGCGGCTCAGCGAGGGCCGGGCGGAGATCCCGCTGCCGCGGATCGACTGCTACCCGCTGCCCGGCCACCAGGCCACCAGGGTCGTGCTCAGCCGGCTGCCGAGCCGGCTGGGCGAGCACGCCGCCCGGGTGCACGGCGAGGGCACCGAGTTCGCCGGCGTCCGCGAGTTCGTCCCCGGCGACCGGCAGCGCCGAATCAACTGGCCGGCCACCACCCGGCGCGGCAGCCTGCAGCTGAATACCTTCGCCGCCGAGCGCGTGCAGAACGTGGTCGTCGTCGCCGATGCCACCACGGACGTCGGCAGCCCGGGCGCCACCACCTTCGACCTGGTGTACCGCGGCGCCGCCGCCACGATCAGGGCCTACCTGGCGGCCAGGGACCGGGTCGGCTTCATCGGCTACGGCAGCCAGCTGAGCTGGATCCCCCCGGCGGCCGGCCAGCGGCAGTTTCACCGGATCATGAACGCGATGCTGGCCGAGCCCGGCGGCTGGAGCGCCGGCGGCGCGATGAACCGGCTGCCTAGGGCGGCCCTGCCGCCGGGCGCGCTGATTATCGTGTTCAGCCCGCTACTCGACCCCCGGCTGGTCGAGACCCTGCGTGACCTGCGCGAGCGGGGCTTCACCCTGCTGATCATCGATGTGCTTAATGCCGCTCCGGCCAGCGGCACGGACCGCATCGCCGGGCTGGCCCGGCGGATCTGGCGGATGGAGCAGCAGGCGATCAGGTTCTCGCTGCGCGAGCTTGGCATCCCGGTCGTGCACTGGGACGGCGAGCAGAGCCTGGATGAGCCGCTCGCGCCGTATACCCGCAGGGTGATGGTGAGCCGGTGACCGGGCCGATGCGGGCGCCGACACCCGCCCGGGGCCGGACCGCGCGGCTGACGGCGCGGCCGCGGCAGTCCCGGCTTATGGTGCGGGCGCGGCAACCCCGGCTGGCAACCCGGGCGCGGCAACCCCGGCTGACCGCGCGGGCGCGGAGCACCGCGGCGGCCGGGCTGCTCGCCGCGGCGTGCATCGCCTGGTCGGCGAGCCCGGTGGCCGACGGCGGGATGGGTACGCGGCCGGCCCTGATTGCCGGAATCGGCAGCGCGGCCCTGACGCTGGCGCGGCTGGCGGCCGGCGACTGGGCGCCGCCGAAAGACGTCTTCGAGAACGTGATCGTCCGGACCGGGCGGATGCTGCTCGAGCTGCTCAGAGCGGTGCCGTGGGCGGAGGGA
>Ga0182015_10004613_pt1 | contig 14739 bp, 12 predicted proteins | sample 712P3MmetaG_FD_120478 | JGI IMG/M metagenome (GOLD analysis project Ga0182015, IMG submission 120478) | Permafrost microbial communities from Stordalen Mire, Sweden - 712P3M metaG | ecosystem: Environmental > Terrestrial > Soil > Wetlands > Permafrost | place: Sweden: Stordalen | collected...
ACAAAAGACAAACTTATGCACCTCTTATTATTCTCACCCGTTTTTGGCAGTGCCATCTGGATTGGGGGCGGTGGGGTTGGCCTCCTGCTCGTCATCATCATCGTAGTTTTATTGGTTCGATAATGTGAAAACAAAGATCCTTGCTTTAACCCTGATGATCGGCCTGATCGCTGTTGAATCGGCACAAGCGGCATCTTCCGCAGGCAGCGCTTCAGCGCAAGCTGCTCCGGCAACAACGGCACCGGGCAACAGTAGTCAGACCATGCCTTCACAAAACGGCAATCAACCGAATACCTTCACTGCCGGCGCTGCAACCAACAACGTAAATCCTGCGAATACAAATTTGTCAAACGGCACCAATGGCAATAATAGTGCCGTGGGCGGGAATAACATGAATGGCATGACCAATGGGGTCAATTTCAACCCTTACAACCCTTACGCCACCTATACCAATCCCAACTCCTCCTACATCAATCCGAACTCTACCAACTTCAGTCCTGGCTCCCAATACACCAATCCCTACGCCACAGAAACCGCTGCGGCTGCTTCTGCCACAACCAACGCCACATTCACCAATTCAAACTCGTCGAACGGCAACGCCAATTTATCGAATACCAGCACCAATAGTCATCATTGGTGGTGAACTGGCTGCCCAGAAAGGGATACGCGACGATGTGAAAGAGTTCGGCCAGATGATGGTAATGCATGTAGCCACGCGAGACGACTTCCGAATCCAGCAAAACCTACGCTGCCATTCCACATCTGCCAAGATCAGCAAACATGCAATTTGCTCTTGTTGAAGGCATTGCGTTTGGCAAAATGGTCCGGTCGCAGATCCACGGCTGCTGCGGCAGGTGACCGGGTTCACGGGTTCAAATGTGCGCCAAAAGTGTTATTTGCTCTCAGTCATTCGCGGCAAAAGTTCTTCAACCAGACATGCAGTCTGTCGGGCAAGGAATGTTTGAATGCCGCCCGCGCAGAAATATTTACGTTGGAATACCAGTTGCCAATTCATTGAGCTAATTTTATTAGCCAAAGATTTACATCGCCTTTGCTGACCATGCGGTTTGTTCTTGACCGTCGCATCAAGCGCGTTCCGGCAATGTGCGATTGAATGCCCGCCTCCCGACCTGAACATCCAGCCGGTGACGCCCAATCAGGCTCACCTCTACTGGCCGACGTGGGCGGGCGGATACTTGCTGCAAGCGACGCCCTCACTCACCAACACCACGTGGACGGGCATCACCAACGAGCCGATTTCAAGTGATAGTCTATTCAACGTGACTAATACTATGAATCCCACCAACCAATTCTACCGGCTGCTCAAGCCTTGAGCGCTTGCTGATCAAAATTCCGGCGTTCGCCTTCCACAAGCAAGGAAGTATCAATGAGGATTCTCATTTCGCCTTGTCAGTGGTGGCAAGGTTGGCGGCGATTTCTTTGGCGGTGTCGGCATCCAAAGGGGAGCGTGAACGGTAGAGCTTGGCGAAGGTGTCCGCACTCATCCCGGTTTTTTTGAGACGATGTTTTTTTTCGGGCGTGATGAACCAGCCGTCAGACTGTTCACGCACGATGTATTGATCGCCGTCAACCAGTCCGCGAATGGCCAACCGGCTTTGGTCAGCTTTGGTCACGGTCATCATGCGGGAAAATTCCCACGGAAAACCCGGCAGTTCAAGTGCATAAAATCAATCCCGCCGGAAACAAACGGACATTTCTGATTTTCCGGTTCATTCCGTCCAGGTGATTATTCCGTCCGGCGCGATTCGCAGCCACGCGGAAAAGCGTCCATCTGTTAATGCCGCATGTCATGTGAATCGTGTCCCGTGTTCGTGGTGGTCTTGGAGCCGGGCGAGATTCAGATTTTTGTCTATCATCCACAATTCCACCGGGCCCTTATGGGAAGAAGACCCCATGGAATCTGTTGCCTGGCCGTGTCATCTTGGAGACATGAAAACATTACTCTTCGTAATCATGCTTCTATTTTTATTCGCTGGCAGCGGATTTTACCTGGGAGGTTCAATTGGCGGTGTGATTGGCCTAATTCTATTGATTTGCCTTTTCCTCCATCTCACGGGAGGATTTAGCACGCAAAGTAAATCACCCGATGCGGCGATATCACGCGAGACAACCGGCGGACGTCGCTCCGATGGTTTAGTGGGGTAAAGACCCGATATTAACCGTGCAGCGGTGTGTTATTGGCAAGTATGAATATATTTCTCGTGTTGCTTGTTCTTCTGCTATTGTTCGGTGGTGGCGGGTTTTACTTTGGAGGGCCATTCATCGGCGGCGGCGGAATTGGCTTGATTCTGTTGTTATGCGTTGCCGTCTATATCCTGGGCGGATTCCGCACGAAAAGCTGACAAACTTCCTTGAGATATGTGAAAAGAATTTCAGCCATGAATGAAAATGTCGAGAGCTTCGGGGACAAAAAGATGGCAACGCGGCGACCCGGGCGATTAACAGCGCACACAAACTCACGCCAGCACAGGCGTCAGGTTGTGCTGGTCACGGAGCGCGTGATGCTGCGAGATAAAGGAGTGCCCGGCTGGTAAGATTTCTTCAATCACATTTCTGTCAGAATCGTCGCCAATGTTTTTGTACCTTGACTGTATAAGTTGTTCTTTGACCAGTTCTTGAATGATTTCTCCCGAAAATCCGCACTCGCGCATGGTTGGCCGCACTCCGGAATAAATTATATCCCGCAGGCGAATTAGCGCTACCAGCTTGTCGTTATCTTTCATTGGTTATGCAGAATCATAACATTTTGATGCGTGCCAGCATATGGGGTGTTCACCCCATAGACAGCTTTCTGTCCGTTAGCGATGGCAAACCTGCTGGCGCCACTTGGTGCGTTGCCGGAAATGATCAAGGATAAGTCAGCTGGAGAAAAACACTGCCGTTGGCCGGATCAACTGGAATGAAAATCTGGTTGGTCAGTTGTGAATCGGGGACAACGACCCAATTCGAGCCCAAGCCAGTGCCCACACTGTTTGTCTGGATTTGCAACGACCAGCCGAGATGGTCTTGCGGCCAGGAAAGTTGCAACTGGTTCCCATTGATCTGGACGGCCAGGCTGGTTGGCGTCAGGGAAGGCAGGGGTGCGGCGCTGGCCTGGATGGAATCGGCGCTTTCAACAACGGAAGCCACGGCCGTCACAACATAAAAATAAGTCACCCCGTTGGTCACATCGGCGTCGGAATAATTTGTCGTGACCAGCCCGCTGAAGACGGTCGGGTAAGGCCCGTTGTTGCTCGTGCCGCGATAGAGGTTGTAACTGGTCGCGCCCGCAACGGCATTCCAATTCAAATTGATTTGTAAGTTTGTAGCCGTGGCGGTGAGGTTTGTTGGCGCGTTTGGCGCGGGCAGTGAAACCACCAAATTTACCTGTCCGGTAATGCTGGTATCGAAGGCGTAATTGTAACCGCCGGGTGTGACGCCTAGTGCCGGGAGAGTGCCGGTCAGGGTGCCGGCATAGGTCAGCAACGTGTAAGTGCCGTTGGTAAATCCGCTGCCGCCGCCGACATTAACCGTGCCACCGAGTGTCAGGTTGCCAGTCACGGCGACGCGGGCGGCGTTTGTGCCGAGCACATAATTCAAAACGGTTGCAGGGAACAAGGTCAGGTTGTTGCTGACGGTCAGCGTGCCGGCGCCGATGGTGAGCGGGCCGGCGTTAAAGACATTGGTGTTTTGCAGCGAGGCCCGCGTGTTGTAAAGTGACAACGCGTTTTCATAACCATTGGTGGTCAGGCCATTAAAGGTGACAAGGTTGGAGTCGGGACTGCTGTTGGTGACGGTCAACTGGGCATTATAGAGCAGAAAAGTGCTGTTCCCGGCGGGCAGATTAATTTGCGAGTCGGCAAACTGAATCCCCTGAACGTTGTAAAGATCGAACGCCTCGGAGGCCGTGATGTTGACGTGGCTTAAAATAATGTTGGTGGCGGGCACCTCCATGCGTCCCCAAATGATGCCCGGGACGCCGCCGCTGACCACGGTTGCGGTCACGTTGCTGATGATGATGTTGCGCCAGACCGGGATGGTGGTGGAGGCAACCGTCTGGCTGGAGGCAATCAACGGCGTGATGTCATTGGGCGTGCCATATTCGTTGTAATAGCTGTAAATGACAATGGCACCATCAACTATGTTGGTCATGCCGAGGTTGTAATAGAAAAGATTTTGCGCCATGCCGCCCTCGCCGCTGCCGCCGCTGGTGCTGTCATCGGACTTCATGCGGATGCCATAGTCGGTGCCGTTGAACGTGCAGTTGATCACCGTCAGGTCGGAAACCCCGTCGGCGGTGTTGCTGCCAATGGATACGCCGTGTCCGGTGCCGAAAGTGCAATTGGTGACCAAGATGGACGTGCAGATTGCGGAACTGCTGCTGCTGCCCAAGGCGATGTTGTCGTCCCCATCATTGATGATGCAGTTCTGAACCAGACAGTTGGTTCCAACCAGATCAATCCCGTCCGTGTTGGGCGAATTGCCCGACGTATTGATCGTGATGCCCTGAAAAGTGATGTTGTTATCGGTACTCTTGAAAACAAAGTGCATTTTCGGCGGGTTTTGAACCGTCACGCCCTGAATCAACACCCGTCCGCAGCCGTTGAAAAAGATCATATAAGGCCGGTCGTTGTATACCGAACCGGACGAGGCCCACCAGGCCGCGCCCTGGCCGTCAATGGTTCCCGAACCGCTGATCTCAAGGTTCGTCACCCCGCCGGCGTAAAGCAGATCGCCATAGGATTGTTCGTTCCCGCCTTGTGCCGCAAGATTTGTCCAAAGGTTGATGGGAAGCATCATTAACGTCGCATTGGCATCAATCTCCAGGTTCATATTATTGGCAAACGTGAGCGGCCCCGTCAAAAAGGTGCCCGGCCCGGGAATCCTGACCGTGCCGCCATACAAACCATTTGAATCACCTCCCGCCGCCGCCGCATTGATGGCAGCTTGAATAGCGGCAGTGTTGGTCGTCACGCCATCGCCCACGGCGTTATAAGGCGCGTTGGTGATGATGATGATATTGTTGGTGTTGATGTTCGGCAGCGTTGGCGTCTGCGCGTCCGCCGCCGTCGCAAACACAAAAATGGCGGCGACCGCAGAGCAAACCACGGCGCAAAAACAGGGGTGACAGCGGGACTTCATAGTTTTGAGACGGATATATTTTCAGGAACTTAAAATTATACCACAAATCGCATCATTTCGCCGGTTCCAGCGAGCAATCCACCAGCTTCACATCGGCATCCAGCACCACGTCCGGCTTCTGGATCTGCATGAAGCTGGAATTGTAAATCCGCACGCCGCTGATGCTGGCGGCGGGAAATCCACGCACGTTCAAAACGCGCGGCGTCCTGGCGACGTGAATGTTTTCCATCACGACGTTGCGCGCCACCGGGTTGAAACCGCCCTTTGCGCCCTCCTCGTAAAGGAAATCAATCTGCAAAACCGAGTCCTTCACCAATCCGACGTTCACGTTCCGCATGAAAATATTTTGCAGCACGCCGCCGCGAACCGCATTGGATTTCAACCGCAACACGCAGACCAGGTCCGGACTGCTCATCTCGCAATTTTCCACGAACACATTGCTGCAACTGCCGGAGATCTCGCTGCCGATGGCCGTGCCGGCGTGACCGTCACGCATCGTGCAATCGCGGATGATGATGTTTTGCGATGGCACGCCAACCCGGCGACCGTCGTTGTTGCGCCCGGACTTGATGGCGATGCAATCATCACCCGTATCGAACAGACATTTTTCAATCAACACATCCTTGCAGCTTTCGGGATCGCAACCGTCGTTGTTCGCGCCGTGCGAAACGATGTCCACGCCCCGCACCGTGACGTTCGTGCAGAGCAGCGGATGAATCTCCCACATCGGCGACCGCCGGATTTTGACACCTTCAATCAAAACATTTTGGCATCGGTTGAACTCGATGAAATCCGGGCGCAAATGATCGCTCTCGCCAAACTGGCGTTGTTCCACCGGCACATTGTCATCCGCCATTTTCACCAGTTTCGCGCGCCCGGCGGTTTTTTTCCAGGCCAGCCAGTTTGATTCGTCCGCCTGGCCGTCCAGGGTGCCCTCGCCGGTCACGGCGATGTTTTTCTGGCCGAGCGCGTAGATGAGCGGCGAGTAATTGTAACATTCCGTGCCTTCGAACCGCGTGAATACGACCGGCAGATACGCTTGCGGGTCGGTGCGGAATTCAAGCACGGCATTGGCTTCGAGATGCAGATTCATGCCACTCTTCAGATGGATTGCGCCCGTGAGAAACTCACCAGCGGGAACAATGACGCGTCCGCCACCCGCCTGCACGCACGCGTCAATCGCATTGCTGATCGCCGCCGTGCAGTCAACCTGGCCACCGGCCACCGCGCCGAAGCCGGTGATCGCAAAATCGCGCGCGGGAAATTCCGGCGGAATGATGTGCTTCAGAATTTTTGGCACCTGTACCCATTCGGCCTGCGTGTCCGGCGCGTCAATGGATCCGGCTCCGGACGTGAAGGTGGCGAAAGCGAGCGTGACAGCGGCTGAAATAACAGAAACCTTGCAAAGTTGACATTTGAGGATCATTGGACTTCGTAAAAAAACGGGTGCTGGACGTGCCAGCACCCGTTGAAAACTTTCAACTCATTGTTACCCGCGCGCCTGGCGAAAACGCATCGCCATACCGAGCAAGCCAAGACCTCCAAGTCCCGCCAGCGCAAGCGTGGAAGGCTCCGGAACAGGCGTTAGCACCACTGAAACGTCGGTGAAGTTCAAGTCGAGGGGTCCAGGATTGGAGCCTTCAGCCTTGCCATAGGCACCAAAATCAATTCCATTGAAAGTATTATTAAGGGCAGGGCTTTCTGTGTCAGTCGTCCAAAGATCTGATCCAATTTCAACACCACCTTGGGTGATTTCCTCCGTGATGATGTTGTAAGTGGCACCTTTTGTGATGGTATAGGTCAAAACATAAGGCGTGCTGGGGAGTACAGTCCCATTACCTGTTGCTGGTGTGGAGCTTAATTGAACTGGTGACGTCACTTTTGAATAGTAGCCCAACTCGTTGGCATTACCGGCACCCCCCGGACGAGAGTAGAATTTATCTGAACTGCCAGCCGCTGTGCTGTACCCCACGTCCCCAAAATAGCCGGTCCAAGTTGCGGTGGCACCGCCGGTGGCCGTATTGAGCAAATTTCCAGTCGGCGCCGATCCATTGTCATTGTAGAGACCCACGAGCAGATAGCCGCCATTGCCGGTGACTGTAGAGTCAGTAGTGAAATCCGCCGTGAGGCTGATGGAGTCACCCACATTAACGAGTGAACCGGATGTGAAAGTCCCGAATTCTTCGTTCACAATGCCGGAGCCGTCGCCGGTATCCTGACCAAGCGCCAACCCCTGGCCGGCGGTGGGGTTGAGCACAGACGTCGTATCGGCGGCGCTGCTATACATGTTATACCATTCCGATCCAAGGGAAGAATCGGTGGCAAAATCATCACTAAGTAATGTCTGGGCCGTGGCTGGCTGGCTGGCCATGGTCAAAAGCAAGGATGTGACGGCAAAACCGGGAATAACTGAATTCAACCGTTTCATGATAAGAATTTCCTGTTTGAGTTGTTTATTTGTTGGCTTAACGTCCTATACTCTACCATGCGCCGGCGGTTTGTCTGCGGTGTTTCCTTGCAAACCTATTTGAAAATTGTGCATCGGCTCATCAGATTGTTTTATATCAGTTTACCCTCGGTTCGCTGAGGAGCGATCAATTCTCAATTCCCGTCTTCCAAACCTTCGACCTGCGCATTTTCGGCGCTGAATGCCGGGCCGCTGCTCACCGTCACCGAGGAATTTTTGAACTGGATGCCCATGGCGTTATGGATCGTCAGACCGGTGCCGGAAGTGAGCATCACATTTTCAAAAACCACGTTGGAGATGCAACTGTCCGGCAAACCCAGAATCACGCCGGCTGATTTCTGGCAGGTGGCCTTGAGATTGGTGACACGGATGTTGCGATAGGCCGGAATATTTTCACCGGTGGGCGGCGCGGAAATGGTCTTCGCGGCGGATGGCCGGGTCGTATCTCCCGCCGAGTTGTTCATGTAATAACAGGTGAACGTGATGGCCGGAGCGACGTTTGACATGGTGATGTCGCGATAACTGATGTTTTCCACGATGCCACCGCGTTTGACATCAGACTTGATGCGGAGGCCGTTCTCGGTGTTTTCAAACGTGCAGTTTTTCACCGTAACATTGCGCACGCCGCCAACGGTCTCGCTGCCGATGGACATCCCGTGTCCGTGCAGGAACGTGCAGTCCGTGACCGTGATGTCTTCGCTCTCAAATTCGTGGCCGCGAATTTTCTTTCCGGCCTTGATCGCGATGTCGTCGTCGCCGACATCAAACCGGCATCTGGTGAAAAGCATCCGCCGCCCGCTGGGGTCAATCGCGTCGGTGTTGGCTGCGTGTTCCGGCGCGAGGATCGTCACATTGGAGACCACCACGTCCTCGCAATCCACCGGCACCAGATGAAACTTCGGCGAATTTTGCAGCGTGATATTTTCCAGCCGCAGATTGTTGCAACGCTCGAGGACAATCAGGTTCGGACGCGGCAGCGTGTAGCCGGATTTCAACTGCCGCGCCTTTTCTGCCTCGCCCCACCAGACCGAACCGTTGCCGTCAATCACACCGCCGCCGGTGAACGTCACGTCCGTCAAATTGTGGCCGCCAATGAACGGAATGAACGCGCCGCTGCTGGCGGCCTTGAGCCAGTCGCCCGGCACTTTCATGAAGTCGCTCTGGTTGGTGCAGGCCAGCAGGGTCGCGCCCGCCTCCACGTCAAAGGTGGTTTTGGTGCGGATGACGAGCGGCCGGCTCAAATAAATTCCCGCCGGAAATCGCACGGTGCCACCGCCGGCGGTACCGCAGGCATCCAGCGCTTTCTGGATCGCTCCGGTGTCCAGATTCGTCCCGTCGCCCGTCGCGCCGAGTTCGCGCACGTCAAAAATTTTCGGCTCCGATCCCGAGCCGGTGGTCGGCGGCGCGGCCGCACCGCAAAGGATGATGCCAAATGACAACGCGAACAACCGGGTTGGAGCTTTCATAAAAATGACAAAAAATTTAAGCCTCATAAACGGCCGCCTTGTAGACGGGAGATTTTTTTAAGACGTCTTTTGCGAAACCGGAAATCCTGCGTTCAGAACCTGAAATGAGCTTTGTCAGCATGTGTCTTTCAAGGCGGATGGGTTGCATCAAAGACAGCAATATTCCAAATGAGACAGGATGTCATGCGCGGGTGATTGCATTTCACCTTGAAAAATATGCACTCCATGAATTTAGAGCATTGACAGAAATGATGTAGCGATGCGGAGCGGGGGGTTTGGCTTTTGGCAAGGGCTGAGTGAGGGAGCATGCCCGCAATGGCCTGTGACCGAGCCCAAGCGCAGCCAAAATGCCAAAAACACCGCTACTCCGCAGGCGCACGCTACAGGATTGATGGAATTGCTCTAACCGGCACCCGTCAAAATCCTCTCGGGACAAATACGTTCAGCAAGCCCCGTCATCTGCCGCTCCAGAGACCGCTGAATTGTGCTGGTTGAAGGTGCAACCGTGTGTCCGGTTCCGCCGTCACCGGCCGGTCCGGCAGATTGGTGCACAATTTTCAATCTCAATTGCAGAATATGGCACTTTTCTGAACCTGCACATGTGCTAAATTCTTTTTAATAACCTTTGGCACCAAAAGAAAAAATTTGTCTCTGAACCATGCATAAAATGAATCCCTTAAAGTCCGTGAAAAATTTGCCTCCGTCATCCCGGCCGGCTGGCAGGCCGTATTTGGGCTTTACCCTGATTGAGCTGCTCGTCGTGATTGCCATCATCGCCATTCTTGCGGCCATGTTGCTGCCGGCATTGTCTGCGGCAAAGCAGAAGGCCTTGCGAACCCAATGCATCAGCAATCTCAGACAAATCGGCGTCGGCTGGGCCATGTATTCCAGTGAATACAATGCGTTGATGCCCTGCAACTGGCCGGGGATTGTTGCAAATAATACAGTTGGTGCCGGCGGTGAATCCAGCCCGTGGCGAACCCACGAAATCGAACGGGTCGTGCCCGGCACTTCCACGATGGCCACCGGTGATGGAATCACCGCCCCGCAGACAACATCCGGTTGGTGGAACCTCGGTATCGAGTGGGAAAACAAGTATATTATCAATGGCAAGGTGTTCTACTGTCCTGCTGTCGCGGCGAACAATGCGAATATGACTTGGGCATGGTATGATAATTCAGGTGGAACGCCCAGCGAAGCGTGGCCTACGGGTGCCAATCCCCAGGCGGAGGCGGGGAGTGACGACAACGAGATCCGGGTGGCTTTCGATTATTATCCCCAATCAAAGAATGTAGAGCCAGTCGCAGGCAGCGCCGGTGATTTTTTTGCCCCGATTCCAGCAACAACCCAGGATCAATTGGACCTGACCAAGGCCATTTTTGCCGATCAAACCATGGGCTACGATTCGGTTGCACATAAGGCGGGCGGCTTTTCTGGAATTGATGCCATGTTCGGCGACACACACGTTCTTTTTCAGAGTGCCAAACGAACGCCTCTCGCCTTCAATCTCACCAGCTCCGGGGATTACCCTTGGGGCCTGTCAAGTGCGTCCGGCTCGATTGGAGAAAGCGGCGGTGGTGGAATCCCAACGTATCGTTTTGTCCATGCCGCCTGGCAGCCGTGATTTGGCGGCGGGCTTTGGGGAGCCAATCCACGCCATAGAAAGAGCCTCGTTTTTGTGGTTTCCGCCTCTGAATCCTTAATGTTAATGCGCCGGATAGACGACGGCTGGGAATGTGTCTGGCGGCCCTAAATTCGTGCTGAAATTCTTTTTGGTAACGCTGTTTGCTTCTTAATTTTTATTTTGCGTGCTTGCCTGATTTTGTTGTTTTCACGGTCTTTGCGCGAAATTCTGAACTGCTCGCAAAAAAATCATGGCGAAATACTAAAACAACACATTTATGTCTGCCAAAATTTATGCTTCGATGCGGTTATTTTTTATTGCCAGCGGCTTGCCTAGCGGCGACGGCCTGTTTTTTATTCTGGTCGGCGCTGCTGGCTTTGGCCTGTTTCTGTGAGGATTTCTTCTGGTTTGATTTCGGGGATTTATCGCCCATAACTTTTTTTATTTTTCTGCGGGTTGACTCACTTGCAGCATGTCATTTTCTCCGAATGGACGCATAATGTGATGCCACAAACATTGTGCTTAATGAACGTCAATCAATGTGTGTCAGTCATCTCACTCCGTCCATGGGGTGAACACCCCATACAGTCCGGCGGTTTGCATGGGCGCGCGGCGGACGGCAATCGGTGGCCCGCCGGATCACGCGCACGTTTCAACCAGCATTTGCGAGCGGCAAAATCTCACGATGAGCATGAGCATGAGGCGATTCACACGATTGACGAACGGCTAGCGGTTCCGTGCCCCGCTGTTCTCTCCGGCTACGGTTTCGGAAGCGGTGGAACATTGGTTTCGTAGAACCTGATTTGATTTTGGATTTCAGCGGCCTGCGTTGAGTCGCCTTGAGCATTAACCAGTTCAAGGGCTTTCCGGAAATGTTCCATGGCCTCGGCATGGCGGCCTTGATCGGCGAGGGCAAGTCCCAGGCTGTCGTGGGTCGCCGCATTGTCAGGCATAATCCGCAACGCCTGTTCCCACTGCCCGATGGCGAGCGGCAGGTTGCCCAGTTGGGCCAAGGCCGACCCCAGATTGTAATGGGCTTCAGCATAATCGGGCTTCAGCTCAAGCGCTTTCTGGTATTGCTGGACGGCCGCCGCGACTTGATCCAGTGAGACTAGCAATCGCCCCAGATCATCATGGGCTTCCGCCGTGTTGCCCCGGATCTCAAGCGCCTTTTGGAAATGCTCCATGGCTTCAGCGAACCGGCCCTGTCTGGCCAGCAAAATGCCGAAGTTATTGTGCGCATCCGCATAATCGGGCTTCAGCTCAAGCGTTTTCTGGTATTGCCGGGCGGCCTCGGCAAACCGGCCCTGCGAGGCCAGCAGGATGGCCAGATTATTGTATGTCTCCGCAAGCTCAGGGTTGAGTTCAATCGCCTTCTGATATTGCTCGACGGCCCCGGCGGGTTTGCCTTGGGCGGCCAGCAGGATGCCAAGGTCATTATGCGCCTCCGCCGAGCCGGGTTTAATCTCGATGGCCCGCTGAAAATACCTTCCTGCCTCCTCCAGCCGCCCTTCATCCAGGAACATCCTGCCCAGATTGATGTTGGCCTCGGCGTAGTCGGGATAAATCTCGAGGGCTTTTTGATAATGCCTGACGGCCTCGGCGGTCCGGCCTTGCGCGGCCAGCACAAGCCCCAGATTATTGTGGGCGGTGTAATTTCCGGAGGTGCAGGCGAGCGCGTGTCTCCACAATGTTCCGCCATCGCGCCAACAGGCGGTTTGTTTCCAGGCGCACACCATCAGGACGACCATCATGCCGCCCGCAGCCACGCCAACCCATTCCCGGCGAAGCCGCCACGAAACCGTCAAGCCATTCACACCCCAGGCAAGGATGAGATACAGCCCGATCTGCGGCAAATAGGTATAGCGATCCGCATGTGACTGGCCGCCCACCTGCACCAGCCCGATCACCGGCACGAGCATCCCCAGATACCACAGCCAGCCGGTCAGAAAAAAAGGAACCTTCCGCGCCGACCAAAACGCCAGCAAGGTCATGGAAAACAACCATGCGCCCGCACCCGCAGTCGGCCAAACCGGCAGACTTGAAGGGTAGGGATAAAAGACCGCCAGATGCTCCGGCAAAACCATCTGCACGATGTAAGTCACGCAGGAAACCGCTGCATTGCCGAGCCGGTCGGCAAGCGGCACCATTGACCGGACGGCTTCCCGTTGCGCCAAAACCGTCGCCACGCACGAGGCGGCGCTCAATGCAAAGAATGGCAATTTTTCCAGAAGCAGGCGTGAAATGGTTGAGTATTCAAACCGTTTCAACGGCCAGAAATCCAGCAGCAACAGCACCAACGGCAGTGTCACCAGCATGGGCTTGCTCATCAGTCCCAGCGCGAAAAACAGCAATGCCAGTCCGTAAAAAACCTTGGCCTTTGGCATCGGGGTTTTTTCGACATGGCGCGCATACATCAGCAGGGTCAGCATGAAAAAAAGCCCGCTCAACACGTCCTTGCGCTCCGATACCCAGGCCACTGATTCCACATGCAGCGGGTGAACGGCGAACAGCGCCGCCACCAACGCGCTCCGCCATTGCGCACCCGTCATCCGCCTCAACCACAGAAATAACAGCACGGTGCTGGCTGCGTGCAGGATGACATTGGTCAGATGCGGCCCCGCCGCACCGGGGCCAAATAATTGTGCATCAAGCATGAGGGACAACCACGTCAGCGGATGCCAGTTGCTGGCATATCCGGTCTGAAAAGCCCACATCACACCGCTCCAGGTCAGTCCAGCCTTAACATGAAGATTGGAATAGAAATACTGGTCGTCATCGTAATTGACGAAGCCGTGCCGGAGCGTCTGGCCGAAGACCAGAAACACCGCCACCACCAGCAGAACGCAAACGCCGAAATCCATGCGTTTGCCGCCCGGATTGATAAAACGCGGCGGTGATGGGAGAGGCGGGTCGCTCATGTGCTGTTGGATGGATCCAGATTTGGCGGTAACGCTGCGTTGCAGGCGTGCGACGGACTCACTTTTCTTCCCTAGACTAGATAAAATCTCCAGCAGGTCAAACAGTTAGAATTCAACCCGACAGCTATATTTCGCGAGTCGCAACCACCCCGCCGTGCGACCATGCTTGTCAACAAACCGTCGTTCCAGTTACAAATTGGGCGTGCTAAATTTGCCTCCGCCGGTTAGAGCATTGACAGAAATGATGTAGCGATGCGGAGCGAGGGGTTTTGGCTTTTGGCAAGGCTGAGTGAGGGAGCATGCCCGCAGCGGCCTGTGACCGGGCCCAAACGCAGCTAAAATGCCAAAAACACCGTTACCCTGCCGGGGCGCAGGCGCACGCTACAGGATTGATGGAAATGCTCTAAGTCCCAATGAATCTTATGGGCAAATCCAAGGGCAAAACCAAACCCGCCCCGTCGGGGGCATCTGGCCAGGCCATGGGCCGATTGCGTCTTCCGGTGTGGCTGCTAGCCGTGTTGCTGGGAGCGACGACGGTTGCCGTTTACTGGCCGGCCACGCGATGTGATTTCATCAACTACGATGAGGTCCATCAACCAATATCAGGAAGCCATCCGCCTGAAACCGGATTATGCCGGGGCCAAAAACAACCTCGCTGGAGCGTTGGGAATGAAAAACGCCCCGGCAGGCCGCTGATTCACGGACGCTAGAGTTGGAATCGGGACAGCGTCACCTTGGTGATATTTCCCGTCGGAAGCAACAATCTGGGAAACGCGTGAATGTCGCGATCGACGCCTCCGGTAAGGATTCCTTTAGAGTCTGTCTGAAAATTCCGAAGGGTGCTGTTTTCGAGCAAAAAGCTGGATGGCGAGGCGCGACGAGGAAGAATACCCTTCATGGGTCTTCGACCGGGGAGCAACGAAGCCAGTCGGCTTCTTGCTCGAAAACCCTCCGGGCGGCGGGTCTTTTGGCTGTGGGCCGCGTTGGCTCGGTCGTCACAGCCCGCAAGTGGGGATCCACCGTCGCTAAAGCTTCCAATGAACCTCTTTAACAAGTTCATTGGCGCAAGGAATCGTTTTTCAAAAGGGTTAGCGGCTATGGCGGACAGGTGCTCCTCCC
>Ga0182015_10004614_pt1 | contig 14737 bp, 13 predicted proteins | sample 712P3MmetaG_FD_120478 | JGI IMG/M metagenome (GOLD analysis project Ga0182015, IMG submission 120478) | Permafrost microbial communities from Stordalen Mire, Sweden - 712P3M metaG | ecosystem: Environmental > Terrestrial > Soil > Wetlands > Permafrost | place: Sweden: Stordalen | collected...
CGAAAACGAATCCGCCACCATTTCCGGTGTCGTCCTGAGGCAAGCCTCGATGAAATGAAAAACTGAAAACGCGGACGGTCAACTTATCGGCTTTTCGGGCTTCAGAAGTGAGGCCCTGCAATTTCTCGGACCCCACCATGCTCTTGAAGGCTTCCATCAGCGCGGGCAGGGCGATGGGCAACTCGACGTTGTGCAGCAGCCAGCGCAGGTTCTTCAGGGCATAGGGGACGCTCTGCAGGAAATGCTCTTTGCGCTCATAAAAGCCGCGAAAACCGTACGCGCCGAGGGCCTGCATGATTCGCACGTAGACGTAGGCATAGTAAAACTGCATGAAGTCAGAGCGATCGAGATCGAAGAAACCGGCAAGGGTATTGAGATAATGATCGAGCAACTGCTGGCGCAGATCGGGCGGCAAATCGGCTTTGGCGTCGTATAGAAGCGACGCGATATCGTATTGCAGCGCGCCCTTGCGGCCGCCTTGATAGTCCAGGAAATAGGGCTGGGCTTCTTTCGGACTTTCTTTCTGACCTTCGCCCCCGACTTTGTGCAACATAATGTTGCGGGATTGGAAATCGCGATAGAGGAAATAGTCGCGGCTGGCGCTCAACAAGAATTTCGTCAAGCGGCTGAAGTCATCTTCCATGGCTTGCTCGTTGAAGGGGATGGCGGCGAGTCTCAGGAAGTAATATTTGAAATAATTCAGATCCCAGGTGATGGACTGGCGATCGAAGCTGCCTCGCGGATAGCAAACTTTGTAGTTCAAGTCGCGGCCCGCTTCGACCTGAAAGCGCGGCAACACGGCAACAACTTTGCGATAGGCGGCGACCGCCTCGGGAGCGATGGTCGCGCCGTTGCGATGGTCCGAAAGAAACTCAAAAAGCGTGGTGTTGCCAAGATCTTCTTCGAGGTAAGCGCCTTGGCTCAGATCTTCAGCATAAATTTCCGGCACGGGGAGACCGCGCTGGCGAAAGTGCCGGGAAAATTCCAGGAAAGCGATGTTCTCTTCGCGGACGTCATAGAGAATGCCAATCGCACTGATGCCTTCGCTGGAGAGGCGGATGATTTTGCGGCCCGAACCGCCGAGCTCGCCCTGCAGCGGGTCTACGCGCTCGACCGGCGAGTGAAAATGCTGCTCAAAGAGTTTGGTGAGAACTTCCATGGATTGAGTTCCAGCTATTCGCTACCCTGACAAAGATAACATCGCACACCAGCAGATCCTTCCCCTTCGGCAAGCTCAGGGTCAGGATGAAGATCGGGCCATCTGCCGCTCGACCCAAGCCCCCTGATGCGGAGCTCGTGGTGGCCCCTTCTCGAAAAGCGCGAGAAGGGGCGCACCCCCAGTGCACCCCCGGCTACTTAACAGACCGGTCGCGATACTATAGGGCAAAGCTATGGCGACGCTGGATCATGGTGCAATGCTGGCGGTGGCGCTGGCGGAAGCCCGCAAGGGGCTCGCCGAGGGAGGTATCCCGATCGGGGCTGCGATCTTTGACGCCACGGGCAAGGTTCTCGGCAGCGGTCATAACCGGCGGGTGCAGAACGGCGATCCTTCGTTGCATGGGGAGACCGATGCCTTCCGCAATGCGGGACGGCAGCGCAGCTATCGCGAGCTCATCATGGTGACCACGCTGGCGCCGTGCTGGTATTGCAGCGGGCTGGTGCGACAGTTTGGCTTCCGTACGCTGATCGTCGGAGAGAGCCGCACGTTTCAGGGCGGCATCGAGTGGGTGCGCTCGCTGGGAGTGGAAGTGTTCGATCTCGATTCGCCGGAGTGCGTCTCGTTGATGAGCGAATACATCCGGACAAATCCCGAAGTGTGGAACGAGGACATTGGAAAAGAGTGACGGCAGGCCGCCGGCAGAAAAGAGCGAGCGATGAAATTTGATAGAGAGTTATTGCGGAGCCTTCCCAAGGTTTTGCTGCACGAGCATCTGGACGGTGTGTTGCGGCCGTCCACGGTGATCGAACTGGCAAGGGGCGCGGGATACACGGGACTTCCGACAGCAGATCCGCAAGCATTAGCGGAATGGTTTCACCGGGGAGCGAACCACGGCAACCTGGCGAAATATCTGGAGGGCTTCGCACACACCATCGCGGTCATGCAGACCGATGAAGCTCTGGAGCGCGTCGCCTATGAACAGGCCGAGGATCTGAGCCGAGATGGCGTCATTTATTTTGAAACGCGTTTTGCACCCATTTTTCACACGCAGAAGGGATTGACCCATCAACAGGTAGTCTCGTCCGTGTTGAAGGGACTGGAGCGCGGCCGCAAGGATTTTGGAATCGCCTCGGGATTAATCATCTGCGCCATGCGCAATATGGATGTGTCGCTCGAAATGGCGGAACTGGCGGTCGATTTTCGAGAGCGTGGAGTGGTGGGCTTCGATCTGGCCGGGGAAGAAGGCGGCCATCCGCCGAAGAAGCATGTCGAGGCATTCCATTACATTCAGCGGCAGAACTTCAACATCACGATACATGCCGGGGAAGGCTATGGGAAGGAATCGATCTGGCAAGCTATTCAGTATTGCGGCGCGCACCGTATCGGGCACGGAACCCGACTGATCGACGACATCGTGGTGGTCGGAGGACGGGCGGCGAAGCTGGGCGACCTGGCTCAGTATGTGCTCGACAAGAGAATTCCGCTGGAAATTTGTCTTATCAGCAACGTACATACGGGCGCGACGCCCAGCCTGCGTGAGCATCCTTTCAAGATTCTTCATCAGGAGAAATTTCGCGTGACCCTCAACACCGACAACCGATTGATGAGCAGCACCAGTATGACGCAGGAGTTCGAAGCGGCGGCGGATACGTTTGGTTTATCCCTGGATGATTTTGAGAAGATCACCATCAACGCGATGAAGAGCGCTTTTCTTCCTTATGACCAGCGCCGTAACTTCATCTATTCGGTCATCAAGCCGGGTTATACGAGACTTACTAAGTCGGAAAATCCGTCGGCTTACTACCAGTAGCGGGCTTTCACTCGGCGGAGTTGAGGAAGCGGGTCGCGTGTACGGTTGCGCCGGCGAACAGCAGGCCGTTCGCTTCGCTCAGGATGACAATTCTTATTTAATCAAACAGAAAGTGCTGCGAGGGTCTCGGCGAGGACTAAGGTTCCGCGGACGATATCTTCCGGTGACGCATACTCGTCTGGACGATGGCTGTATCCCTTATGGCAGGGGATAAACAGCATGCCGGTGGGAGCAATCCGCGACATGAACAGCGAGTCATGGTAGGCGCGACTCACCATGGGAAGAAAAGGGAGATTGTGTTTCTTGCAGGATTCAGAAAGGGCTTCAATCACGGCGGACGCGCAATTGGCAGGGGCATCGGCATTCAACAATTCGGGGCAAATCGAAACTTGCCGCTTCGCCGCGATCGCCTGCGACTCGGCCTCTATCCGCTGCATGACGCGGTCTCGGCGGTTGAGATCGGTGTCGCGAATGTCGACGGTGAGGCGAACGCGGCTGGGAATACTGTTGACGGCACCGGGAAAAACTTCGCAGATGCCGACCGTGGCTACGGTGTCGATGGAGGCGCTGGCGCGGGCGGCATTCTCAACCGCCAGAATTAATTCGGCCGCGGCGCAGAGTGCGTCGCGTCGATCTGGCATGAGAACTCCGCCCGCGTGTCCGCCAGAGCCCTCGATCGAGATACGTAAACTGGCGGGAGCAGCGATGCTGGTCACCACTCCCAGCGGAATTCGCTGGCGCTCGAGTAACGGGCCCTGCTCGATGTGCAATTCTACAAACGCCTTGTAATAGCCGCTCGGCAGTTTTGCAGCTTCGAGTTCGCCACGGACGCCTGCTGCTTCGCGAATCTCATCGAGCGACGCGCCTTCGCTGTCTTTCAACTGGCGCGCGGCGTCAGGTGAAAGAGTTCCGGAAAGCAAGCGGCTGCCGATGCATCCGATGCCGAAGCGAGTGGGCTCTTCGGAGGTGAAGACCAGCAATTCGATGGAATGGCGGGGGCGGAATCCGCTGCGCTGCAAAGTTCGAATCGCTTCGAGACCTCCGAGAACCCCGACGACTCCGTCGTATTTGCCGGCGTTTGGAATCGCGTCGATGTGGGAGCCGGTGCCGACGACCGGGAGCGTGGGATCAGACCCGATCCAGCGGACAAAGGTGTTTCCTGTTGAATCCTCGCGAACCGAGAGACCGGCTTTTTCGCAGCGGGATTTCAGCCAAGCGCGAGCTTTCAGGTCGGTGGGAGTAAAGACAATTCTGGTTACCGCAGGCGCTACGGCGTCGGAAATCGAGGCGAGCGCTTCAATCTCAGAGCTCAGGCCGGGTCCGTCAACTTCCAGCTTCATTTGCGCACGCCGGCGAGCGGATGCCGGTTCCAATCTTTGTAGATGAGATACTTGGCCGGAACTTTGCCAATCGCTCCGAACCACTGCGGGCACCAGGGTCCCATCCAGATGAAGTCTCCGGCGGTGACGGGATACCATGAATCGCCCAGCCGGTAGATTCCTCCGCCCTCGAGCATGATGAGCCCGTGCTCCATAACATGAATTTCGACCATACTGAGCGCGGCGCCGGGCTGGTAGACCATGGTGTTAACCGCAAAATCGAAGCTCATCTCGTCGGGTAAAAGACATTTGACCTGCAAGCTGGGATCATCGTCAAGCGGATGCGAGGCGACATTGTCTTCGTGCGACACAATTAAATGCGGTGGCGCAGCCCCGGCCAACGGCTCGTACGATTTTTCGATCACAGCCACGCGGCTCTGTTGCGCCGCGGTGACCCGGTGTGTGAGGGCGGCCGGGATATAGGCATAACCGCCGACACCGAGTTTGCTTTGCTCATCTGGCGTCTCGAGTTTGACCGTGCCTTCCATGACAAAGATAAAGCGCTGCGCGGGCGTGCCGAGCAGTTCGCCGCCCGCTTCAAATTCCGCGGTGTACTCTGTGAACCCGGCGCCCAACGCGGGCCCTGCGTGCACAACTGCGGCGCATCCCTTCATACCCGGCAGCGTCGTGCGTACAAATGTGTCGGGCGTGAGCAGAAGATGATTCCTCTGCTGAGAGCTTCGGGTATTGCCGAGATTATGCATGTTGCGTCTTTCTTCGAAACTCGGATGAGGATGCCAACTGATCGAGCAGGTGTAAGCCGCAATCGATTGCCTTCGCCACGTCCCCCACGTCAACCGATTCCGCAGGATGGTGGCTGATGCCGCCTGGCGTGCGCAGAAAAATCATGGCCGACGGAACTTTCGCCGCCAATATCATCGCGTCGTGGCCGGCGCCACTGACCATGCGGTAGGGCTCGCACCCGGCTTTGCCGACGGCTTGGTGTACCTGGCCTACGAGAAACGGATCCATCGACACAGCCGACTGGTCCATCAGCGCCTGCCATTGCACCTTCAACCCACGACGTGCGGCAATATCTTCCGCCTGGCGTATAAAATCGTCCACCGCCGTATTTCGCGCTTTGTCATTCTGGTGACGCACATCCAGGCTCAATCGCGTTTCTCCGGCGATCACGTTGGCCGCGCCGGGGCTGGCTTGAATCGCACCAACCGTAGCCACCAATCCGGAAGTACTTCGGGCCGAGCGCTCGACGGCACTAATGAACTCGGCGGCGGCGGCAAGGGCATCATAGCGGAGATTCATCGGCGTGGTTCCCGCATGATTGGAGCGCCCCACGAATGTGAGCTCCAGCCGGGTCTGGCCGGCAATCGCTTCGACGACTCCGAGCGGCCTGCCGGCATCCTCCAACGCCGGGCCCTGCTCGATGTGAAACTCCAGGTAGCCAAGAACATCTTCGCCTGTCATCACCATTGCCTGCGCAATTTCCGCCGGATTCAAACCAAAATCCGCAATCGCTTTGCGTATCGAAACTCCCTGGGCATCCTGACGGTTGAGCGACTCGTTATCTAGAGTACCGGCGAGCGCGCGACTGCCGATAAATGGCGTGCCGAAGCGAATGCCTTCTTCCTCAGAGAAACCGACAACTTCAACGGCAAACGGAAGCTTCCTGCCGTTGAGAGCGCTGAGGAGCGCAATGCCTAGAACGACTCCTAGAACTCCGTCGTAAGCCCCGGCATCAGGGACGGTGTCAAGATGCGAACCGATGAACAAGCGCGGCGCTTCGGCCTCGAGTTCCGCCGCGGGATAATCGATTCGAAGATTCCCCACGGCGTCGATTCGCGAGGTCGCCCCAAGAGGAGCAACCCATCCGGCAATTTCCCGGTGACACTCGCGCATGGACTCACATAGAAACGTGCGGCGGATGCTGCCGGCATCTTCACTGAACCGGGCCAGCGCCTGACAACGCGCAATGACCTCGCGTGCTAAAGCGTCACTGTCGTGATGCATCCCGCCGGTCGATTTTTTTTCGGCCAATCGCCTTCACTCCTGGCGACGGAGGCGCGCCTGTATGTTGCCGTGCGGCTCGTCGACCGGCACAAAAATCTGATTCGGATTGTCCTGGCCGAAGCGTGAAAGATCCACCAGCAGGCAATGCTTGTTCGGCATGGTCAATTCGATGTCCTCAATTTCGGCTACTTCTTCTAAAACCGCCTTCCCCATGGCGTACAGGGTGTGCTGAAGCGACTTGCTTTCGTGTCCGGCAAACTGCGCCAGCAGAATCTCGCGAACCCGCGCGCGCAGAGAATGGAAAGCGACGTCGGGCCGGGTGTAGCTCCAATTCGCAGAAATCGCGGTTCCAAGCAGCCTGTCTTTGGCGGGGGGCAACGTGGTCAGCTCGTCCTGAATGTAGCCTTTAAACGCGGACCCCGAAGTCTTCATGACGACCAGATTTTCAAATCCCGAGCTCACGACAAATTCGCCCGCCTGAGTGCGCGTGACCCTGATTGTCGGGCTTTCGCCGGTCGCCTGAACAAACGTCGTGGGGTGGGGTTTCCCGGCGTTCTCAAGATGCTGCCAGGCTTTCTCGGATATCGACACCTCCGCCGCCGACACCTGGGGATTGCGGCGAAGGAGAAAGTCGATGAGTTCTTTTGCGAAATCCTCCATGCACTCGGCGGCGGAACTTCGCGCCAGCGAGTAGACGGTATTTTTCACCGTGTCCGTGGGAAGAATCTTGCTGTTGTCACCTTCCAGAAAGCAGGAATCAAAATCGCCCTGCAGCAATACCTCCACCATCCACTCGCGAAGGTCATGCCAACCGGCCTTACGCTTTACCCGGACCAGACGGACTCGCGATTTGCCGTATTTGTTTTCGGCGACTGCAATCATGCTTCAGCTTCCTCGATACGTCGTGTAGCCGTGCGGGCTCAGCAGCAGCGGGATATGAAAATGCTGTTGCGCATCGCGAACGTGAAAAGTAATCTCGACCGACGGATACAACCCGTCGAGATTGCGCGCGCCAAAATAAGTCGCGGTGTCGAAGCCGAGACGGTAGACCCCCGGAGTCAGTTCCTCGTTCGCGGGCAGCAACTGCGCGCAGCGCCCGTCCTGATCGGTGCGGGCCGATGTCAACAACCGCCAGTTGCCGGCTTGGTCGCGCCGCTCCAACACTACCGGAACATCCTTCGCCGGCTGGCCCAGAGCGATGTCGAGAACGTGGGTCGAAATGCGCATCGTCGTTGGTCCCATAGTCATGAACGCATCGTCATGATCGCATCATCATTGCGATTGAAGCCATTTTCTCAGACGAATCTGCGTGATCTGCCGCTGCTGCTCTGACGCTTCGCGGAGCTCGGCTGGTTCGTCATTTTCCATCCGACGCCGCACAATCTTCAGAATCTCGTCCGGAGATTTGCCGGTCGCGCAAACGATGAAGATACGCTTGAACCGGCGCTCGTATTCACGATTCGCCTCGGCGAGCGCAAGCTTGGCGGAGTCATCGGCATCCGCAACATTTCGTTGCTCCTGATTTGACCACGCAAGGGACCGCGGCGACCCGGCTTGGGTGATGGCCCCTTCTCGAACAGCGCGAGAAGGGGCGCACCCCCGAGACGCCTGCGAGCCGTCGATGTGCGACTCGCCAATTCGAGGGTGGCTGCGAAATGCCTCCAGCCAGTCCGATGCGGCCAAACCGCGCCAGATTTCGTCGGACGCAGCCATAAGAGTTGCTTCGTCCGGCAGCGGTCTCCGTGCCGCCATCGCATCCGCCCACGCTCGCGAGCCACAGCACGGCAGTATCTCATCCACGGCTGCCGCCAGGGGAAGAAAATTCCAGCGCGCCAGAACGCTCATGGTGTTCCTTCCCAACCGCGAAGCTGCAGGAGAAATTCGGCGACGAGATTGCGAGCCACGGCGGCGCGGTATCTCGCGTTGGATCGAATGTCGTCAATCGGCTGGATGGCGGCGGCGGTCGCTTCTCCAGCCAGTTGTACAAGCTCTGGCCCGACAGACCTTCCCTTCACGAGCCGTTCCACCTCGGTCAAGCGAACGGGAACGGTCGCCACGCTACCGAGGGCAATGCGAACCTCTTCGATCGCACCCCCGTTCACGCCGCCCATCGCGCCGCCGCGAAGGCGGCCCAACGCAGCAATGCAAACCTTCGAGATCGCCTGCGCGTTGCGAGCTCCGACCTTCCGCGCGTACTGAAGGAATCCCGAAAAGTCGCGCCGAAGGCAAATGGCTCGAATCAGCTCATCGGGCGCCAACTGCATTTTCTTGTAATCGGTGTGGAAGCTGAGGTACGGCACGCCTCGCTCGCCGCGAACCGAGACGAGAATCAATTCCGCCTCATAAGCCAGCAGTGCAGGCAGTGAATCGGCGGCGGGCGACGCATTGACGATATTGCCTCCCAGCGTTCCGCGATTCTGATTGGCGATTCCGCCGGTCCAGCGGGCGGCGCTTGCCAGCAACGGGAATTCGCGGGCAATCACAGGGTGCTCGCGAAGTTCGGTGTAGGTGCATCCCGCGCCGATCGTGATCGCTTGCGGCAGAATCTCAATGCCTCGCAGTTCGGGGAGGTTCCAAATACTCAGCAGCTTTCGCGCCGGGAGTTTTCCGGCCGCGAACTGCACCATGACGTCGGTGCCACCGGCGATGGGGAGCCATTGGCCGGGCTCATCGGCGAGAAGCGAAACGACGGCCTGCAGTTTGCCGGGCGCGAGAAGCTGATAATCCGCCGGATCGGACCTCATGCAGAATTCCCGCGGCGAGCCGCTCGCATCACCGCATCGAAAATCTGCATGTAGCCGGTACAGCGGCAGAGATTGCCGGAGAGACCTTCGCGGATGTCGTCGAGCGTCGGGTTCGGTTTTTTGTGCAGCAGATGGCTGGCGCTCAGAATCATTCCCGGAGTGCAGATGCCGCACTGCGCGCCTCCAGCCTCCAGAAACGCCGCCTGCAGCGCACTTAATTGCGGACCTTCGGCGACGCCCTCGATGGTGGTGAGGTTCGCGCCGGCTACCTGCAGCGCAGGGATGAGGCAGCTGTTCACCAACTGGCCATTCATCAGGACGGAGCAGGAGCCGCACTCGCCTTCTCCGCAACCTTCCTTGGAGCCGGTCAAGCCAAGCTCGTGCCGCAGAACATCCAAGAGCCTCTCCATGGGATAAACGCGAACCGTTTTCGGCTCGCCATTTACGGTAAGAGAAACTTCGCATTTATCGCGGTGGTTGGAGGACTCGCTCATCGTTTCGGGCTCACGTTGACGCTCATCTTTCTCCAGCGGCAGACACTGCTTCGAAAATATCTTCCGGCAGGAGTGGAATGGAATCGAAGCGGGTTCCAAGCGCATCTTCGATCGCGTTGACGATCGCCGGGGCTGGACCATCCATCGGTAGCTCACCAATTCCCTTTGCGCCATAGGCGCCGTGAATGTTGCCCATTTCTTCGAAAAAGACGCGAATTTGCGGCAAGTCGGCGGACGTGGGCATGATGTAATTTGTCATTTGACCGTTCTGCATGCGTCCATTTTGCCAAACCACTTTTTCATACAAGGCAAATCCGATTCCCTGGGCAACACCGCCGGCAATCTGGCCCTGGGCGAGGACCGGGTGAAGAACTCTGCCGACTTCCTGCAGGGCCACGAAATCTTCGACTCTCGCGCTATAGGTCGAGAGATCGACGGCAACTTCCGCGACGTAAACGGCCCAACCGAAAGCGGCATAGGCCTCACCGCGATATTTCTGATCATCCCAGAAAACGCCCTCCGGGGCCTGATAGCGCGCGAATGAACGGAGCTCCCCGTGTTCACTCATATGCTTCCGGCAGGCGGCGCGAAATTCGGCCGGCGAGTACGAAGCGCCGAGTATGCCTTCTGCAATCAGGGTCTGCCTGATTCCTAAAGCGGCCGAGCGCACGAGATTTCCAACGATCATGGCTGTGCGCGAAGCGACTGTAGGCCCGCTATTCGGCACTTGATTCGTATCCGGCTGCGTGATGCGGACATCCTCATAGGGCAGATTCAAGGCTTCGGCCGCGATCTGGCATAGCACGGTGTTGGTTCCCTGGCCGAATTCGGTGCTCGAAGCCAGCACGCTCACGCCGCCGTCAGCGCATCCTTCCACCCCGACGACGGAAGCCAGATATCGTTCACCTGAGCCGGTAAATCCCGCGCCATGCAGAAAGGCGGCGATCCCGATTCCCTTCTTGATTGGACTCGCAATGTTTTCTTGCGCGAAGCGGGCTTTCTTGGCGGTGTAGTCCGAGAGTTCCAATGCTCGATCGAGAAGTTTTCCCAGGTCGATTTCTTCGCGGATGGTTTGTTCCGTGGTCGTGCTTTGGCTCGGCTGAAGAAAATTCCGGCGGCGGATCTCCACCGGAGACAGTCCGACGGCTTGCGCGATGCGGTCCATGTGCCGCTCCATCGCGAACAGGCTCTGCGGCGCTCCAAAGCCTCGAAAAGCCCCGTGCGGCGGAGTGCTTGTCGCCACAGCCTTGCTGAGGATGCGAACGCTGGGCCAGTAGTACGGACCGCCGGCGTGGATCGTGCCGCGCGAGAGGACTACGGATGACAAAGTCGCATAGGCGCCGCCATCGATCGTGAAGTCGATTTCTCCGCCGAGAATTTTGCCGTCTTTGCCAACGGCGGTGCGGTGACGGGTGCGCGAAGGATGACGCTTGGTGGTCGCCGTCATGTCTTCCAGACGGTCATAGATGATTTTGACTGGGCGTCCGGCCTTCATCGCGAGGAGCGAGGCATGGCCCGCGATGATCGACGGATAATCTTCCTTGCCGCCGAACGCGCCGCCCGTCTCCATCTGCACGACGCGAACCTTGTCTTCCGGCAATCCGCATAACGCCATCAGCGCCTTGTGGATGTAGTACGGACATTGCAGGGAACCCCACAATGTGATTCCCTGCTCCGCATCGAACGCTGCGATCACGCCGTTGTTTTCGATGTAGAGCTGCTCCTGCGCGCCGGTGAAGTACTCGCCTTCGACGATGTAATCGGCCTTGGACCAGATGCCGTCGAGATCGCCCTTCGCAATTAAGAAGGTTTTGAATATATTGTCCGCGCCCCAAATCACATGGGAGCAGCGTTCGCTTTCTTCGATCGTGAAAACCGGCGGCAGAGGCTCGTATTCGATCAAGACCGCGTCGACCGCCTTTCGCACGAGACGAGGATTCGCGTGCGCCAATAAGAGAATGGGTTCCTCGGGATGATTGACCATTCCTTCGGCCAAGCATGGCTGATCGTCACCGATCAGAGCGATGCAGTTCTTGCCCGGTATGTCCTTTGCGGTGACGGTTACAAAATCGCTCCAGTCGAACTGTGGATCGAATGAGATCTTTTTGATCACTCCGCGAGGAATCTGGCTGCGAACGGTCGCGCCGTAGAGCATTCCCGGCAAGCTCATGTCATCTATGTAGCGAGCCGCGCCGGTCACTTTGTCGCGGCCTTCTTTGCGCGGCACCGACTTGCCGATGATGTTCTCTGCTGTCATGCGAAACCTAGCGGCGAACCTCTGCCATGCGAAACTTAGGGGCGAACTTCGTGCCCTGTTGCCTCTCCGGAAAATTCCCCGCTGCTGAACACGAGTTGCCCTCGCAGATAGGTGGCTCTCACCACGCCCCGCAGCTTTTCTCCCAAGTACGGCGATATGGGATAACGATAATACAGACGCTCTTCGGTCACGACGAACTCCGCTTCCGGTTCGAAGATCACCAGGTCGGCGTCGTAGCCTTCCGCAATGCGTCCTTTGCGAGCATTGCATCCAGCCAGTCGAGCCGGCTCTTCACACATCCACCGGGCAAGATCGCTCAGCGTGAATCCTCGCCGGCTGGCTTCCGTCCACATCACAGGCAGCGCTATGGAAAGACTCGAAATGCCGCCCCATGCGGTGCTGAAGTTTCCCTCTTCGAGCCGTTTCATGGCTGGCGGACAGGGCGAGTGATCGGTCGCCACCAGATCGATGATTCCGTCTTTGAGGCCCTGCCATAGCTTCTCTCGATTGTCGCGGCTGCGGATGGGCGGCGCGCACTTGCACAAGGTCGCGCCATCCGGAATTTCTTCCGCACAGAAATGCAGATAGTGCGGACAGGTTTCCACGCTGACCGGAAGCCCCTCCGCTCGCGCGGCGCGCAACTCCACAAGCGCCGCGCTCGCCGAGAGATGGACAATGTGCAATCGAAACTTGTACTCGCGGCACAGTGAGAGCAGCAACCGGATCGCGGTGAGTTCCGCTTCCTCCGGCCGCGATTGCAGATAGGTCGAGTAGCGGCTCCAATCCGCATCTCGCAGATGTTGAGTGGCCTGATCGACGGGTCCGGGAAGCTCGGCATGGACCAGCAGCGGCAGGCCCGTCCGGGCGACATGAGGCAATGCGGCGCGCAGATCGGGCTCGGTGACCATGGTGAAACCTTCGATTCCGGGATAAATGAGAAAGCACTTGAAACCAGCCACGCCGGCAGCCGCCAACGCTTCGATCTCGTCCTGATTGGCGCTGGCATTGTCGTTCGCTAGTCCGCCCCAGGCTAACCAATCGACCCAGCAGCGCTGGTGCGCGGCTTTGCGCTTGGCAGCGAGCGCGGCGACTGTCGTCGTTGCCGGCAAACAGTTGAGCGGCATATCTACCAGCGTCGTGCAGCCGCCAGAGGCTGCGGCTCGCGTTGCGGTCTCAAAACCTTCCCACTCGGTTCGTCCCGGATCGTTGATGTGCACGTGAGAATCGACAAGTCCGGGGAGAATGGAAGATTCTCCGAAGTCGTGCACCGCGATATTCGCTGGAATCTCGCTGGCAGGAACGAAGCCGCCGATCTTTCCGTCGCGCACCAGGACCGCTCCCGGCCGGATTCCATTCGGGGTCGCGACGCGATGTGAAAGAAAAGCCCGCCCGTCCATGTCCGAGGCTATCGTGCCGTCTCCGCTTTTTCAACTTTGGCCGCCTGCGGGTAGTGGTGCAATTTGAAAATCGCCGTCCCTCGGCGGCTAAAGCCTTATCTAAAATAGTGCAGTACCGCAGCGGTGAACCGCTGCGCCACCCAAAATCAAGTGCAACGCGGATTTTTTCCACATCCTGTGAATCCGTGCCCTTTCAAAACCAATTCAAGCTCGTCTGCGGTTTCGGTTTGGCCGGGCGGGGCGCCCGGCGCTCCACCGAAACTAACTTTGCGTATTTCTCGACTCCGCTTATACTTCCTACTTTACCAGCGGCTGCGAAAGAGTCCATGTCGACCGATTTGCGCGCAGATTCATGCGTAACTGAGAGCCGTGCGCCCTCGACGACTACGCGATGACGGAACCACGCCACATGGACAAGGTTTTCATGGCCCGCGCCATTCAACTGTCGGTAGAAAACGTCCGCTCCGGACGCGGCGGTCCGTTCGGCACCGTCATCGTCAAAGATGGAACCGTGGTCGCGGAAGCGGCCAATCAGGTCACCGCAACTAACGATCCCACGGCGCACGCTGAAGTGGTAGCGATCCGGCAGGCTTGCCAGAAACTCCTCTGCTTCGAACTCAAGGGCTGCGACCTCTACACGTCCTGCGAACCGTGCCCCATGTGCCTGGGCGCAATCTACTGGGCGCGGATTGACAAAGTTTTTTTTGGCAACCTCGCGGAGGACGCCGCGAAAATTGGGTTTGACGATTCCGCGATCTACGGAGAGCTCACGCAACCGCACGCACAGCGCGAGATACCCATGATTCAGATGATGCGCGAAGAAGCGCAGGCCGCATTTCGAGCGTGGGAAGAAAACCCCGGCAAGATTCGGTACTGACGTTGTCAGTTGTCAGTTATCAGTTACCAGTAAAACATCAGCCATTAGAGCAACGAATAAAACCGGTTTCTAAGAACTTCGGACTCAGAACACATTTACTGAGAACTGACAACTGAGAACTATTCCTTGATCTCTCGTTACTTCAAACTCGCCGAAAACCACACCACCATTCGACAGGAGATGCTGGGCGGGCTCACGACATTCGTGACCATGGCCTACATCATCGTCGTAAATCCGCAGATCCTGTCGCAAGCAGGAATGCCGGCTGAGGGGGTCGTGTTTGCGACGTGCATTTCGGCTGCCGCCGCGACTTTGGTGATGGGCCTCTATGCCAATTACCCCATCGCGCTGGCGCCGGGAATGTCGCTGAACGCTTACTTCACTTACGCCGTCTGCCTCAACATGCATGTGCCGTGGCAGACAGCGCTGGCGGTAGTTTTCTTTTCCGGCGTGGTGTTTCTGCTGTTGACCGTGACGCGTGTGCGCGAACAGATTGTCGACGGCATGCCCGATTGCCTTAAGCATTCCACGGCTACAGGCATCGGAATGTTCATCGCATTCGTCGGCCTGCGCAACGCCAAACTCGTGGTCGCGAACCCAGCCACCTTCGTCGGGCTGGGCAACTTCTCCGACAAGGAGGTGCAGACCGCCC
>Ga0182015_10004615_pt1 | contig 14737 bp, 6 predicted proteins | sample 712P3MmetaG_FD_120478 | JGI IMG/M metagenome (GOLD analysis project Ga0182015, IMG submission 120478) | Permafrost microbial communities from Stordalen Mire, Sweden - 712P3M metaG | ecosystem: Environmental > Terrestrial > Soil > Wetlands > Permafrost | place: Sweden: Stordalen | collected...
GAATGGTTTGGGGAAGGTGCCTTTCAAAAATCAAGATGTCGTAGACCAGTTGGGTCGCTCGGAGGGCGGATATTCCTCGATTAAAGTCTGGACGAAGAATGTATTGGTCATCGGGTTCGTCCTGAAGGACGTGGCGCAGCCCTTTGAGCTTCGGTCGAGCCGAGAATTGCTCGAGGCGGGCAGGAAAATCAACCTCGGCTAGAGGCAGCCATCCTACGACCCCTTCGAGGAGCGGCCATTGCTCGGCCAGTGCAAGAAGCCAGGAAGTTTCTTCCAGGCTCTGCCTCGCCTGCACCGAGACCGCACCCTCGATGCCCACCGCTCCGATCTCGGTCTCCAAATCGGAGGGAAGAAAGTCCCGGCGCAGCCCGGCCATGGTGTCCCCGATCCAGCCGTAGTTTTCTGGAACATAGCGCCAGAAATGTTGGTGGGAATCGATGCGTCGCGTCATAGCCTTCCCCGCCTGACGGCGTCTATGCCCCATTCGCTGTGCGCCGTCGCTTCCCTTTTGGAATTCGACAAGGTGAACGCTAAATTCGCCAAAGGCTAAGGACGAGCGCCAGAGCTTCGGCCGTTCGGGCGGCCGAGCGATCGTTTTCCTCTGACCGCTAGGCGGATTCTAAAATCATGTTGGCATACTGGATCGTGTCACCGGTCCGGATCAGTCCGATCGCGCTGGGCACACGTTTCTTGAACTCGAGGTGTGACTCGAAGCTGAGCCGCACGCCCGCGAGCGCTTGTTCAAACGCAAGACGGGTTTCAGGGCTGTTTACGGAACGGAATTCTTCCGCCATGAAGGCATTGCCGATGGCGAAATTTTTCCGGATCGCCTGCAGTACTTCTAGGACCCTAGGCACATCGTCAACCAGAGAAAGATCGATCGTCTCCAGCTCCCGCCAAAACGGAAATCCTCGATCGGCAATGACCAACGTGTTGGTATGCCGCACTCGGCTCAACAGCGAGTTCAGGTGGGGATTCAAAATGCCGGTTTTTAGCATGAAATTTGGATTGGAAACGACACGGCAAAAGACCGCCGGGCATTGTTCCGGGCGGCAGCAGTATATACCGCTTTTGCGGAGGGCGAACGCAGGGATGCTCCGTTCGTAGGAGCGATCGCCAAGGGATTTTGCTCTGGCGGCGGTGGCGACTGCAAGACTCTAGAGAATCATCCCGCGGGCCGCGCCCGCAGGCCAGACCAATCCCCTATTTCAGATTCTCGAAGATTCCCGCCGCACCCATGCCTCCACCAACGCACATGGTGACCATCCCGTAGCGCCCATTACGACGCTTGAGTTCCCGGATGATGGTTGCCGTCAGCTTAGCTCCGGTGCAGCCCAGAGGGTGGCCCAGCGCAATCGCTCCTCCGTTCGGATTGACGCGCCCGGAATCGAGACCTGCTTCCTTGATTACGCCCAGTGCTTGGGCGGCGAAAGCCTCGTTCAGTTCGATCACGTCAATATCAGACAGCTTCAAACCCGCGAGCCTTAAGGCCTTCGGGATCGCGTACACCGGCCCCAGTCCCATTTCTTCCGGCTTGTATCCCGCGGTTGCAAACGACACGTAGCGCACTAATGGCTTGATATTCAATTGCTTCGCCCGTTCCCCTGACATGACGATGGCGGCAGCAGCGCCGTCCGACATCTGCGAAGAATTGCCTGCCGTCACTGTGCCTTTGACGTGAAATGCGGGCTTCAGCGAGAGCAATGCTTCGAGCGAGGTGTCGGCGCGCGGGCCTTCGTCGGTGTTGAAGACCACCTCGCGTTTCTTGGGCTTCGACCCGTTCGGAGAGATGAAGCTCACCGACACAGGCACAGTCTCGTCCTCGAACTTGCCAGCCTGGATCGCGGCTAGAGCCTTGTGATGACTCTGCAACGAAAATTCATCCGCGGCTTCCCGCGTGATGCCGGTACGCTGCGCCACGCGCTCAGCCGTCAGACCCATGGAAAGAAATGCGTCAGGATAATGATCGACCAGCCATGGGTTGGGTGAAATCTTGTGCCCTCCCATCGGAATCATGGACATGGATTCGGTTCCGCCCGCTACGATGACCTCGGCTCCGCCGCTGGCGATACGCTCCGCTGCCAGCGAAATCGCCTGTAAGCCCGAGGAACAGAACCGGTTGATGGTCATCGCCGAGGCTTCTACGGGCAAGCCCGAGCGCAGTGAGGCGATGCGGGCCACATTCATACCTTGTTCGGCCTCGGGCATGGCGCAACCGAGGATGACATCTTCTATTTCGTTGCGGTCAAGTTGCGGAACCCGATCGAGTGCACCCTGGATGGCCGCGGCAGCTAGCTCGTCAGGACGAGTGGCCCGGAGCGTGCCTTTGAATGCGCGCCCCACCGGCGTGCGCACACATGACACCAGAACGACTTCACGCATCGGGTTCTCCTCGAATCAGCGATCCACAACCGAAGCCTATTATGAACCACAAAAGACTCGAGTGAAACTTCGCCGCAAGGCGACGGGTCGGCCCATCAGGGGATGACGGCCCCTTCCGAGACGAGGATCGTGACTGTGGTAATCCGGAGGGCGACGGCGGAGTCCCCCACAATGGATAGCCTTGTGCCTAAGCTTGCAATCTGCTCTAAACCTTGCGATTTCCCGAAGCCCGAGACGCTTGTTATTAAGGTATTGGCCTTAAGAGCTTAAGAGCCAGCCTTCCGTCGGCATGCGCTGGATTCCTGCGCTCGGAATGCGGAGTGGCCTGGGCGTGTAAGAGCGGCAGTATTTAAAGAGACTTACCCGTCGGGTCCTACGCACGACGATGCCCGGGGTTTGCCGGGTGGAAGGGACAAGAAACAAAGCTAGTTAGGAGTAACCGAGTGCGCCAAGAAAGCCTTGACAAACCTGCCTCGATTTGGCACATTGGATTTTCAGTCATTATTGTATAAGCAAGCGCATCATGGCGGTGTTGTGTGCTGCGCCCCCGGCTATCTGTCCTCCTAAAGCTCTATCGGGAGACCGGAACCGGGCTTATATTCTGACATCCAGATTGCGAGTCCTTTAGCCCACCACTCCCTCCCCTGTGGGTTTTTCCATTGTTTGCGTCAGCGCGCTGCTCCGAGCGAGGAAGGGACATCAACCCCATCGTGTCTACCGTAACCTACCAATCGCCATGGATGGACGACGAGCTGCGGATCTTCCGCAAGACAGTTCGTCAATTCATCCAAGAGCAATTCGTGCCGCACCAGTCCCGCTGGCGGGAACAACATCGCCCGGACGACGAAGCCTGGACCTCAATCGGCAAGGCCGGCATTCTGCTTCCCGACATACCCGAAGAATATGGCGGAGGGGGAGGCACTTTCGCTCATGAAACCGTGGTCAACGAAGAACTCGCTCTGGCGGGAGTCCACTTCGGTTCGAGCATCCAGAGCATCGTCGGGCACTACATCCTTTCCTACGGCACAGAAGAGCAGAGGCGCAACTGGCTGCCCCGCATGGCGCGTGGAGAGTTGGTGGCCGCCATCGCTATGACTGAGCCCTCGGCGGGATCTGATCTGGCGGGAGTAAAAACCACCGCGCGCCGCGAAGGCGGCGACTACGTTCTTAACGGCTCGAAGACATTCATCACCAATGGATGGCATGCCAGTCTCGTCTGTGTGGCGCTGAAGACCGACCTGCGGGCAGCCGGCTTGAAAGGCATCTCGCTCGTGATGGTCGAACCGAAGAACCTCGCCGGGTATCGGGTGGGACGCACGCTCGAGAAAGTCGGCATGAACGGACTGGACACCTGCGAGATTTTCTTCGATGACGTTCGCGTCCCCGCCGCGAATCTTCTAGGCGCCGAGGGCAAGGGATTCAATCAGATGGTGCAGCAATTGCCCTATGAGCGTCTGACGATCGGGGTGGGCGCCGTCGCCATGGCGGAACAGGCGGTGGCGATCACGACCAAATACGTAAAGGAGCGCATGGCGTTCGGCAAGCCCCTGCTCGATTTCCAGAATACGCGTTTCAAGTTGGCGCAATGCAAGACGGAAGCTCACATCGGCCGCGTCTTTCTTGACAGCTGCATACAGCGCTTCATCGCCGGCCAACTGGATGCGGTCACCGCCGCTATGGCCAAGTATTGGCTCACGGAATGCCAGTGCCGCATTGTCGACGAGTGCGTGCAGCTGCATGGTGGCTACGGCTACATGATCGAGTACCCCATCGCGCGCATGTGGACTGACAGCCGCGTGCAGCGCATCTATGCGGGCACGAACGAGATCATGAAGGAGTTGATCGGTTGGGCTTTGTGAACCTCAGCCGAGGCCCGGCGGGCGCGGGCACGCGGTAGGAACGGACGGCGAAAGAACCAATGACGCGCATGCCAATGGATGACCAGGTGGAGGAGCAAGCGGTTGCCAGCGATACCGACCTGCGCATTTCCGCGGTACGGGAGATCGGCCAGACCGAACGACAGCAACTGCCGGTGGATTGGAATGACACGGCGGTAGCGTACCCCGAGAAGAACCTTTGCCTGCACCAGTTGATTGAGCAGCAGACCGCCCGAACCCCTGAACATGCCGCCGTGGCATTCGAACGGCAGCAGTTGAGTTATCAGGAACTGGACCAGCGGGCGAATCAGCTTGCCCTTCGCCTGCGGAGTTTGGGGGCAGGTCCGGATGTCCTAGTCGGGTTGTTTGTGGACCGTTCGCTCGAGATGGTGGTCGGAATGTTGGGCATCCTGAAGTCCGGTGCCGCGTACGTTCCGATCGATACCTCCTACCCCCAAGAGCGGATTGCATTCATGCTGGCGGACGCCGGCGCCACCCTGTTGGTCACCCAAACCGGGCTCCTGGCAGGCTTGCCGGCCGGCGCCGCCCAGACCGTTTGCCTGGATTCGTTCGATTGGTCTGACCCTCAGGGGCGAACGCGAATCGACGGCCCCCACCGTCCCGCCACCCTCGCCTACGTGATTTATACCAGCGGTTCCACGGGCCGCCCCAAGGGCGTGGGCGTCGAGCACAGAAACATCGTGAACTACGTGCTGGGCGTTTCGGACCGGTTACGGCTCGAGCCGGGGATGAATCACGCCATGGTGTCGACGATTGCCGCCGACCTGGGTAACACTGTGATTTTCCCTGCGCTGGCCACGGGCGGGTGTCTCCATCTGATCTCGCAGGAACGGGCCGAGAGTCAGGCGAAGCTCTCCGAGTACTTCACGCGCGAGAGCATCGATGTCTTGAAGATCGTGCCCTCGCATCTGGCAGCCTTGCAGACGGGAAGAAATCCGGAACGAGTCATGCCCAAGCGGCGCCTCATCCTGGGAGGGGAGGCTTCGCGACTGGAATGGATCGAGCGGCTACGAGCTCTCTCCCCGGGATGTGAACTCTACAACCACTATGGTCCGACGGAAACCACGGTCGGCGTACTGACGTTCCACGTCGGAGAGCAGCTGCCGAGTACGCGGTCTGGCACGCTCCCGCTCGGGCGACCTCTGCCCAACAGCCGCATCTATATTCTCGATGCCAGCGGCCAGCCCGCGCCCGTGGGTGCAGAAGGTGAGATTTTCATAGCCGGTTCCGGGGTCGCGCGTGGCTATCTCAACCGCCCCGATCTGACCGCCCAGAGATTCGTTCCCGACCCCTTCAGCCCGGAGCCTGATAGCCGGATGTACCGGACCGGCGACCTGGGGCGCTACCTGCCGGACGGCAATATCGAGTTTTGCGGGCGCATTGACGACCAGGTCAAAATCCACGGTTACCGCATCGAGCTGGGTGAAATCGAGGGCGCTCTGCGCGAGCAAGCCGGGGTGAGAGATGCGTTGGTGCTGGCCAGCGAAGATGCCTCGGGCAGCAAGCAGCTGGTGGCGTATATCGTGCCCCATCGCGCCCGTCAACCGCTTTGGGGAAGCAAGGCACTTTATTTGTTGCCGGACGGCTCGCCCGTGGCCCATGTCAACAAGCAGGAGACCGATTCTGCCTACGACCAGATCTTCATGCAGCAAGCCTACCTGCAGCATGGAATCGCCATCGAGGACGGCGACTGCGTTGTGGATGTGGGCGCGAACATCGGGCTGTTCACGGTTTTCGCCAGCCGCCTGGCCCGGAATCTGCGGATGGTCTGCTTGGAGGCCGATGCTGCAGCTTTTGCCTGTTTGAGTGCGAATGCTGAAGCCTGGGGCGCAGCGGCCAAGTGTCTGCCTTTTGGCAGCGCTCACGAGCCCGAGTCTGCGGAAGCTGCGTTCTTCGAGGCACTGTCACAGTCGGACACGGCCGATGACGCGGCTGTAGAACACGTCGCATCCCACACCCGCGCTTCCAACCAGCAGCGTGAATCATCGGGCAACGAGCGATTCGCCGGAGAGATCGGGGAGGCGAACAATCCCTCACAGTCGGCGGAGGCCGGGTCTATCCTGCCCCAAACCCTGTCCGGCGTCTTTACCGCCGAGGCCCTGGATCGCATCGACCTGCTGCGGATCCATACTCCAGAGAACGCCCAGGTCTTGGGGGACCTTACTCCGAGAGACTGGTCGAAGATTCGTCAGCTGGTCATCCGGGCGGATCACCAGGAAGACCTGGAGTCTACGACCGGCCTGCTGAAGCGGCACGGTTACGAGGTACTGGTCGAACCGGGCTCTTGGTTGAGCGCGAACCAGCCGTCCTACCTGTATGCCATCCGACCATCCGGCACGGGACGGCGGCTCCTGAGGCAGCCAAACGCGGATGCGCCGCAGGCTCTCGCCCGAGTGGAGGAGCAAATCCTCACTCCCCTAACCCTGCGCAAACAGTTGAAAGAGCGTCTGCCGCAGTACATGGTTCCGGCAGCGTTCGTACTGATGGAAAAGTTTCCTTTGACGTCGAACGGCAAGATTGACCGCAAAGCGCTGCCCGCCTTCACGCACGAGGTTACCCAACTCTCCCACGATTTCGTGAGTCCACGCACCGAAACCGAGCGGACGCTGGCGGCAATCTGGTCCGAGCTGTTGAAGGTGGAGAGCGTTGGCATCACCGACAATTTCTTTGACTTGGGCGGACATTCCTTGCTGGCGATCAAGGCAGTTTCGCGGATCAGAGATGTATTCGAACTGGACCTGCCGGCCCAAGCTCTGTTTGAGAACTCCACCATCGCGGAACTCGCCAGGCTCATGACCACGGCCGAGAGCTCTGCCGAGAGTACTTCGCGCATCGAGCCGCGCGAACCCGCGGATTCTTACCCGCTTTCTTCTGCCGAGGAGCAGCTCTGGTTCCTGAATCAACTCGCGCCCGACAGTCCCGTCTACAACGTTGTGGACGTGATCCCTCTGGGCGAAAAATATAACCCGATTGCGCTCGAGAGAACCCTCCAGGAATTGATTCGACGCCACGAAATTTTGCGCACCGTATTCTCATACCGCGGTGGGCAACCGGCGCAGGCGGTTTTGCCGGCGGTCGACCTGATTCTGACAGAACTCGACTTAGGTGAGTTGTCGCCTCCGGAACAGGAACGCGAGTGGGTTCGCACGGTGCATGAGCAGGGCCGCAAGACCTTCGACTTGTCCCAGTTCCCGCTGCTTCGCGGGACCGTGGTTCATTGGTCACCTCGCGAACACAAACTGCTGCTGGTCATCCACCATATCGTGGCTGACGAGTGGGCCATGGAGTTGGTTCACAAGGAAATTGCTCGGTTGTACCAAGCATTTTCCGAGGGGCTGCCGTCTCCGCTCCCGGCGCTACCCATCCAATACGCGGATTTTGCATGCTGGCAGCGGGACTGGCTGCAGGGCGCCGGACTGCAAAAACAGCTGGACTACTGGAAAAAAGAACTGGCGGAAGCTCCGCCCGTTCTCGAACTAGCCTCCGACAAGCCGCGCCCGGCGGTGCAGAGTTTCCGTGGCGCGACCGAAGTCTTTCGATTGCCTCAGGATTTGCTGGCACCGCTGAAGTCTTTGGGCCGCCAGGAACAAGCCACGCTGTTTATGGTGCTCGAGTCCAGTTTCGCAGCCTTCTTGCACCGCTATAGCGGCCAGGATGACATCCTGGTTGGGACCCCAATTTCCGGGCGGACGCACGGCGAGACGGAAACTCTGATCGGGTGCTTTCTCAACACCATTGTCTTGCGCGCCCAGTTCAGCGAGAACCTGACCTTCCGCGGGTTGCTGCAACAGATGCGGGGGCGGGCTCTGGGCGCATATGCTCATGCCGACCTTCCATTCAAACATGTGGTTGCCGAATTAGCCCCGGAGCGCGATCCCAGCCGGACGCCTCTGTTCCAGGTGATGTTCATCCTGCACGACCCGGACGGCGTTTCGGAAGTATCAAGAGTTTCGGGCAAGCACCAACTGCAGACGGGCACCTCAAAGTTTGATCTCACACTGTTCATCTCCGAAACGGAACACGGTCTCGAAGGTCTGATTGAGTACAGCACGGACCTGTTCGAGCCCCAAACCATCCGGCGCATGGGCCAACACTACGGAACGCTTCTCGAAGCAATCGCGCGGGATCCCGATCGGAGAGTATCTGCACTGCCCGTGCTCACGGGGACCGAGCGTCAGCAACTCCTGGTGGATTGGAATCACACGGAGGTGGCTTTCCCGGGCAAGGACCTTTGCCTGCACCAATCGATCGAAGAGCAGGCCAAGCGGACACCCCACCAGGTGGCTTTGGTCTTCGAGCGTCAGAAACTCACCTATCGCGAACTTGATCGCCGCGCGAACCAATTGGCGCGGCATTTGAGGGCATTGGGAGTGGGCCCGGATGTTCTCGTCGGGCTCTCGCTCGAGCGCTCGCTCGAGATGGTGGTAGCGATCCTCGGCGTGTTAAAAGCCGGAGGCGCCTACGTGCCGCTCGACCCCTCGTTCCCGCAGAACCGTCTTGCTTACATGGTGGAAGACAGCCGGATGAGCGTGCTGCTGACGCACCGCGGCTTGGAGAAGAACCTGCCCGTCCAACCCTCCGCCATCGTTCAATTGGGCTCAGATTGGAGCGAGATCGCGCGACAGAGCCCGACTCCACCGCAATCGGGGGATACCGGGCCGCACAATCTTGCCTATGTGCTCTACACCTCCGGTTCGACGGGCAAGCCGAAGGGTGTCGAGATTCCGCACTCCGCGATCGTCAACTTCCTGTTCTCCATGCAGCAGGAGCCGGGATTCAGCGCCGGCGACACGCTGCTGGCGGTCACGACGCTCTCCTTTGACATTGCCGGACTCGAGCTCTACCTGCCCCTGATAAGCGGCGGAAAGGTCGTCATTGCCAGCCGCGAAGACACCCAGGATCCGGCGCGACTCATGCAACGGATCGAAGAGTCGGAGTGCACGGTGATGCAGGCCACACCCGCAACCTGGAGGGCTCTGATCAATGCGGGTTGGAAGGGCTCTGCCCGTCTGAAGGTTCTTTGCGGGGGCGAGGCGCTTCTCCCCGATCTGGCAAAGGAACTCCTGCCGCGTTCGGCGGAGCTCTGGAATATGTACGGACCGACGGAGACTACCGTCTGGTCCACCGTCTACCGGACCAAGTCCGGCGACGGACCCGTACCGATCGGCCGGCCGATTGCCAATACGCAAGTCTATGTACTCGACCCCTCGCGCAACCTGGTTCCTCCCGGGAACGTGGGGGAGCTGTACATCGGTGGCGACGGCCTGGCGCGGGGCTACTTGCATCGCGAGGAACTGACCAAGGAGCGCTTCGTTGCCAGTCCGTTCGTACCCCATGCACGAGTTTATCGTACCGGTGATTTAGCGCGCTGGCGTCCGGATGGAACCGTGGAGTGCCTGGGACGTGTGGATAGCCAGGTGAAGTTGCGCGGGTTTCGCATCGAGCTGGGCGAGATTGAAACTGTCCTTGGCGGTCACCCGGCAGTGCGGCAATGCGCGGTAATTGCCCGGGAGGACATGCCGGGCGACAAGCAACTGGTCGCCTATTTCGAGACGCAGGCGGGACCGACACCGAGCGTCACCGACCTGCGCACCTACCTGGAGAAAGACCTGCCCGCTTTCATGGTCCCCTCGGTTTTCGTCAGCCTGGAGAAATTGCCGCTGACACCGAACGGCAAGGTGGATCGCAAGTCGCTGCCCGCTCCCACCCAACGTGTCGCCGTGAAAAATGATTTCGTGGCACCCCTCGACGCCAGTGAGCAGCTACTCGCTCAGATTTGGGCCAAAGCCCTGAAGGTGAAGCGAGTGGGACGGCACGACAACTTCTTCGAGCTGGGAGGTCACTCGCTACTAGCGGTCCAGATCACCGTCGAAATTGAGAAACTCACCAAGATTCGCCTGCCTTTGGCATCTCTGCTGCAGGCACCTACCATTGCCGATCTGGCTCAGATATTGCGCAGGAAGCAGTGGGCGCCATCCTGGTCATCGCTGGTTCCGTTGCGAGCGAACGGATCTAAACCTCCGCTCTTCCTCATGCATGCGCATGGCGGCAACGTCCTCGAATACCATGCCCTGGCAAACCTGCTGGAATCTGATCAGCCCGTGTACGCCTTGCAGGCTCGCGGTCTCGATGGGAATGTGCCGACAGATTTGACGCTGGAAAAAATGGCCTCCGCATACCTCGAAGAACTGAGAAGTTTTCAGCCGGAAGGGCCATATTTCCTGGCTGGCTTTTGCTTCGGCGGATTGCTCGCCCTGGAAGCGGCGCAGCAACTGAAGGCGGCAGGGCAAGAGGTTGCGCTACTGGTCCTGATTCAGTCGATGCACCCGGTTGCCTTCCACTTCAAGCCGGGCACTCCGTTTCTTCGCCGCTGGTGGTATCGCATGACCAAGCGAATGGACCTGGAGCGGGAGAATCGATCGCACGCCGGAAGGGGCTATGCATGGGAGAGGTACCGGCGCACCTGGGACATGGTTTGCGCCCGTATTGCGATTGCCCGCGACAATAAGGTCGGGAAGCGTCCGACCGATCTATCCCGGTTGCCCAAGCTCTATATCTTTGAGGCGCTGAGAATGGAACACGGGAAGGCTCTTCGAAAATATGACCCGCGCCCCTACGCCGGTGATGTCGTTCTGTTTCGTGCCAGCAAACAACTCTCGGGGCTCATGGCGGATGAACGTCTTGGTTGGAAGCCTTTCTTCAATAGCGGTTTGGAGGTCTGTGAGGTTCCCGGACATCAGCAGAATCTCATGCTGGAGCCCAATGTTCGGCGCCTCGCCAAAGAACTCAACAGCCGGCTGAACGCCGCTCAACAGCGACATGGAACAAAAAACCGATAAGCCACAACCTGCGCCGGCGGCTCATGTCGAGGCCGGGCAGCGCAGCATCGCGGCAAACAAGCGGGGAGGATCAGTTCTACTGGCTCCTGAAGACAGTTCCAGCTGGGAGCGGAGAAACCCAACCGATCCGCCTGCCCGTGCGGTTCTCGGCTTCGCCGAGGCTTGTGTCCGTCCCGGACACCAATCGCTCTACGAGAGTATGGTGACGGAACTGGCGGAGTACCTGGGAGAGTCACCGGCCACTGTGGCCGCAGCGTGCGCGGCAGGCGCCGAGAGCGTTGCGCAAGATTGGAAAGCGCGCCAACTGCGCAAGGAAAGCCCGCCCGTTGCCGTGGTGGAGTTTTACCGTACCACGAAGAGTTATTTGTTCGACCTCACCACATTCAATTCAGACTATCCTCATACCGCAACTCTCGAGGCCCTCCTCAAAATGGCGAAGCAGCGAGGCCTGACCCGGGTTCTTGACTTCGGGTCGGGTATCGGCTCGGTCGGAATCTTTTTCGCGCAAAATGGCCTGGATGTTTCGCTGGCGGATATTTCTGAACCTCTTCAGAAGTATGTAGCCTGGCGCTTTAAGGTTCGCGGACTGAAATTGAAGCTCATCGATCTCAATCGCGAACAACTGCCCAGAAATACTTTTGAGGTCGTGACCGCCTTTGACGTCCTCGAGCACCTGCCGAAGCCTGCCGAGACCCTGCATTCGCTCGCCGCCAGTATGAGGACCGGGGGCCTCATCGCCCTAAACGTCGAAGAGCCCGATGCCCGCTTCCCGCAGCACATTGCAACCTATGAGGAAGTGTTCTCGAGCGTGGCGGCCGCGGGCTTTCGCCGCCTACAGTTTCTGCAGAAGACAGAAGTATTCGAGCGCGTCGAGCGCGGTTCGATCCCGACCCTTTGGCATGCATTTTGGGGAAAGATCTGGTACGGTGCCCTGTATCGGAACTGCATCGCCGTCCTCGATACCCTCGGCATCAAGAGGGCGATTCGCAGCTGGATCAAAGGCCCGAAAAACTAGGTTACGACCAGCATCTCGTCGCGAACTATGGTTCGGGCAAAACTGTCTGCTGGGTGTGCTTGCGGGAGAAGCTCAACAGTTTTTTCGTCACCGCCGCGTATGCCATCGGGGCCGTGCCCAAGAGCAGTCGAAGCGCCAGCTTCCAGCGCCCTTGCCGCAAGCAAAAGCTGATAGACCACGACAAAGCGATTGCGCCAATCACAGCGTATCGCTCCCGGCGACGCTTGCTCCCTCCCGGGTACTGACCTTGACGTTCCGTGCGAGCCAGCACGAGAATACCCTCCGTGATCGGTTCCAGATGCCGGATCGTATTGGTTTCGTGGTGGCGATATGCAATGGTGGGCGGTTGGCAGACGACGATGCAAGGGCCGTAGGTGCCGACCTTAAGAATGAGGTTGAGGCTGTCCAGGTGGAAGGTTTTCGAAGTGGTATTTCGAAGCCCACCCACTTCGTCGAACACCGACTTGCGGAGAACAATTCGGCTGCTCGAAAGCCCCAGTGACACATCCTTCGACAAGTAGTCGGGAAACTTCAGAGCCTTCACGGGGAGCATTGCTTCTGATTCGGGAGCAATGGACTGTCCGTCCTGGAAATCAGTCATCGCTCCTATGATCAGCGGCGGAGAGTCGAAGCTCCGGATGATTCGATCGTAGGTCGCGAGTGCCGAGGGCAGAAGGAGATCGTCGCTGTCCAGCAACACCAGATATTCTCCTTGCGCCAACCGGGCCGCTTTGTTGCGGGCGACCTCCGGGCCTTGATTGCTTTGTCGAAGCACCTTGATGCGGTCTCCATAGGATTCGAGCACCTGCAGTGTCTTGTCCGTGGAGCCGTCATCAATTACAAACAGCTCGAAATCCTTGAAACCTTGCGATAAAACCGAGTCGATTGCCTGTGCGACATAGTTCTCCCGGTTGTAGGCGGGCATCAGGACACTAAATCGAATGTTCATCCGGTCTCCAGGCCAAACGACTTCGTATTGAGAGCTACCGCTAGAGAGACTGCGTTTGTGGTTCGACAAAACATTGCGCACCCGAGTAATTTGGCCCTCAATCTTCGGCAGCCTCTGTTCCGCATCACCACTCGGGCACAAGCTCTTGGCCCTTCGTGTGTTCTGCTGGGATGAGCTTCGAACGAGCTATCCATAATTCGGCGGACTGACCGAGCGATCCATCCCGAACGTGGTCTGGCCGCCTTTTTGCACGTTCACTCCGAGCAAAATCGGGCCTTTGGCCGACAAAGCCTGCCGGATTGCCGGTTCCAGCTCTTCGGGGCGGTCCACGCTGATGGCCTCCATCCCGTAGCCCTGCGCGATCTTGACCTCGTCGATTCCCGGAATTTCAAGGCCAGGAACGCTTGGCCCGACGTTGGTGAAATCGCGGAATCCCCGCAAAGCCGAGTAGTCGTGGTTTCGCAGCACGATAAAGATGACGGGTGCGTTCCGCTGAACGGCAGTCCACAGGGCCTGAATCGAATACTGCGCCGAGCCATCTCCAACCGGGCAGACCACCCGTCTTTGTGGGTTGCCCATTTGCAGGCCGACTGCCAGGGGCAGGCCAAACCCCAATATGCCGCTGCGCACCGAGTAGAAGGAACGGGGCTCATCGAGTTCGACGTAGCGATCCAGGTCGCCCTTGGACGAAGGACACTCCTCCGCAATGACGGTATCGCGCGGCAACAGTTGGTTGAGAACTCGAAAAAGGTAGGCTGGCGTGATCGGATGTTCGGGCTTGGGGTCAGCGGGTTGAGGCCGCGGTGGAGGCCCCGGCCGCGCCACGGTCCGCGCGCGGCGACGGAGGTACTCAGCCGCGACCCGTAGGTTGCCCACGATGCTGGTTCCCGACAATGCGGCAGCAGCATCGAACGGCGAGTTCGTGACTTGAAACAGCTTGGTTCCGGGTGCGATGACGTCGCCAGGAACATAGGCGTAATAGAGGAAGACCGGAGCCCCCAGCACCAAGACCGAGTCATACTGCGCTAATTGTCCGGCCAGCGGCCGCTGCGCCGGAACCAGACCACCGCGGTACAGACGATGCCTCCGCGGGAACGTCCAGCGGGAAGCAATCGGGTCCTGGTAGACATCGGCATTCAAATGCTCGGCCAGCGCGATGACCTCATGCCATGCGCTGTCTTCTTCGATCTGAGGACCGGTGACGAGCGCTGGTCTCCGGCTAGAATCGAGCGCCCGAACTACCTCGTCAAGGGCCGCAACATCCGGCGAAACCGTCTGCGTTACCTGGCGGGTCACCACCGGCGCACAACTACGATTCCAATCATCCATGGGGACCGAAATGAACACCGGCCCCTTGGGTGGTTGGGTTGCAATGTAGCAGCCGCGAGCGATCGCTGCCGGCACATCTTCGGCCTGCAGCGGCTCGCAGGCCCATTTTACGTACGGCTTCACGACCTCAACCGCGCGGCTCACCAGAAAGGGCTCCGCCAGCGTCTGGCGACGGTCTTGCTGCCCGCTGACGACGACGAGTGGAGCGTGGCAATAATAGGCGTCGATGATAGCCGACAGTCCGTTGCCCGCGCTAGCGATGGAATGCAGGTTCACAAAAACCGCCGTTTCCTTCGCCAGCGCATATCCCAGTGCGATGCCCGCA
>Ga0182015_10004616_pt1 | contig 14737 bp, 11 predicted proteins | sample 712P3MmetaG_FD_120478 | JGI IMG/M metagenome (GOLD analysis project Ga0182015, IMG submission 120478) | Permafrost microbial communities from Stordalen Mire, Sweden - 712P3M metaG | ecosystem: Environmental > Terrestrial > Soil > Wetlands > Permafrost | place: Sweden: Stordalen | collected...
ACGGCTTTGCTTACAGGCTCGGCGACCTTCCCGCGGCGGATGGCGAACCACTGCGCCGCCAAATCTTCTATGCGTCCAAGGCTGCCCAGCGGCTTGGTGAGGCTGTCCAGGTGAGCCCTCGCCTGGACCAGATAAGCTGCCGGTGGGGCGGTGATCCCCTCGATTACTTCGTCGATCGTGGCTATTTCCATCGCCAGGATTCGCCTCCAAAGCTGATCTTCACGCCAGCCCGAACCGTAAGGGGCAGAGAAGGGAAGCCGAACGCTTCGCTGTAATGTTCGCTGAGTAGATTCTGAATATCAGTGTAGGCGGTAAAGGATCGCGTGACCTGATAGCCGCCGCCGAGTTCAAGGCGTTGGTAAGCGCCGTCCAGGTTGCGGTTAGGCAGCAGCAGGCTGTCGCCGAATTCCGCATCAGTGAGAAAGTCGCTGTCGTCGCGCCGGCCGACAAGCGTGCCGGTGAACGAGCCATACCATCGGGAACGGTTGTAGTTAAGCCCAAAGTAGCCGGAGTGCGGGGCGCGACGGAACGGTCTTGCGCCGACCAGCGGAGAAAACGCGCCAATGGCGATGTTGGGAAAGCTCGGGTTGTAGCTGGGCAGCGACTCACTGGAGAAGGACTGCTGCACGACGGCGTCCAGATAGGTGTAGCCGCCGCGGACAAAGAGATTGCTGCCGATCTTATACTCGGCGGCGACTTCCGCGCCCTGGGCCTGGAACGCCTGGGAGTTGACGGCCGCTCCATATTGCACCGCAGGGTCGCTGGCAGCCGGCAGGCCGAGAGCGAGCAAAGCCGATTGCGGAACGAATTCCACCCCATTGGTAAATTCATTGTGAAAGTACGTCATGCTGACGCGAGCGCGGCCGTTCCAGAGTTGCTGGTCGATTCCTCCATCGTAGGTGCGCGAGGTCTCCGGCCCGATAGGAGAAACGTGATACTGCTTGATCAGCTGGCTGCCGTTGGGTAGCGCTGCCAGGATGCCATAAAGAGAAATACTCTGGTAGTAGATGCTCGGCTCCTTGATGCCTTTGCCGAAGCTGAAGTGAAGCTTCGTTCCACTGAGCCAGCTGGCAGTGGATGGGCGAAAGAGATAGTAGGCAAGGGAAGCGCGAGGCGTAGCCGCGAAACCGAAGAGCCCGTTGTCTTCAAGGCCGCTGCCTACTGTGTAATAGAGACGGTTGCCTATGTCTCCCGCCAGCTGAACCGTATAGCTGTAGTTGCCGCGCTTCATGGCGGTAGGCGTCCCCCCGGAGCTAACCGTCGAGCCGCGCTCATCTTCGTATTTGAATGCTCCCAGGGCGACGATATGCGGATTGATCCGGTAGTCGGACTGGGCGTAAACGAAGTCCCTCTTGCTAGGTGCCAGATAGTCGTTGGGGTAACTTTCTCCGTAGCTTGCGCCGTATTGAAAGATCGCCTGGCCGCTCACGCTGTAGCCATTCGCGCCCTGGATGGTGACCGGAGAGCCCAGGTAGACGTCCTCGTCCGGGTCATAGATTCCGGTTGCTGCGTAGTCGGTGTAATAGTAGTTCAGCCGCAGGCCGCCATAGCGTATCTGGTTGTGCCATCTATCGGTGGTCTGGTTGTTCCAGGCAGCGCTCAAATAGCTGTCGTGTTCCTTGATGCCTGCGGCATCGGGGATGCCATAAAGCAGGATCGCGTTCGGCTGATCGGCGGAGACACTGAGATGCCGCACGGTGAAGCGCAGATCGTTGGCCGTATTCGGTGTCCAGCCAAAATTCCCGGCGTAGGTCGCGTTGTGAAACTCATCGTTGGGCAGATTGTTCCGCGTCTCCGTGCCAGCGAAGGCGGAGTAGTAATCGAAGTGGCGAAAGGTGCCTCCCAGCGTGCCCACCTGGCGGAAGGTATTGAAGTTGCCTCCATCGCCGGAGTAAGTCAGCAAGGGAAGCAAGGTGCTGCCGCGAGCCGTGGTGAGGCTCACCACGCCTGCCAGGGCGTCAGAGCCGTACAGGGCGCTATTCGGCTCCCGCAGCACCTCGATCTTATCGATGCCGACGCTATCGATGTTTCCGAACTCAACCGCCCCGCCGATGTCATCCGCGGGAACCCCGTCGATAAGCACTTTATTGGCGTTGACGTTGCCGCCTCGTATGTATAAGCCTGTTGTGCCCCCCATCTGCCCCGTCTGCGTCATTTGAACACCCGGGATCAGGCGCAGCGGATCCTGCACCTCCGTAGCGTAGCGGTACTGGTCCGCGCTCAGCACGCTCACCGGCGCACCAACCTGTGCCGCGGGCGTAGGTGTTCCTGTCGCGGTTACCGTTACTTCCTGAGTCAAGGTTTGGGTGGCCAGGGTGATATCCACCTGGGCTCTGCCCGAGGCCGTCACGAAGACCGCCTCGCTGGTGGTGGACTGGAAGGTAGGCGCCTCAGCCCGAACCTGGTAGCGAGCGGATTTCTGCAAACGAAAGGAGTAGTTGCCAAATGCATCGCTGGTGGTTGTTCCGGCGACCGATGTGCCATCCAGCAGCTCCACAGTCGCCGAGACGATGACCGCTCCGAGCGGGTCGGTTATGGTTCCGCGCAGGGTACCTGCCTCGGAGCCAAAGGCTGTGAGCGGCGCCAGCAGCATGGATAAAAGGAAGAGCCCGAAGCTCCTCCGGATGCTTCGCGAAATAACTAGATCGGCCAATGTATCACCCCCCTCGGGTTGGTGAAGCAAGGCCGTTCTCCTGACTTGCGCGTCAACAAACCCGGGCTGCCTTCCCAGGACTCTCGTCCCAGTGGCTTTGATCGTCCGTGCCCGGTTCTCTGCGCTTACAGTTACGGGGTAGTGGCGGATTCGCACCGCCTTCTCGTTACCTTGCCGTGATTGCGTTGAAGAACGGAATAGCGCCGTCCTTTTCGTCGATATATGTGGAGCGTGTAACTAATCTGGGGGTGCCCCATCCTTCGCGTTTTTTGCGAAGGGTGGGATACCACGAATCTTGACAGGCACAGTCGTGGTATCCCACCCTTGAACCCAACAAACGGGTTCAAGGATGGGGCACCCGGAGATTGGCTGCACGTTCAGTTTCCCCTCCTCATGCGGTCACCGCATCTCTCTGCCGCGCGCCCCGAAGCGCCGCCGCAAAGTTCTGTGCTACGGCAGGGTTGGCGCGGAAGTGCAGGTGCACGTAGCTGGCGAGAACGTTGCCGCAGGTGTATCCCTCCTGCTGCTGCCGGCCCGACAAGGAAAATTCCACCTGGTAGCTGGTTGCAACCTGTGACGTAGAGCAGATGCGGGAATAATGAAAGCTATGGCCCCGGATCGACGCGCCCTTGCGTCCGAGCAAGCAGTCTTGCGTGAAGGTGACGGTAACGTAGCCGAAGTCCACCAGCTTGCCGGTCATCTCCATCGCCAGAGGCATGATCCCTGCCAGCGGATAGACCCTTCCATCGCTGGTGCTCAGTCGTTGTGACAGATAGAGCAGCCCTCCGCACTCCGCGTAGACGTGCCCCCCGGATCGAACGAAAGCGCGGATCTTATCAAGCATCGGTCTATTTTGGCTGAGCTCCCGGGCATAAAGCTCAGGGTATCCCCCGCCAAAGTAGAGCGCGTCCAGCTCCGCCGGCAACTCTTGATCGGCCATGGGGCTGAAGGGGAGAATCTCCGCTCCCTGCTCACGCAACAGATCGAGATTGTCTTCGTAGTAAAAGGAGAAGGCTCGATCACGGGCGACGCCGATGCGCAAACGGGCCGCTCCATCCGTAGGCGGTATTGCATTCGCAGAGGAAGCAGAGGTGGTATCGAGCGGGCAATCAAGCTGCAGGATGGCGTCAACGTGAAAATGCTTCTCGGCCAGATTCGCCAGCGTGTCGATCTCTTGATCGAGCCGCACCGCGTCGAGCGGGGATGTGATTTCCGCCGCCGCGTGCAAACCAAGGTGCCGCTCGGGGATGGATATCTTCGGCTCGCGTGGGAGCCAACCCAGAATGGGCGTCTTGCAGCGGGCGTGAATGGCGAAGGCGAGCAGCCGGTAATGGCTCTCGCTGGCGACCCGGTTGAGGACGAGCCCAGCGAGCGGCAGACCGGGATCGAAAGACTCAAAGCCCAGGACCATCGCCGCCACGCTGCGCGCGCTCTTCGCACAATCCAGCACCAGCAGCACGGGCAGCTTGAGCATCTTGGCAATCTCGGCGCTGCTACCGGTCTCGGTAACACCATCCTTGCCGTCGAAGAGCCCCATCATCCCTTCCACCACCACCGCGTCGGCGCCGGCGGCGGCGCGGCGAAGCACATCGCGATTCGCCTCTTCGCTCAGCATCCAGGTGTCGAGATTGCGTGCCGTTCGACCGGCGATGCGCGTGTGATGGGTGGTATCGAGAAAGTCGGGACCGCCTTTGCAGGGTTGCACCACATAGCCGCGCCGGCGTAGGCAGGCCATGAGCGCTAGGGCGACGGTGGTTTTTCCCACGCCACTGGCGGTCCCCGCAACCAGCAGGCCGATCATTGGCTGACCTCCGCTTGACCTTTGAGGACCAGCGGCAGGCCCGCGACCAGGAGAAGGACGTTGGTAGCAACCCGGGCGACGCGCTGGTTCATTTCTCCCAACAGGTCGCGGAAGCGTCGACCCAGGGGATAGGGGGGCACGACGCCACTGCCTACCTCGTTCGAAACCAGCACGACGGCGCAGGAAGGCGATTGCAGGGCAAGGCACAGACCATCGACCGCGCTCTCGATTGAGCTTTTGTCGTCACCCATGGCTTCCAGCAGATTGGCTGCGAAGATGGTCAGGCAGTCGATGATCATCAGATCGCAGGAAGGGCCGTAACGGACGATTGCCTCTGCCAACCCGAGGGGCTCCTCGACGGTCTGCCAGTGTTGCGGGCGATTGCTGCGGTGGCAGTCGATCTTGCGCCGCATCTCGTCGTCGGAAGCCTGCGCGGTGGCGACAAAGACGACGCGGCCGGCCTGCTCGCCAAGTTGCTGCGCGTAGTGGCTCTTGCCGCAGCGCACTCCACCAAGCACGAGTGTCACCGTATTCCGGCGGTTTGCCTGCATACATCGCCTCTTGCGCAGGGCAAAGCCTTGGCGCGAAGCGGGATTGATCAAAAAAGGCAGCGTCCGTGCTGATGAGCGACTACGTCAGCGAGGTTGCTTTCCAGCTCTCCCATCGAAGCTGAAAACGACCCTGGTGGGCATCTGGCCGGTCTCCTGACTTGCGCTTCGTCGAACTTGAACAGCCTTCCCAGGACTCGCATCCCAGTGGCTTCAGCAAATTGGTTCAAACTCTCAGCGCTTACAGTTACGGGGTAGTGGCGGATTCGCACCGCCTTCCCAATTCCAGATTGATCAACGATAGCTCGGCCCTTGCCGTGAGTCAATGGGTGATCGGGTTGCCGCGGGATGGCCTGAGGCACACGCAACCAAGGCCGATGTGACGCATTTTGTGTTACATCGGCACCCCCTTATCATGATGTATCATGATAGCCTCAGGGGAAGTCGGAAAGAGATCCATGTCTCAGATTCGGGAGAAGTTCGCAACACAAGTGAATTCGGAGATCCTGGAGGCGGTGCGTGCTCTCGCTGCACGTGAGGGACGCCAGCTCCAGACGCTTGTAGAGGAGGCGCTCGCTGACCTGCTTGAAAAGCGCAAAAACGACCGCCCGCGTGCTCACGTCATGAGCACATACGCCGGGAGTCACAAGAAGTACGGCGAGCTCTACAAGAAGCTCGCGGAGTGACCGACTACCTGACCTTGGCTGAAGTCCTCGCCATCCATGCGGATCAGATAGCAAGATACGGAGGGGCTCCCGGTATACGGGACTACGGGCTGCTGGAAGCCGCTTTGTATCGACCCCAAACGGGATACTATGCTGATCTCATAGAAGAGGCCGCGGCGCTTTGGGAGAGCCTTGCGCAAAATCATGCTTTTATCGACGGCAATAAGCGGACCGCCTTCGCCGCTACCTATACGTTACTCGGCATCAACGGCGCGCACATAACGGCTCGTGCGCAGAAAGCCTACCAATTTATTGCTGGTCTCTACGCAACGGGGACATTCAACTTTGTAAACCTGACTGACTTCCTGCGCCGCTATGTGGTCAGTGATTAGAAACGTGACGCAGCAGCAATTCACTCGCTCCTATCTTCGGTCGGGAGCATCTGGTAACTCAACCGAGCCAGAACCGTTGGGAAGGGCTATCATGGGAACGTTTCCGGCGCCTGTCTGTGAGAAATACCGCAGGGGAAAGTATGCGAATTGGCCAATGGGTCATGACTGCGCCCGCCAGGATTCCCACGCCATCGCCGGCTACACAATGCATCGTCGAACCTAGAACCTGTCTCCACCGCGCCGCGACGTAGCGTTCGTGCAGCCCAGGTAGTGGCTCGCGGCAACCTAATACATACAGAAATGCACCCAGTGGCCCGGTGTACGCGGTGAGCAGTATGAACCCCCACTTGAGTACCGGCGATTCCAGCGTGGCACGAATGTCAAACACTACATACAACAGCGATAGTGCGGTAAGAAGAAACCACAGAAGCATTACGCCATCGAGCATTTTGATCTCCCCCGTTTTTTGTGCCCAACCATAATCCGCTACTTACCTATCTGGGTGCGATATATCTTTCATGACACCGGACATCATTGTTATATTGACTGGCCGGCCTTCCCGACCCTCGCCAGCAGATATTTCAACCGGCCTTCTCTTCCAACGACGGCCCGAAAATGAACGGTTTACGCTTCCACGGGAAGGGCGTCGATGGTGTTCTCGGCGAGAGCGGGCAGCGCCAAGGAAGGCAGGATGCTGGCGATGGCAGCGTAGACCAGCAGTCCTCCATAGAGCGGGGGGCTGACGGAAAAGTTCTCGCGCAGTATTTCCGCGATCACCAAAGTGAAAATGAGCGTGGGCGTGAGCGCGATCGAGACGCGGAAGCTGCCGCGATGCCCTCTATGCTGCATGAGGCGCGATTGCAGCCAAACGACACCTAAGCGCACCGGGATGATGCAGACGGCAAGCCCAAATCCGTACCAAAAGGAAGCGGCGACAATCGCCACGCTGGGTACTCCGAGTCCATTGTGGAAGAAGAAGAAGGGGATAAAGAAGGAAGCGAAGAGCCGAATTGCTTCCAGATTCTCTGCGGAGGCGAGCGTCTTCAAGCGCTGGCTAAGAGACCGGGCGACAAGCCCGGCGACAAATGCGCCGACAAGATAATAGACTCCTAATGTCTTCGTGATCACCGCGCAGATGAGGCCCACCATCAGCAACAGTGAAAATTCCGATCCGGGCGCGTAGGGCACGACATAGCGCCCCAGGGCAAGATAGACGAGGGGCATGAATGCGATCAGCAAGGCGATCACAGCCCCGGAGACGAGCACCGTCCTGACGGACCCGGCCTGTGAGATCAGGAAGAACAAAAACACGGCGAGGATTTCGCCCGCAACTGCGTGGAGAGCGACCTCCGATTGCTCCGTGTGGTCAAGGCCGGAGTGCGGCAGCATATCCAGGATAAAACCGGTGGACGGGGTGAGAAGTGCAAGCGCCAGAAGCCAGGCGACCTGCCAGCCGAGGTGGAGATACTTGGTAGCGATGGCGGCGCAAGCTACCAACACCAGCGCACGTACCGCGAAATGCCCAGCCAGCGAAGGAAGCTGCCGCCGAAGCTCGACAAAATCGACCTCCAGGCCGGCGAGAAGAAAGAGCGCCGCGATGCCGAGGGTCGACAGAACGGAGATGACACTGTCGTTAACAAGGGGTTTGAAAAAGCCCGCGACAATGATACCGAAGGCAAAGCAAGTGAGCTGGGCGGGAAGGCGGAAGCGCTGCAGTGCGCGCGGAATGACGAGCAGGCCGAAGACCACGGCTATATAAATGAAAGTAGTGCGCGGTCCTTGCATTGCCGCTCCTCTAAGTCGTTCTCAGCCCGGCGTAAAGGGGAAAGGGAGGATATAAATTTAGCGCGGTTGAGCCATTGAAGGAATGGAATTCGTATGCTTCGCTTGGGCCGCGAAGCTAAAGAAAAGAAACCGCGGGTCGCTCCACTTCGGTCCCACGGCACGCCGGGATGGGCGGGATGACAAATCGTACCTTGGTTTAGACCTTATCCTTTGTCACCCAAAGCTCCGGGTGCCCCAGCCCCCGGATTTCCTGTAAAGCTTGGTGGGGCCAACGAACTTCATGCGGCTTTCCTTATAGAAAGCCGCACACGCTGCCATGGCTGGGGGCCGCGCAGTAGGAAATCCGGGGTCCTTCGCGTTCTTTGCGAAGGGTGGGATCCGCAGAACCTTGAGGTCCGGCTCTCATCCATTGGCAGGCATTATTTTGCCAGCCGTCTCGGCTCCGAATACCGGAAGCGAGGGATCGAAGAGAAGGCCGATCTGTTTCAGCACAGACGCTTGATCCCAGTAGATGTGCTCGTGAGCGAGCTTGCCGTCACGGAACTTTACGATGGCCACCAAGGGTATGTCGACCCGGCGGTTTGTGGGAGGGATGCCAGGAAGCATCCAGGGCATTTCCTTGGTGTGCGTGAACGAAAAAATCATCTCGTCGACGAGCTGGTCCGTTCCTACAGTCCGCGAAATTGGGGTGAGAGTAGTATCCGGCGGCATGGACGGAATAAAATCCGTGCCATAAAACCTGCGCAGAGCGGCTTTGCCGCTCCCTCCGGTCATTACGGGTATGTGATTGACATATGCGTCCTCCACCATCGTTTCCAGCGTGGATTCCACATCGCGGGTTACGAACTCGTCCTTCGTATGCTGCTCCCATGCGGCTATCAGCTCTGCTTCATTCAGAGGCATGATTCAAATCTCCTTGAGTAGCCATCGCACCGATCGCTTCTGCACTTCGAGGTATTGGGGATTCCACATCGCATGGATCGTGTGGCCCACCGCGGTGAATACCACCCGTCCCTTGCCGAAGTCGTAGGCCCACCCCGAAACCGACTTCGTGCCTAATTCCTCGAACTTGAGTCCGTCGATGTTCTCCGCCTCCAGAATGATGTACTTCGGGTCCTTGTCGTAGCTCACGTAATGCTGCTCATCGTTGACCATGAATGAACTCATCCCTTCGGTGATGGGATGTTTGTTCTCTGTGGCGTGCACCTGGAAAGGACGAAGAGGTGGGTGACCGATGTAGGCTCCGCCCATAACCTCGCGGTAGTTTTTCGAGCTGAGCGAGATATGGCTGCAGTTGTGGAGAGCATAAAAACCATTGCCCGCGGACACGAATTCTTTGATCGCCGCACCCTGCTCTTCCGTGATCCACATGACCGGCTTTGGATCCGGAAAGGTTTTAGGAGTTTCCAGATCCGCCTCATAAGCCGTGTATGCATCCGGGCCAAGGTAACCGGCGGGCCAGATCATGCCGTCGCGGAGGATCAGCAACAACTGATAGTTTTTCAGCAGGCTTGTTGAGATCGAGTCGTACTGAATGGTGTAGTCGATGGGAATGTCGAGGTCTTTGAAAACTTTATCCAAACTGACTCGAATGTAATCGGGGTTATGGTAACGGTCTCCGATGAGCGCCAGGGCGCGGGGTTTGCTCCGGCCAGGTGAAGCCGCTTGTGACTGAACGTTCTCGCTGGCAGCCAGACCGAGAAGTCCAGCGCCGGCCACGATACCGGCGTTCTGAACCAGAGTTCGTCTTGAGATATTGGTGCGAAATAATTTCATAGAGCTCCAAACTTATGTGCCCGGAACGAACAAGATGCAGACGGGCGCTGCAATATCCAGGACCTGGCCAGTCGGCTTCAACTGGCCGTTGGTTTGATCAATGGCAAAGACGACCAACTGATTAGAGATCTGGTTCCCCGCGATCAAGTATTTGCCTGTCGGATCTATATCAAAATTCCGTGGAATCTTCCCCAGCGTGGGGGCGACCTGAACCCTGGTCAGCGTCCCCTTGCTGGGATCGATCGCAAATACCGTGATGCTGTCGCTGCCGCGATTTGAGGCATAGAGAAACCGGCCTGACCGGCCGACTTCTATCTCCGCCGAGTTATCGATTCCCGTGAAGTCGGAAGGTAAGTTGGAGATGGTTTGCACCGGCGTCAGCGATCCCTTCACCGGATCGTAGGAAAAGACAACGACGCTCGATCCCATTTCGCACACCACATAGGCGAACTTGCCCCCTCGACCAAACACAAGATGCCGCGGCCCTAAACCCGCCGTCACTGAAGCGAACGAGGGATCGTTGGGCGTGAACGTACCTTTTGCCGCATCGAACTTATATATCTTGATCTCATCGATGCCGAGGTTGGGCACGAACAGGAAGCGATTGTCCGGGGACAGCACCGTAGCATGAGCATGAGGTCCCTCTTGACGTTCACGGTTCGGGCCGGAACCAGTATGTTGATCGAAACCTGTTTTTTTGCCGATGCTCCCGTCCGCGTTTATCGCGAACGAGGTAACACTCCCGCTGCCGTAGTTCGCGACGAACAGCGTTTTGCCGCTATCGTCTACCAACACAAAGCATGGACCGCGCCCGGCTGAATCGACCTGGTTGAGAAGCTTGAGAGCGCCGGTCTTGGGGTCGATGGAGTAGCTGATGACCAGGCCTTCGGTTTTGCTCGGATCTGCTCCAGCAGCGTGGCCCCTTTCCGTGACCGCGTACAGGAAGCGATGCCGGGGATCCGTGGTCAGGAATGAAAGGGCCGGGAGCGCAGGCGCCACGACGCCCATTGGAGTGACCTGGCCGGTCTTAGGATCAAAGCGGTAGTTATAGATCCCCTTGCTTCCCGAGGCGACGTAAACAGAATAGGAGCGGGCTGCCGGCGGAATCTTCGCAGCCGCGCGTGCGGCCTGTGGAAGGATCGCTGCGGCCAGTGCTAAAAATCCAACCAGCGCCAAGGTGGCACCTGTTTTCCCAACAGATCCTGGTTCAAAAGCCATCCGTCCTCCTCTTGACAGGTATGCATTTCACTGCTCAACCTCCTCCGACATCCCCACTCTTTCTAGACCAGTGCGGGGTAGAACGCAAGAGATTCTTAGTCTCGACGATCAGGCACGCGTTCAGATTTCTCGTAGAAGCCACCGTACGGCGTTCTTGTGGAGCGTTTCATATTGAGGATTCCACAACGATGGGATCACGTGTCCTGGTGCCAGATAACATACACGGCCCTTACCGTAGTCGTATGCCCATCCTGCCGCGGAGGAAGTTCCCAAATCCTTGAACTTCAGGGCTACGATGGTAGAGATCTCGACCGGCTCGCATATCTTAAGATAGGAGTTAACTCATGAAGAGAAGAGAGTTATTGCAAGGGCTTGCGGCCTTGGTTCCGGCCTCGTCCGTGCTGGGCCACTACTCGGCGGTTGCGGCTCCGCTGCGTAAAAAGGTGAAGATTACCGATTTGAAAGCGATGGTTATAGGCAGGCCTGGAGGCAATACCCTGGTTCGCATTGATACTGACGCAGGCATCACCGGATACGGTGAAGCATATTGGGGCTTCGGCGTAAAAGACGTGATGATGGGATACCTGCGCGACGCCATCATGGGCGAGGATCCGTTGGACATCGACCCGCTCTACACGAAAATGATTTTTCGGACTGGGGGAGCGGGCGCGATCGGCGGCGTAACCGTTACCGCGATCAGCGGCGTCGAAATTGCGCTCTGGGATCTGGCCGGCAGGCTTCTTGGCCAACCGGTGTGCAAGCTGCTTGGCGGTCAATACCGCACCGGCGTGTTGGCCTACCTCACGACTGGCCCGGCGGATTTTCTTGATCCTGCGTCCTGCCGCGAGTGGGCGGCTATGGTGAAGGAACATCGGTATGGCTTTACCGCTGTCAAGACGGACATCCGGCGCCTGGGGTATCCCGAAGAGAATCTTTACGAGACGGTGCTCGACAGTCCACATGGCTATAACCGCCAATTGACGAACCAGGACCTGGACAATAACACGAAGGGCTTCGCAAATGTGCGGGAGGCGCTGGGGCCGGACTTTGGGATCGCGGTGCACACGCATTGGGAACTGGACTGGTCCGATGCGCTGAACTTGGCGCGTGCAGTTGCCGCTATGCGGCCCATGTGGCTTGAGGATCCGCTGCCTCCCGAGTTTTGCGATTCCTGGGTCAAGCTCACGGAGGAATCGCCCATACCCATCCTTACGGGTGAGAATCTATACACCCGGCGGGGTTTCATGCCCTTCATCGTCCATCAGGGCTGCCACATCGTTCAGATCGATATACCCAAGTCCGGCGGATTGCTCGAATCGAAGAAGATTGCAGACTTGGCCGATATCTTCGATATGCCTGTATGCGCCCATAACGCAATCGGGCCGCTGGGCTGCATCGCTTCGGCACATTGCGCGGCTTCCATCCGTGATTTCAAAGGTCACGAGCTGGCCCTGAGTCCCCCTCTTGGTCCCACAGCCTCCGAAACTCACGAGCTGACGTGGGGCTTCTATCAGGGAGACCCATCGAAAGCCTGGGAACAATTTGTCATCCATGAGGGGCCACTGGTCAAGGACGGCAGAATTCTAGTGCCGGATAAGCCGGGCCTGGGCGTGGAGCCGAACCCCGACTATATACGCGGACACCTGGCTCCCGGCGAAACATGGTGGGGCTAGGTCGTTTTCACTGTAGATGTATCCCGGAAATCCCGGCTAAATGCAGCCGATCCATCAAGGATCGCGATTAAGCACGAGTTGCGACTGATTCAGCGCCGGCATTTTTGTGGAGGGACTATGGCGTGGGGGAACCAGGAGTCTGGCGCGGCTGACCCCGCCCGATTGCCTTCTGCAGTAGTTGGTCGAACTCTGAACGCGGCATCTTCAACTTGTCGGGGTGAGCATCGACCCACTGCTTCATGCCGTTGAACTTCTCCGCGGTCCAACCCCCTGAGCAGGTTCACCACCTGCTCAGGCGTATGCTTCTTCCGTCGCGCCATCGTTCGCTCCTTGAAACACAGTTTCTATCAAAGCAACTGGTTCAAAAAACGCCAGGCACTCCACAAGCAGGCCGCGAAATGAAGACTTATTCAGAGTTTCCCTAGGGCCCCGAGTTCGGCATTTTGAGATATCCAAAGAATGCTTGACTTGTTATATAGGTGTCTGCTAGGCTCCCGGCGCATGATAATTAGCACGACCCGATGTAGAAGTACTCCAACCATTAGTAAACGGACGAGAGTCGCGTCTCAACAAGTTCCATCAAGAGCGTAAACCCTAATGCGCTAAGACACACCCGAACACAGGTTAATGAGGCTGGATGTTTTGATTACGGTTTAAACCGGCAAAGCACTCTTGAGAAGAATTGGAGACAGCAAAATGCGGCAACTAAGAATTGGTGTACGAGTCCTGCCGGTGTTACTGCTTGCGCTTGCAACTCACGGCAGCCCCTTATTCGCACAAGTAAAGTCCAGTGCGATCACGGGAACTGTTACCGACCGGACCGGGGCCGTGGTGCCGAACGCGACGGTAACAGTTGTGGAGCAAGAAACTTCCACGAGCACGACAAGTCAAACCACCGCTAAGGGTGAATATACGGTGCCCTACCTTCCTATCGGCCACTATACGCTCGTGGTCACCGCACCCGGGTTCCAAACATACCGCGAGATCGATATCATCCTTGCCGGCGACACCACCGCGCGCGAAGATGTCGCGCTGTCTGTCGGCATCGCGACCACTTCCGTTGAGGTGAGGGCAAATGCGCTTGTCCTGCAGACGGAGAGCGCGACAGTTCAGAGCGCGATAGGCGAGAATCTCATTGTTGCTCTTCCCAACATCAATGGCAACCCACTCTACTATGCCACGCTGCAGGCCGGTGTAGTTCCCACGACACAAGCGCTCAACAGCCAGGCTTTGGGCGTTGGATTTAGTAATCGTCAATCCATGTCCGCTATACGTGTCAATGGCGGAGAATTGGGAGCCAACGACGTGCAACTGGACGGCATCTCGATCCAGGGTGCTGCATGGCATGAGACCGCGGTCCTTCCGAATCCCGATTCGCTTGAGGAAGTCCGGGTTACGATCAATACCTTCACAGCGGACATCGGCGATGCCCAGGGCGTGATAGCGATGACCACCAAGAGCGGCACCAACAAGTTTCACGGTGACCTCAATTTCATGCTTCGCAATGAAGATCTCAACGCGAATGGCTTCTCCAACAACGCCGAGGGGATTGCGAGGCCCAAGTACCGGTTGCTCCAGGGCGGCGGCAGCATTGGCGGCCCGGTAATTATCCCGAAGTTGTACGACGGCAGGCAAAAGCTGTTCTTTTTCGCGTCCTTCCTGCGGCTTACCCACTCGAATTCCGATGTCTTTGTCACCAAGGTACCAACCGCCTTAGAGCGCCAAGGGAACTTCAGTCAGACGATGGTCCCGGGGGTCAGCGGAATTCCTCTCAACGTAAATATCTATAACCCCTTTACCGCGACGCCCGTCGCCGGCAGCAATGGGACCCTCTTCCAACGCTCGATTTATCCGAACGCGATCGTCACCAATCCCAATCCCTATGGCCTCGCGTTGCTACAGGGCTACCCTCTGCCCAACGCAACCCCCATCGATGCCTTTAATGACAACAACTACAAATTCGTAGGCAGCATCCCGGAGTATCGCGAAAGTTTAAACGCCAGGGTGGACTATAGGCTGGGAACGAGACACTCCATCTTCTTTAGCGCCGGCTTCTCAAAGGGCGCTATCACGGAACCGAATCAGTGGGGGACAGCAGCAAACGGGACGTGGAATAGTCAGATCTTCCCGGGCAGCACCTCGGACAGCAATCCCTACGGCGTGCTGGGCGATACCATCATCCTGAACCCAACCACCGTGCTCGACGTACGCTATGGCGTGACCCAC
>Ga0182015_10004617_pt1 | contig 14736 bp, 8 predicted proteins | sample 712P3MmetaG_FD_120478 | JGI IMG/M metagenome (GOLD analysis project Ga0182015, IMG submission 120478) | Permafrost microbial communities from Stordalen Mire, Sweden - 712P3M metaG | ecosystem: Environmental > Terrestrial > Soil > Wetlands > Permafrost | place: Sweden: Stordalen | collected...
CCCCAGTGGTGGGGCGCAACTTTGATGCTGAAGAAACGCGCCCCAACGGGCCCAAGGTAGCCCTCATTTCCTATGGCCTGTGGCGCAATCGTTACAACCTCGATCGCGCCATCCTCGATAAGACCATCGACATCGACGGCGATCCGATCCGAGTGGTCGGTGTGTTACCTCGGAATTTCGAGATGCCCCGGCTGCAAGCCGCCGACGTGCTGTTTCCTATGTCGATCGGCGAGGCCGCCGACCGCGCGTCGAATAGTGGGCTGGGCGGTCCAAGGCGGGCCTTCGCGCGGCTCAAGCCGGGTGTCAGCATCGAGCAAGCCGAGGTGCAGTTGCAGCCGCTCATGCCGCAAGTCCTCAAGCGCATACCGTCCGATTTTCGTTACGACTTTCATCTCAAGGTGCGGTCTCTGCGCGACCGGCAAATGCAGGATGTTCGCCTGACCGCGTGGGTTCTACTGGGCGCGGTGCTGGCCGTGCTGCTCATCGCCTGTGCCAATGTTGCCAGCCTGCTGCTCGCCCGTGGCGCCATGCGGCAGCGGGAACTTGCGGTTCGTTCCGCCCTCGGAGCCACCGGCGGTAGGCTGGCCCGCCAAGCGCTTACCGAATCACTCCTGCTCTCGATGGCCGGAGCCATTGCGGGATGCGCACTCGCCCAGGGTTTACTGCGTCTCTTCATCGCCATCGCGCCGGCCAACATTCCGTACCTGAATCAAATCCGGCTCGACCTTCGAATTGTCTGCGTCACTATCCTTATTTCACTCCTCTGTGGTGTCCTCTTTGGTCTCGCGCCGGCACTACAGAAGCCCAATGGCGGCATGCTGAACAACCGTTCGCTCAGCTCCGTCTCCCATGCGACTCTGCGCCAGTGGCTGGTCATTTTGCAGATTGCCACCACCATGGTTTTGCTGGCCGGAGCAACACTCCTGCTGCGCAGCTTCAGCAATCTCGAAAATCAGAATCTCGGCATGCGCACCGATAACACCCTGACCGCCGGCATCACCCTCGGAGGGCATGCCTATCCCACAGGCGCCAGCCGCCTCGCCTTCTTTCAGAAACTCTCCACTCGTCTACGCTTCGGTCCTGGCGTCGCTGTTGTCTCGATCAGCGACTCGCTTCCGCCCGGTGGCGGCCATTTCGGCGGCCGCCTTAACGAGATCGTCGTTGCCGGCAGGCCGCCTTCGGCCAACGCCATCACCGGGGTAATCGCTACCCGGCTGGTCTCGCCAGACTATTTCCGTGCGCTGGATATTCCCATTGTGCAGGGAGTCGGCTTCCGCGAAGAAGACATGACCGCAAGCCAGCATCCCATTGTCGTCAGCAAGCGCCTGGCTGCCCTGCTGTTCCCAAACGAAAACCCAATCGGGCAGCGAATCGGCGGGAAACACAACGACTCTGACCCAACCAACCCTGACCCCTGGAGCGTCGTAGTCGGCGTTGCCGCCGATGTAAAAAACAGTGGCCTCAGCAAAGATGAAGTGCCGGAGATCTACCGGCTTCGGCGAAGTCTCCCCGAGGATTGGGACGGCGGCGGCGCCTGGGGCAAAACCTCCGTGGTGGTCGTGCGTAGCGCGCTGCCTCCCGATCAGGCCGCGCGTTGGATTCGCTCCCAGGTGGCCGCACTCGACCCGACCCTGCCGATCGATCTCGCCACCTTGCGCCAGAGAGTCGGCAAACTTGCGGACCAGCCGCGCTTTGAGACGCTCCTCGTAGGCTTCTTCGCGGCCATCGGTCTTGTGTTGGCGGTCATCGGCCTTTACGGAGTCATCTCTTTCCTGGTAACGCAACGCACACAGGAAATTGGCGTGCGCCTCGCGTTGGGCTCGAGCCGAGGCCGCATCCTGCGCTTGGTCCTGGGAAAAAGTCTTTGGCTCATTGCCTGTGGAACCATGCTCGGCCTGTTTGCGGCGCTGGCCTCCTCGCGTGTGCTGACCAGTCTGCTCTTCAACATCAGCGCCCACGATCCGCTTACCTTCGCCCTGGTAGCCTTGTTGCTGGTATTCGTCGCCTTGATTGCTACGTTCATCCCGGCAAGATCCGCAACCAAAGTCGATCCAATCGTAGCCCTGCGCTACGACTGCTAAAGCACAAACGCCGGGTGCCCCATACCCCCGGATTCCGCGATGCTCGATCGACGATCTCCGGTCCACCCAACGGACCCTTGAAAAAAGTAGTACCCCGTCTCCCCCTGGACGGGTGCCCCACGTTCGCCAAAGCGTACGTGGGCCGAAAAAGATGGGCGAAGCCCTCGAGCGCTCTTCTCGTATAACCCACAAGGCCTCGGGTGTACCATATCCCCGATTTCCGCCACCAGGCATCAGATGATCACCAAACCCGAACAAAACCCACCCGACCAAAAGAGCGCACTCTGGAGGCTAGCCCCGTGGAACCCCTACAAGCACACAGAAATTTCTTCGCAGAGCTGATCACCGCGATGGTGGGTGTGCCCGACAGTCCGCTCACCGCCGCCTTTCGCGCGACTTCCCGCGAGTACTACCTCGGGCCTGGTCCATGGAAGGTATTCCACGGGCGTGGCTATACCCAGACGCCGACCGCGGATCCGTCTTTGCTCTATCAGGATGTCGTCGTCGCGCTCGAGCCAGAGCGCGGCATCAATAACGGTCAACCCTCACTGCACGCCCGTTGCCTGGCCGCTCTGAATGTGAAAGAAGGTGAAACCATCGTGCATATCGGGGCAGGCGGAGGCTATTACACCGCCATCCTGGCGGCGTTGACCTCCGCTTCAGGAAAGGTCTTCGCCTTGGAAGTCGATGAGCATCTCGCGCGCAGGGCGGCCTTGAACCTCGCACACCTGTCGCAGGTAACGGTGATGGCCCGTTCGGGGGCCGAAGGCTCCATTCCAGAAAGCGACGTGATTTACGTAAGTGCCGGAGCCACTGCACCGCTCGATTGTTGGCTCGACGCTCTGCGTCCCTCCGGCAGGCTGCTGTTTCCGCTTACCCCGGAAGCCGCCGGCGGAAGACCGGGAATGGGCAACATGTTGCTCGTCACACGCGTAGCAGACCAGTCATTCCACGCACAATTCATTTGCCCCGTAATGTTTATTCCCTGCGTGGGGGGCCGCGATGAGGAGACCGGGAAGAAACTCGCCGCAGCCTTTCAGGGCGGCCGAACCAGCGAAGTGCGTTCGCTGCGCCGAAACACGCCGCCCGATGCATCCTGCTGGTGTTCGGGGATCGGCTGGTGGCTCTCCACCGCCGCTGCCTGAAGCGTTCCGCTGCGAAATGGCCTTACTGCGCAGGGCCACCAGTCCCGCGCGCATCCTGCACCGTAAAGCCGGCAGGCACCTCGAACAGCTCGGACGGCGGGTCGCTTCTTGATAGGTTGCTAAGTTGCACCACCTGCTTTCCTTCTCGCGGGTCGTTCCGGGTGATCGACAGGTTTGTTTGCAGGTCCGGTGAGTACCAGAATTCTCTTGTGGTGACCAGGGGACGTTGGTTGCCAACCACCCCAGCATTTATGGTCAGCGTCTCCCGGGTGCCGATCACGTCTAAGTCCTCCATCGTGTTCGTTCCTAACTCCTCACGCTTGAGATAGCGCGTCCCATCGGCAAACGAACCCACAGGCATCGTCGCAAACGAAGTTCTGGGCTGATAGTTGCTGATCACGCAGTGATGGGTGGAGACCGTGCAGATCGTTTGCGTGAGCGCCACCGGGTCGTTGATCTTGATTTGGTTCGGTCGCGTTTGGGTCTCTTCATTTCCCGGAATGAATGAGTGCCGTTCTCGATACACTCTGCCACTGCTGTCCCGGGCAAGCTTCGTTGTGAGATGCACCTGCACCGTGGAACCGTCGCTGAGGATACGGGTCCAGTCGGTCCGGCTATTGGCGCTGAACGGCTTGTCAGGAATGGCTAGAAGGTCGACCCCTGAAACACTGTAGGTAGTCCCGCCATCCGGACCACGCAGAGCCTCCTGCGCGTGGAGAGGGCCTACGGAAAGGGCAACAGCTGCCAGGAAAAACAAGATTCTGTTCCTCATAACGATCACTCCTTCTGGCTGGAGAGCACTTTAGCAGTCATCCGTAAAAAGAAGGGGAAGCATCGCCGCAACCGATTACCTGGGGCCCGCGGAACCCGCAGGTCGTGCCGACGAGAACGGAGCACTTCACTGCGCATCGACTATTCGTTCCTCAGCGTCTCCATAGGATCCACCCCAGCGGCGCGCCGGGCCGGCACCCACGCCGCGCACAACGCAATCACCATCATCACCACAGGCACACAAAAAAACGTCACCGGATCAAGCGTGCCGACCCCATACAGGAACCCACGCAGAAATCTCGTCAACACCGCAGCCGTCAACAATCCACACGCAGATCCAGCAACACCCAGCATCAGGCTCTCTTTAACAACCGCGCTCACAATCCTCCATCGCATCGCCCCGAGCGCCAGCCGGATGCCGATCTCCCGCTTTCTCCAGCTCACGACATAGGCGATCAGGCTATAAACGCCGACCCCGCCGATAAGCACTGCCAGCGCGCCAAACGATAACAGCAGAATCGCCAGCGACCGCGGTGCCGACACCGATGCGGCAACCACTTCAGTAAGGCTGCGCACGCGTGTTACCGGCACCAGCGGATCGATTTCCGCTACGGCTCTGCGCAGACCAGCCGCTGCTTCCGGAGCACTCGCGCGCGTCCGCAACAGCACATACATCACCGGCTGCTCACGGGTGTTCGTCATCGGCAGGTACACTTCGTCCCCAAAACCGCCCGCCAGGCCGCCTCCATGCGTGTTCCCCACAATTCCAACCACGACCGAGGCTCCCTTGGCGTCCCACACCGCCGGAGCGGGTTCGTCGTCCACCTCGAGAATGTGCCGTCCCAGCGGATCCTGATGGGGCCACAACCTTTCCGCCATGCGCGCGTTGATCACCACCGCATGGCTTGCTCCTGAGGCGTCCTGATCCGCAAGCAGTCGCCCTCGGGTCAACCCCATCCCCAGCGTCGAGAAGTAATCGGGAGAAACCGTGCGGCCGGTCGCCAGCAATGCGCCCTGCCGGGCGTCGCGGGGATGGCCCTCTCCGTCGTAGATATAGTTGTTCTCTCTCCCACTCAGTGGCAAGGAATCCGTCACAGCGACAGCTTCCGTCCCCGGAATGCCATGCACATGGTTGAGCAACGTGGCAAAGAAAGCGGCGCATCGTCCCTTGTCCCGGCAGGCGTCCGCATCGAGCGCTACCTCCGCGGTCATCACCCGCTCCGCACGAAATCCCGGATCCACTTGCGATAGGTTGTAGAGACTATGCAGCGTGAGCCCTGCACCCGTGATCACCACGACCGATAAGCCGATCTGCCCAATCACCAGGGCCATCGACACACGGAACTGCGATGCCTTGCCCGTCACCGCCCGGCTTCCAGCCCGCAACATCTCCTGCATGTTCGGCGAGGCCATCTTCCACGCCGGGATCAGGCCAAACAGAAACCCGGTCATTACCGATGCGGCTGCGGCAAACAGAAATACCGGCCAATGCAGAGATATCTCGTTCAGCCGCGGCGTGTCTGCCGGCAGCAGCCGCACCAGGCCCTGCAGGCTCGCCGCCGCCGCCATCAACCCGGCAGTCCCTGCTAACGCACCCACCAGCACACTTTCCGACAATAGCTGTTGGATGAGGCGGCTGGAAGAAGCTCCCAGCGCACCGCGGATTGCCATTTCCCGCTCCCGGCCGGCCGCGCGGGCCAGCATCAGGTTGGCGACATTGGCGCACGCAATCAGCAGGATCAACCCCACCGCTGCAAACAGCAGCAAGAGCCGTGGCCGGGTCGCCCCCACTTCCGACTCAAGCAGTGATTGCACCGTCATCTCCGATGCCCACACATCGGGCATTCGCCAGGGAAAGAGCGGTAACAGCACTGCGTGCAACCGGCGCAATTCCGCCTGCGCCTGCGCCGGCGCTACCCCATCTTTCAGCCGTCCAAACAGCCGCAAGTCGAAGTTGCGCCACGGATCGACCGGATCTCCGGCTTTGAACGCAACCGGTGTTACAAATTGCGTGTCCGCATACGGAAAGCGCACACCGGCGGGCATAACGGCGATGATCCGCCGCGAAACGCCATCGATGCGGATCGTTTGCCCGATCGCCAGCGGATCCTGACCGAAGCGCTGCCGCCAGTAACCGTTACTCAACACCACCACAAAATCGCGTCCGATGATTCCATCCTCCGGGGAGAAAAACCTACCGAGTGCGGGATGAATCCCCAGCGTGTCCATTGCGTTGGCCATCACGGTGGCGCCAAATACCCGGTCCGAGGAACCCGATGCGGTTACATTCGCCTCTTCATCAGCGCCGAATCCACTGATGGAGGCGAAGGAGGACGAATGCTCCTCCAGGGCTCGCACCCATCCCTTGGGAAAGAAACTTACTTCATCCGCGCTGTAGCCAATGCGAGCCAAGCGCTCCTGTTGGGGAAAGGGCAGGGGACGCAGCATAATCGAGTCGACCAGCGAAAAAATTGCCGTGTTCGCGCCGATCCCCAGGGCTAGCGTCATCACCGCCGTCACCGTGAATCCTGGCGACTTACGCAATTGTCGAAAAGCGAATTTGAAATCCTCGAGCATCGTGGCCTCGCCCTGTTCGTGATTCTCTCTACCAGTCCATTTGCACTCCATGCGCCAAACGGATTGGCAGCGAAGTGGCCGGAAACAAACGACTCATTCCAGCGCGCGCTTCCACTCGTTGTCCACAACCGCAGACCCTCTGTCCAAAACTGAACATTTAGGGCCGGCAGAGCTTGACACGCAGGGGTATTAGTATCACAATGTAAATCTAATCATGCTTGGGGAATTCGAATACCTCGTCATTACTGCCGCCGCCGGATTGGGAGACAAGGCGTACGGCGCCGCGATTCGCGAAGAGATCGAGGCGACGACCCGCCGCAAGTGCTCCATTGGCGCGCTCTACACCACCATAGATCGACTTGAAACCAAGGGTTTGCTCGCCACCTGGATGGGCGAAGCTACCACCCAGCGCGGGGGCCGTTCCAAGCGCATGGTTCGAGTCACGGCCAAAGGCGTGCAGGCCGCGAAAAGCTTTTACGATGCAGTGCTGCGCGTGAGCCGCGGCGCATCGTGGGCAACCGAACAAAAGGGAACTGTCTCATGATGAGCATCGGCTGGTCATTGGTCGAGACGACCGCTCAACTGCTGGAAGGCGATCGCCGCGAGGCGGTCCTCGGCGATCTGTTGGAAGCCGGCGAGAACGCCTGGCAGGCGCTTCTCGGCGTCCTTAGCCTGGTCCTGCGTCTCAACATTGCTGAGTGGAAAAGCTGGCGGCCTTGGCTGGCAGCTTTCGGCGTGTCGCTTCCCGCGAGTTTCCTGTTAATGGGGGTTTCGCTCTCCGTTAGCCAGGGTGCGCAACGGCTCTTCTCTCCAGCTCTTGAAGCAACGGCGTTGGGAAATGTGTTGCCGCTGCTGCTCTGCAAGGCGATTCTCCTGGTCGGCTGGTCATGGAGTGGTGGATATGTGGTTGGACGGCTTTCGCGACGGACCATCTGGATCAGTGCCGTTCTCTGTTGCTCGCCCTGCTTGTTTTGCCTCGCCAGATTTCGTGTACCGTCTCAATCGCGATTCTGTCTGCTCCTCTTTCTGCTTCCTGCGATCTGGGGCGTCTGTCACGGCCTGCGCAGAACGCGGATCCGGCTGGCTTCGATGATTGTTTTCACGCTGACACTGATGCTGTTGATGGCCGCCTCATGGAACAGTGGAGGCCAGCGTTGGTGGACTCCGCGATTGTGGATTCTGGATGCAATCCTGATTTGGCCCGCGTGTTACCTGGTCGCGATAGCCTGGCGCGAAAATCACAGCAAGCGGCAATGGAAGCAACAGAAGGTCGCAATATGACGGGATCGCGCCGCCTGCTCGCGCCTTTCTCGGTAATGCTGGGCTTCGTAATGCTGGGCGCGACCTGCGGCATGGCCGCAACGATTCCGGCCGCGTCCACGCCGAGCCGGATCGTCAGCAGCGACATCCATTCCATCCAGTTTAGCCAAAGTAAAATCGGCACTGACCCAGTAAGGAAGATTGTGGTCTATCTGCCCCCGGGCTATGACGACTCCCTTGTTCGCTTCCCCGTCATCTATTTTGTTGCAAATACGTTCGCAAGCTATCTCGACCCGTTCGACCATAAGGATGCGCAAGGGGTCTTTGATCGTGCGGTCTTTGCCGGCATGATCGGGAAATTCATTCTCGTCTCGGTCGATATGAACACCACCCTGGGAAGTTCCTGGTGCGTCAACTCTCCGGTGACCGGTAATTGGGAAGACTTCATGACCGGGGAGTTGGTGCCTTATATGGATGCGCATTTCCGAACCATGCCACGGCGAGAATCGCGGGGAATCGCCGGGGAATTCATGGGCGGTTACTGCGCGCTCCATGTCGGCATGCGCCACCCGGACGTCTTTAGCTCGGTCTATGCATTACACCCCGTGGGTACCGGGTCCGGCCTCAAGGTGATGCTTTCTTTGCCCAACTGGGATCTGATGGCGAATGCAAAGTCCCTCGACGATGTGCGCAAGGATAGCTATTCCTGGATCTTCACCACTATCTTTCAGGCGCATCTACCGAATCCGGACAAGCCGCCGTTGTTCATTGATATGGCAGCACACAAAGAAGGCGATCAGCTGGTGATCGATACCAAGCTGGAAGCGCGGGTACGCGATAACTTTTTTATCGAGTCGATGATTCCGCAATATGCTGAGAACCTCAAGTCCCTGCGCGGGCTCAAGTTCGATTGGGGCCGCAGCGATCCCAATCAGGATCACGTCTACGCCAACCAGGCCCTGACCCATAAGCTGAATGAGTTTGGTATTCCTCACGAAGCCGAGGAGTACAACGGCGGCGGAGGAGACAGAAACTGGGGCGACGACGGCCGCATCTACAACGAGGTCTTGCCCTTCTTCCAGAAGCATCTGGTCTTCGACGTCACCGCCAGCAAATAGTAGCCGGCAAATCAACTCATCCAAACAGGAACCAGCACCCACCTATTCCTGGGACGCATTCAATTTTTCTTCCAGTTCCTTCAGCGTCTGGAGGGCTGGCTTCACCTCGTAGCCTGCGGGCGGACGAAATAAAGCCGGGTCCGGGTTCTCGCGGGAGATTTTTTCCAGCACAACCGTTCTCTGACCGATCCGCGGATCAGTCCACTGCTGCTTCATCACCAGCTGCAAGTCGGGCGACGTCCACACCTCGTAAGTCTTCGTAATGGGCGCACTGTTCCCGGAGCGACCCACCGGGACGATCGTGGTCGTGCGTTTTCCAGTCACTTCCAGCCCCTGCATCGACTGCGTTCCCAGATCCTCGGTGGTAATGATCGGCTGCGGGCGTGTTGTGTCTCGTGGACTTTCCGGGCGGGGAGCTACGGCCTGCTGCGCTGCCGGAATTTTCAATGTCGAAGCGATCTTAGGGTGATCCGTTCCACCGGCCATCCAGGTCGTAAGCGTGTGGGCTACGGGGTCGAGGAGAAACACCAACACGTCGTCGGGCGCCCCATTCTTCCCATTTGCGAGGCGCATCTCGACATGCACCCGCCCTTCCGCGTCGCGCGCAACCACGTGATGCCCGTGATGCGACACCGTCGATCCGTCAGCCAATGTTTGTGTTGAACCGTGCACCTGGATTGCCCAATAGGGTTGCCCCACGACCGGCGCGGCGGCCAGCGAACTAATGAGGCCACCCGTGGCCAGTGGAGGTTGCGTCCTGCTATCCGTTTGCCCCGGGGAGTGCCCAGGTAAGAGCAGCGCGCCTAACATCCCGATCAATCCGGCGAAAGCTTGCCAACGCATCGTGCCCCCCTACTTGTATTGTTTGCTGGCTACAAAATGGATGCACGGCCGCTTGGCCAGGTTGGCGATTTTCGTAATCGTATGTCACCGTACCTTATATGCCTTGCGACCGCAAAGTACTACGAAACACACGTTTCCTTTGGCTTTCGTCTCTTGTCCTGTGTTTTACAGCGTGGCCGATAGCTGCGCAGCAGCCCCCAGGTAAAGAGACGCTCGATCACCGCATTCAGGACGCAATCCAAAGCTTTCCTGGGAACGTAAGCCTGTACGCAAAGAACCTCGATAGCGGTGTGAGCTATGAACTGCGCGCAGACGCGCCGGTTCAAACCGCAAGCACCATCAAGCTCCCGATCATGGTTGAGCTCTTTGCCGAAGCTGAGGAAGGGAAGCTCGATTGGAATCAAAAGCTCGTGCTGACCGACCAGGACAAGGTAACCGGCACGGGTGTGCTGACTGAGCTGTCTGGTGGGGATGCTCTGCCGATACGGGACCTGATGCACCTGATGATCGTCGTCAGTGACAACACCGCCACCAACCTGATCCTGAACCGCATTGGCGGAAACGCTGTCAACGCCCGCATGGCTGAGCTGGGTTTGAAGCAAACCGCCGTCATGCGCAAAATCATGCAAAACAATCCGCAAGGCGTGACCGACGAGGGCAAAAAGCCAGGCAACGAACGCTGGGGCTTCGGCAGAAGCTGTCCTCGCGACATGGTTGTGCTTCTGGAGAAGCTCTACCGGCGGGAGTTGGTCAGCAAAGCGGCCTCCGGCGAAATGATTGCAGTGCTCAAGCGCCAGCGCGACCACGACGGCGCCGGAAGAGACATGAACAACACCGACATCGCCAGCAAGGCGGGCGCCCTGGATCACCTGAGAAGCGACGTGGCGATCATTTACTCGCCGCACGGGCCCGTCGCCATGGCGATCACCGTGAGCAACATCCCGGAAGTCAACTACGGAGCCGACAATCCCGGCAACCTGCTCATCTCCAGGCTCTCCGAAATCCTGGTAGAAGAACTGGCGCCCCCGCCCCCTCCTGCCCCCGTCTCGCCTCTGTCAACCCGGCCGAACTGAAGCGGAGCAGCCCAGCGGACCTGCCCTTCCGTCGATCTCAATAACCACGGCTAAGGTAGAAACCCACCCTTAAACCCGTCATCCCGACCGAAGCGTACCCGGATTTCCTACCTCGCGAGACCAAAGAAGGCCACGTATGCGGCTTTCCATAAAGAAAGCCGCAGGAACTTCGCTGACGCCACCAACCTCAACAGGAAATCCGGGGTAGCGAAGTGGAGCGCCTGCGGTGCGCCTTTCCCTCTGACGAATCTCCCTGCCGCAACCCCTCTGCGCCACCACCAGCGCCCGGAGGCGACCCTGCTTTTTCCCTAATCCCCCGGCAAAATCTCGCCCGCGAGCAACCCCGCCAACCCTCCGGAGCGCCTTACTTAAATAGCCTTTTTAAGAAAATATTATTTCCTCAATAATTCTTGCTTGCATTTGCAATCGACTCGTGGATATAGTTCATTCACTGAAGTAAGTCCTCGGTGAAAGAGCAGGCCCCTAAAAGAGTTGCAACAGTGTACCTGCCAGTAGGCCCCGTATTACGTGTTCTTCTTTGGAGGCAGCATGAAACGCATATCCTTATGGGGCTTCGCCCTCGTAATGGTCCCAGGGGTCTTTCGATCGTCAACCCCGTGGGGGCCGGCAGACAACTGCAGCCATCCGACTATGTCGACCTGACGCGGCTTGCACCGGGTAGCGTCCACCCGACAACTCAAACTTCAGAACGTTCTAGCGTCGTTGAGCCTTCGGCTCTTCGCCAGTGATCCAACCTTTCTTTGGCCGATAGCCCCTAACGCGGCGCGGCCAGTGATAGCCCGTTCGACGGAGATGACAATGATGAAGCGTATTTCTAAGTCGCTCGCGTGGGTACTCCCGCTTTTCTTGTCCTGCTGTATTCCAGGATTCGCGCAAACTGATACCGGTGCCATCCGCGGCATTGTTACCGATTCCTCCGGAGCCATCATATCCAAGGCCACGGTAACTGCTACCAACGCGGCGACTGGAGTGCCAACCGTAACAAAAACAAATCAGGCTGGAGAATACTCGATCCGATTTCTTCAAATCGGTGGATACCAACTGACCATTGAAGCGCCCGGCTTCAAAACTGCCAATTATGGTCCCGTCGCTCTTGAAATCGACCAGACTGTAAAAATCGACATTCCCCTCACTGTAGGGGAGGCCACGACGACCGTGACTGTTTCCGACGAGGTTCAGCCAATCCTGAACACGGAAAGCGCGACTCTCGGCGAAACGTTCACGGAAAACACCATCAATAGTGTCCCGCTGAATGGCCGCGATTTTTCTCAGTTGACCGTCTATACCCCCGGCGCTGTTTCGACAGGCTTCAATCAGTACGGCACCATGAACTCGACCGAACGCTCCACTGGGGCAAGCAATGAGGTCGACGTCAACGGCAACCGAGCGCAATCCAATAATTATTTGCTCGACGGCCAGGAAATTAACGAAAACCTGAACAATACAATCGGTTACGCGCCCAGCCCGGATTCACTGGCCCAAATTCGTGTCGTCGCCTCCAACGCCAATGCCGAATTCGGTAACGTGAACGGCGGCACTGTGCTGGCTGTAATGAAAAGCGGCAGCAATCAGCTCCATGGCAGCGTCTTCGCGTTCCTGGAAAACTACAATCTCAACGCCAACACCTGGGCTAACGACAACAACGTCATTGCTACCCCCAAGAACCCGTTCACGCAGACACTTTTCGGTGGAACCTTCGGCGGTCCCATCATTAAAGACAAGCTGTTCTTTTTTATCAATTACGAGGGTCTTCGTCTGCACACCAGCGGCCAGACGACCGCCAGTCAGGCGCCTCTGGCATTTCTCCAGGGCGACTTCTCAGCCCTCAAAAACGTCCTTGGAATTCAGTTGTACGATACGACCAAAGTTGGTATCAACGGTCAGCCGGTCCCCTACGTAAACAATCAGGTCCCGGTCAACAACCCCGTCGCTGCCTACCTGGCCGGCAATCCAAAGGCTTATCCAGCCCCCAACAACCCGACCAGTGATCCGCTTGGCATCTTCAATAACTTCATTGGACCGTCGGGCTCTTTCGTCAAAAATGACCAGGGAGACGCAAAAGTCGACTGGCATTTCCGTAACAACGATGTGTTTTTGTTCCGGTACTCACAGGGATATGCGCGCGATGGTCAGACCGCCGATCCGGTTCCGGTCCAGTTTCCAAGCGCGAGCAACTATCCAGATCATTTCTTCGATACCAGTTGGGTGCATACCTTTTCGGCGGCAATTGTGAATCAGTTCACTGCGAATTATGGGCGCATCCGCTTTAACAGTGGCAATACCACGGACCCTAGCGGCATCTTCGGGCTGACCGGCAATAAGATCGTTGGCATCCCCAGCAATCCGCAACAGACAGAGGGCTTCAGCCTACAGTCTTTTAACGGCATCGAAAGCGGCACGCCACCGAATACCTCTCCAGGTAATAATTATCCTGGCGGCTTCGGCGCCAACCCAACGCCGGAGATATTCATCGACAATATTTTCGGATATACGGACAATCTTACCTGGCAGCGTGGCCGTCATCTCTTGAAGTTTGGTGGCGGATTTCTCCGTTATCAACAGAACAGCTTCTATCCTGGCAATGATGGCGAATTGGGAAATTTCACCTACACGGGTGCCTTTACCGCCGGCCCGACTGCCAGCACACTCTACCCCTTCGCCGACTTCGTGACGGATCGGGTCTACGATGTGCAGATCGGCGCCGTGACCGGAAGAACGGGACAGCGCCAATGGCGCGACAGTGTCTTCGCCCAGGACGATTTCAAAGTAAGTCCAAACTTCACATTGAATCTCGGCATTCGCTGGGAGTACGATCAGCCTATTTTTGAAGTCAATAACAAGATGGCAAACATCAATATGCAGACCAAGCAGATTGAATATGCCGGCGTAGACGGCAACAGCCGCGCACTTTATAACTCAGTCTGGAGCCAATTCCAGCCGCGTATTGGGTTTGCTTACCAGCCAACACCGCGTACGGTCATCCGTGGTGGTTATGGCATCTCAAGCTATTTGGAGGGCACCGGCGCCAACCTTCGCCTGACTCAAAATCCGCCCTTCCACAAAGACTTTGAGCAGACCGCCACCACTCCAAACATCGTAGCCGGTGCCTACAATTCGGGCAGCTTCTTCCAGGCCTCCAGTGGCTTCCCAACCGCGCAGGTTCCTACCACCACGTTCTATGTATGGCCGAGTGATCTCAAGCCGTCCATTACACAGGAGTTCAGCTTAACGGCAGAGTATGAAGTCACCCGGTCATCTTCCTTGCAGGTGGGATATGTGGGTATCCTCGGCCATCACCTCACTGACCCCTACTGGGGCAACCAGTTGACCTCTCCTGGGGCCACGGCTCCCTATGCCAACATCGTAGGGCAGGGCGGTGTGATCAAGATTACTCAGACCGAGTCCGCGAGTAACTACAACGCCTTGCAAGCCATTTTCAGACAGCATCTTACTGCTGGTTTGGAATTGACTGCGAACTATACGTATTCCAAATCATTGACCGATGACATCGGTTTCTACGGCACAAGCAACATCAACAGTAGCCAGTACTATCAGCAGGACGCTTACAACATGGCCGCGGAATGGGGACCGGCTGGTTTTGATACCCGTCATAACATCACCGTGACCGGCGTATACGATCTCCCCTTTGGCCGTGGCAAGAAGTTCGGCTCTAACTCGAACTATATTGTCAACGAGGCTCTCGGCGGCTGGAAGCTGAGCGGCGCTCAGGTCTATTACTCCGGCTTCCCCGTCACCATCAGCTCTCCTCCGAACTACTCCAACCAGGTGTTCGCCTTTACGGGCGCTGCGCGACCGGATCAGTTGCGCTCGGTCCATGAAATCGGTC
>Ga0182015_10004618_pt1 | contig 14731 bp, 10 predicted proteins | sample 712P3MmetaG_FD_120478 | JGI IMG/M metagenome (GOLD analysis project Ga0182015, IMG submission 120478) | Permafrost microbial communities from Stordalen Mire, Sweden - 712P3M metaG | ecosystem: Environmental > Terrestrial > Soil > Wetlands > Permafrost | place: Sweden: Stordalen | collected...
CAAAGCTCTATCCTGCCTTCTCTCCCAAGCAGGTCTCCGCTTCTGCCTGCTAACTTTTCCCTCACCCGTTTAGAAAGAAAGGTTTTTGCTTTTCTTGCTTGCTTTCCAACAGAGAATCTAAAGCCCCAATTCCTCTCCGCCATGTGCGGCATGGCTAAAGGCCATGCCCTGATACAAAGCCAATCTCTTTTCCCGCCAAATCCTACACCCGAGGGAATGATCGAACATGATTTTGTGTCCGAAAGCCGCATGAGGTTCGTTGACCCCACTATGCCTTACAGGAAATCCGGGGGACACCCGGCCTAAATATTTCGGCGCCAGATCGTTGCAAAACCGTATCTAAATAGTGTGACCCCAGATGCTTTTCCCGCAGACCACGTTTTAGGAGTGAATTGGGACCAAGCCGTAACACGACCGCGGCAAGAAACGGTAACTTAAGGTAACTTGTCGCGCTTATCGCGCTTTTTTAGTGCATTTTTTCCAACCCGATTGGCTGATTGAGACCCTGTGCGCTGGAACATTTTCACTTCTGGTGTATACAGGCGAAGGATGGGGCACCCGGGGCTCTACGGATGGTTGAGAAAAGAACTGCTGCGCAAGACATAAATCGGATTAAACCTCAAATCCTCGAAGACTCCGAGGAAATCCCCATCCTGCCATCAGCAGCAGCACGATATAGAGCACCTGCAACACTGTCCGAATCGGGACGCCGGGCATGTGCAGGCCGCCCACGGACTGGTTGGCTGCATACACATTCGCGGGAAAAATCGCGACCATCAGCAACGCCAGGCAGACGGAGGCCGCACGCGTAAAGGCAGGCAGCAGCAGGCCAACGGCTCCGGCGAGTTCCATTGCGCCGCTGATCACGACCAGCAGCGAGCGATGGGGGAAAAAAGGCGGCACGATGGTCGCGAGCAGTGCGGTCCGGGTGAAGTGCAGGACTCCGGAGGCCAGCAGGGGCAGCGCCACAACCACGCGCAAGAACCACTGTACCCGCCCAAACGACCCATGCGCGCCCAACAGGAAGAAGGCAAACACGGTCAGAATCAAGATTGCGCTGGTGATGAAATAGATCATAGCCGGATCGACCTCATTGCCACGACGGCACGCGGTACTGTAAAAGGGCTGGGAGGGCGTGGCAGACGATGGCTTCTGAGGCTGCGGATCCCAAGCCATCCCGCGTCCGCTGGATGCGGTCTCTTGCCGTTTCCTTCCTGTTCGTAGCGGGCATCGTAAACTATCTCGATCGCACCTCCTTCTCCATCGCAAATACAAGCATACGGGCTGATCTCGGCCTCTCCGGCACACGGATCGGAGCGCTGCTCTCCGCCTTCTCGTTAGCTTACGGCGTAACCCAACTACCGGTTGGGCTGATGCTCGATCGCCTCGGCTCACGTGTGATTCTGGCCGTGGGCATGTTTCTCTGGTCCCTGGCGCAGATGGCCACCGGCCTGGTCAGCGGTTTTGCCGGCTTCATGGCGACACGCGTCGGCCTTGGCGTGGGGGAGGCGCCTCTCATGCCCTGTGGCGTGAAGGTGATGAACGACTGGTTCAGTGTCAGGGATCGCGGCCTGCCGACGGGATTGATGACAGCTTCGAATACCCTGGGGGTTACCCTGGCGCCTCCGGTGCTGACCGTGATCATGCTCGCCTTTGGCTGGCGGACTATGTTCGTGTCTGTCGGACTATTCAGTCTGGTGCTCTCCTTGATCTGGTATCCGCTCTATCGCGATCGCGAGCGGGTCGTGCTGACGCTTGACGAGTTGGCTTCCCTGGGCCTGGATAAAGAGCAGCCACGGATACAAATGTCCCTGCTCGAATGGAAGCGGCTGTTTCGCTTGCGTACCGTCTGGGGCATGATGCTGGGATTCGGTGGAATCAACTACACCACATGGCTCTACTTGTCGTGGCTGCCCGGTTATCTGCAGGCGGAACGGCACCTGACAATCGCCAGAACCGGCTGGGTCGCCACAATCCCCTATCTCTTCGGCACAATCGGTTCGTTGATCAGTGGAGGCGCTGCCAATCGGCTGATCCGCCGCGGCGTCGATCCGATACGGGCCAACAAGGTTCTTATCGTGAGCGCAATGTTCTGCTCAGCGCTAAGCACACTCGGGGTTGCCTATGCGCCCACCGCCGCAGGCGCCGTCGTCTGCGTTAGCGTGGCGATCTTTTTCATTTACTTTGGGGGCAACTGTGGATGGGGGGTCGTACAGGCGATGGCGCCGGCCTACATGGTCGCGTCGGTCAGCGCGATTCAAAATTTCGGCAGCTTTGTCTGCGCCTCGCTGGCGCCCATCATCACCGGATGGCTGCTCGATTACACGCACTCCTTCCATATTGCTCTCATGATTTGCTCACTGGCCACCTCGCTTGGCGCGCTGTCTTACTGGTTCATTGTGAAGGATCGAATAGACGGTGGCACACCAGCGGCCCCTTCCGGGACCTAGCCTGCGCGCCGGAGATCAGATTCTCACCGGCCCGAGGAGATGCCAATGCAGGGCAAACCAACAAAGTATCGAACAAGCGAAAGCAGCCACTGAATACTTAACCTTGGTGATCCGGCGCATACCGGCGCGCCGCCAGATGTTAATCGCTGAGAGTACGGCTGGTAGGCTGAGCGCGATGGCCACAGCAGTCACGACATTGAGTAGAAAGAAGTATTTGTCCCACGCCAGCTGGCGTCGCGGGCGCGATAGGCGCCTGCGCGTGGCCAAGAAAAGGATTGAGAAGAAACAAACAGAGACCAACGAAACCATACAAAGCGAAAGCTCCAAGTACCAAGGTAGGGAGGATTCTATCAGGGTGAAACCCATCGGAGACTCGTGGTGACGGAACGGCCCGGTTAAGATGGGGGAGCAAGCATGGGTGTGGCCACGCAAATGGATTCGCTTCGATCGCATCTGAACTATGAGCCGCAGGTACTGGGATTCGGCACCAGCGGGCGGCGGGGTAAGGTGGTGGACCTTACGCAGCTGGAGGTCTATCTCAACGCGCTGGCCGAGCTCCAGTACCTGCAGTCGCTCACCCCCTCAGCAGGCGGCATCAAGCGTGGTGAAGAGTTTTATTTCGCCTATGACCTGCGCCCCAGCTCCAGCGAGTTTTCCAGCGAGGCGGAAGGCCGCGGAGAGATCGCACAGGCCATCGTCGCGGCCATCGTCGATGCGGGCATGCAGCCGGTGAACCTGGGCCGCATTCCCACGCCCGCGCTTGCCAGCTTTGCCCTGGCGCATAACAAGGGCAGCATCATGGTGACCGGCAGCCACATTCCCTTCGACCGCAACGGTTACAAGGCCAACAGCAGCCGTGGTGAGCTGCTCAAGGAACAGGAAGCACCGATCAACGAGCAAGTGCGGCAGGTGCGTAAGAGGCTGTACGAGCAGCGCTGGGATCAGTCGCCGTTCGATCAGCGCGGGATGCTCAAGCGCGGGCACCAGGCACTTCCGGCAGAACATGGCGAGGCTCGGGCCGCGTATATCGAGCGGTTCACCCGCTTCTTCAAAGGCTCCTCCCTCAACGGCAAGCGGCTGCTCGTCTACCAGCACTCCGCTGTGGGGCGGGATTTGCTGGTGGAGATCCTGGAGCGTCTGGGCGCGGAGGTCATCAAGGCGGGACGCAGCGATACCTTCGTCCCCATCGACACGGAGAATATCGACGCGGCGCAACTCGCCGTGATGCAGGCACTGGCCGACGAGGCCGCCGCGAGCAGCGGTCCTCTGCACGCAGTCGTCTCGACAGATGGCGACAGCGACCGTCCCCTGGTTCTCGGCGTGGATCCGCTGACGGCACAAGTGCATTTCTTCGGTGGCGACCTGGTCGGCATGGTGGTGGCCGAGTATCTGCGGGCGGACGCGGTCGTGGTTCCCATCAGTTGCAACGACGCCATCGACCGGGGAAACCTTGCGCCGGTAGTGGAACCGAAGACGCGCATCGGCTCGCCATTCGTTATCGCCGGAATGGAAGCCGCGCTCGCCAAGGGAAAAGTGCGCGTCTGCGGCTGGGAGCCCAACGGCGGCTTCCTGACCGGCTCGCCGATTGCGCGCAATGGCGCTATCCTGCAACCGCTCCTGACCAGGGATGCGGGATTGCCTATCCTCGGTGTACTCTTCGCCGCGGAGCAGAGAGGGCTTTCGCTGGTAGATCTCTTCGCTCGTCTGCCCAAGCGTTTCAGCCGCGCTGCGCTCCTCAAGCATTTCCCCCGCGCGACCGCTTTGAAGATCGTGGCCCGCTTCTCTCCGCCCGGCGGCGAGCCACCAGCATCGGCCGGTGCAGCGATCCGGAAGGATCTGGCGCTGTTCTTTACCCCAGCTATGGGTTTCGGGAGCATCACTCATGTGGACTATACAGACGGCGTGCGCATCCTCTTCGCTAACGGCGAGGTGGCTCATGTGCGCCCCTCCGGAAACGCGGATGAACTGCGGATCTACGCCGTCGCCGATACCCAGAGCCGCGCCGACGCGATCGCGGCCATGGGCGTGGCCGAGCCCGCCGGTATCTTGCGCATGATGGAGAAAGCCGTCGATGGTTGAAGCAGGCGTACTGACATTGCACGGCGTGGTCCAGCACTACGACTGGGGCGGCCACGACTTCATCCCCGAGCTGCTGGGCGTTGCCAACAAGGATCGCAAACCGTTTGCCGAACTCTGGATCGGCGCGCATGCGAAGGCGCCATCCATCGTAGAGATCGCCGGTGGGCGAGAACCTCTTGACAAGCTGATTGCCGAGGCGCCTGAGACTATTTTGGGACCGGCGGCAAATGCCCGCTTCGGCGGGCGGCTGCCGTACCTCTTCAAGATCCTGGACGTCAGCAAGATGCTCTCCATTCAGGCGCACCCAACGCTGGCGCAGGCCAAGGCTGGCTTCGCTCGAGAGAACGCGGAAGGCATCAGCCTGCACGCCAACAGCAGAAACTACAAAGACGACAACCACAAGCCCGAAATCGGCGTGGCGCTGACGGAGTTCTGGATGCTGCACGGCTTCCGCCCGCTGGAGCAGATCGCCCAGGCTTTGGCCAGTACTCCCGAGCAGGGTTCGCTCATGCCCGGATTTGCCCAGCGGTTGGTCCAGGCAGGCCGCGACCCTGAGGCCCGCCGCAGGCTGCTTCACGAACTTTACAGCAACCTGATGACGATGCCCCAGGAGCAAGTGGACTCGCTGCTCAATTCCCTGCTCTCCCGGCTGCAGACAAAAGCACCCTTCGATAAAGACAGCGCGGATTACTGGGCCTTGCGGGCGGCGGAGAACTTCCCCTTGCCTGGGGGACATCACGATCGCGGCATCTTCAGCGTCTATCTGCTGAACCTGGTGCACCTGCGGCCGGGCCAAGGCACCTATCAGCCCGCCGGAGTTCTGCACGCGTATCTCGAAGGCGTGAATGTCGAGTTGATGGCCAACTCCGACAACGTTCTGCGAGGAGGCTTGACGGCCAAGCACGTCGATGTGGCGGAACTGCTGGGAATCCTTACCTTCGAGGGCAGCACTCCCGATGTCTTCGATGGAAACCCGGTGAGCGGCCAGGAACGGGTCTATCGAACCCCGGCCGAGGAATTTGAGTTGAGCCGCATCGCGCTGGCGCCGGGCACACAATATGCAGGCAGCGCACCCTACGGACCGAAAGCGCTCCTGGTATTGCAAGGCTCCGCGACGCTGACCGCGGCCGGGCGAAGCACATCCCTCCATCGGGGATCGATCGCTTTCGCACCCTGCGGCATACACTATGTCATCGCGACTCGGGCGGAAGATGTAGTGATTTTCCAGGCCGGCCTTCCTAAGCACGCTCCGGGCGCAGCCTGATTTCGCGATCAGCTCGCGTGAGAGAGGAAGGCTTCGACTTCAGCGGACGAAGGCAGTGAGGGTTGGGCGCCCACCCGGGTGACGGAAATCGCTGCTGCCGCGGCCGCGTAACGGGCTGCGCGGGCAGGCGCAAGCCCACGGGTGAGAGCAACGGCGAAGGCCGCGTTGAAGCAGTCCCCGGCAGCAGTGGTATCCACAGCATTCACCTTGAACGAAGGAATCTGTTGCGCTGAGCAATCGCGGCCGGCCAGAAAGACTCCCTGGGGCCCGAGCTTGAGGGCTACATTCCGCGCGCCCATCGCCAGCAATTTTTCGGCAGCGGCGGCGGGATCGATGTTCGCGCCGCCCAGCAGGATTTGCGCCTCGGTTTCGTTCGGGGTGAGCCACGTTGTGCGGCCAAGCAAAGCCTCCGGCAACGCCATGGCGGGAGCAGGGTCCAGCATCAAGGGAATCTTTGCCTGCCAGGCTTGTTCCGCCAGATAGGTCACCGCTTCGAGCGGAGTTTCCAGTTGGACCAGAACCATCGCCGCGTGCTGCACAATCTCGCGGTGTACTTCGATGTACGCAGCGGAGACCTCACGATTCGCGCCTGAGATCACGATGATGGAATTCTCCCCATTGTCCGCCCTCGAGATGTGAGCCACCCCGCAGGGGCCAGCGACGATCTGGACCGCGCGCGTGTCGACGCCGGCGTCTTTCAGTCCCGACAGCAGCCTTTCCGTGAATAGGTCGGTGCCCAGAGACGCAACCATGTCTACTTGCGCACCCAGCTTGGCGATGGCTACCGCCTGATTGGCGCCCTTCCCCCCGTTGAAAACATCGAAGCTGCTGCCGAGAATCGTCTCGCCGGGGGCCGGGAGGCGGCTTGCGCACGCAACCAGATCGATATTGATGCTTCCGACTACCAACAACCTCTTGTCCACACTCTTCCCTCATCCCGTTGGGGGGATGCCGGATTATCTCAATGATTTGAGGCCTTTGTAGAGGGTGGAGGCGCGGGCCGGAATCGAACCAGCAATAAAAGGCTTTGCAGACCTTCCCCTGACCGTTTGGGTTCCGCGCCATTCTGGAGTGACCGCCTCCCCGCCTTCGAGGCTGTCAGCTGCGTCTTATGAAGACACTGTAGATCGAAAGGGATGTGGAAGAATACATCGTTCGAGGCATGCCTCTGTCTTTGGTAACGGGGATGGACTACCAACGCACACGGTCGATCGACGGAAAACGGTTGCGCTAAGTAAAATCTCCGCATCGGTTTCGAGGAAATCCGAGCGTCGAGAGGAGGCCGTTCATTGGTCAACCTCGTGGCAGTCCTCAGTGTGGCAAACATTGCCGGGAACGGAGCGAATGGCTTTCGGGTCGTTTCGCTAGTGTCCCAAAACAACAAAATTGGTGTGTCAGATCGGGTAATCTGACGCCCCTTAATAGTCGTCTACTGAAGGCAAGGTGAACCCGGGAGCCTTGGCCGCGGGAGCGCGTGGCCGAGGAGTTTTGCAAAGATCAGCTCAGAGGCCGAAGCCCAGCGCTTGATCCTTTAATGGACGAGCTAAACAGGCTGCGGAAAACATTGATCAATGAAGGGTACGGGCTTCAAAGCCCACGTTGATTACAATTCCCGGCCTACCCCAAAACTGCGTTTTTCCGCAGCCTGTAAAGTCCTTTCCGTTCAAGACGAGGCAGCTGTAGACTCATCCCAAACAGGAGGAGCTTTCCGCCGCAACCGGGGGTTTCAGTTACCCAGCATAACGGGTCAACCAAAGAATCTGTTTATTGCGAGACCTGAAGGCGATACCCTGATCCCAGATCGGACACCGGAGGACATGATGCTCGGGGAAACGGACAATAGTCGCAGAAACTTGCTCAAGCTAGCGACAATCAGCCTTGTCGGCCTAACCGCTCCTTCAGCCAAAGGCATGTATCAGGCGCAGCGCGAGGCCATCCAGAGGCCGGAGACACCGGAGCAGGCCCTGGACCTACTCGTCAAAGGCAACCAGCGTTTCGTCGCGCACAACCTCATCTCCTTCGAGGAAGATCTGAACATTCTCAAAGCGGCTACGGAGGAGCATCAGGAACCGTTTGCTGCCGTCCTTTCCTGCGCCGACTCCCGCGTGCCGGTCGAGTTGGTCTTCGACCAGAGCATTGGCCATCTCTTCGTGGTTCGTGTGGCTGGCAATGTTGCCACCCCGGATACCATCGCCAGCCTCGAATATGGCGCAGCCGTGCTGGGAACAAAAGCTATTCTCGTGCTCGGACACACCAATTGCGGCGCAGTCAAGGCCACCATGGCAGGCAAGGCCGTGCCGGGACAGATAAGCACGCTGTACCAGTACATCCATCCGGCGATTACCGGGGCCAACGGCGACCTCACGACCGCCAGCCGGCAAAATGCCAGTCTGCAAGCGTCTGTGTTGCGCGAAGCTTCACCGGTTTTAGCCGAGCTTGTAAAAGAGAAGAAGCTGGCGATCAAGGCGGCAATCTACGATATAGGCAACGGAAAAGTCACGATGCTCGCAGGCTGAGCAGCCAGGTCTCAAAAGCGAAACCTGCGGCATCCCCATACGTTATAGAGCGCCTTACACAATCACGCGGTCACGGTTGCCAGGGCCACAGCGTTTAGATACGGTTTGCGACGATTCGGCAGGGGAGTACCTGGGCCGCGCGCTGAATATCTGGCTCAGCGTGTCAGCGATCACGCTGTTTCGTCCCTTATTCCATGGCGACAGTGTGGAGGTTCGGTTCGCGTGATGCCATAGGTTGAAAAGGGGCATCCTTCAGAGCATCTACATGAATCAGTTGTTCCGAAGCACTGAAATACAGATTCAAGTGCCGCTCGCGCAGCAAGAGAGACAACGTAGGATTCGTGATCCCGAACCTTTCCCCTATGGCTGCTTTGTATAGCGGCTGCGCGCGCCGCCTCCGGGTTTTCTTTGCATATCGTATGTTGTTGTAGTTGGACCAGGAGGCCACGACGATGATAGCCGACAGCATGATCCAAAGGATGACCCATAGACTCACACCGCGGGTTCCCTGGAATATCTGAATGTAGGCCCAGCGGATGCCAACCATCCACAGGATGGCCGTGATCAGTGGCAACCAGAGATAAACCCACAGCACCCAGATAGTTAAAGTAAGTGCGCCAAAGATCGCATGCTGCGGGCCGGATTGCCGCTCAGGAAGAGAAATAATGAGAGGGGATTGGGCGCGCATTATTGGATACCCCGGTCCGGACTTTCCCATACCGCCCGGGTTCTCGTCCCCTTGGCCAATACCTTTGGCAAAGCAACGACAGTGGTCATCATTCCAATCATCCAAAACACGAGTGGGTACCAGATGATCCAGAAGAATTGACGCCCGATTTGTTCTTCATAACGGCGATCGATAACCAGGCTGACCACAAATTGCACGATGCAGAGGGCGCTCAGTATGACGCCGTACCACCCGGGCATTGGCCCCGGCATGTGTAATGCTGGAGGCAGCGCGATCACCAGCCCACAAAGGCTCAATAACAATACGGCCAGCATCACGTAAGACCAGAGAACGCTAAGCGAGAATTCGATCAGCACCAGCCACATGCGCCGCCGGTGCCACTTCCACATAAGCCCCATATAACGCCCGGCGACCTCAACTCCCCCCTGCGCCCAACGAAGACGCTGCTTCCACAAGCCCCGCAGAGTTTCCGGCATCAGGATCCAACAGAGTGCATTGGGTTCGTAGCGAATGTCCCAAAAGTCCATCTGCAAGCGCCAGCTGACATCGATATCCTCCGTGACCATATCGGTGTTCCAGTAACCGACGTGGTGCAAGGCTGCAATACGAAAGCCCGCAATGACCCCGGAAACGGTGAAAATGCGGCCATAGATGCGCTGTGCGCGTTTGATCAGGCCAATGATCGAAGAGAACTCGCCCACTTGCAGACGGCCCAACAGGGTCGAACGGTTACGGATGCGCGGATTGCCGGTCACCGCACCTACCCGCGGTCCTGTAACCAGGTGCCACATCAACCAGCGCGTGGCGTAGCGATCGAGCAGGGCATCGCCATCGATGCAGATAAGGAAGTCGCTGTTTGCCGCCAGGGCGGCCATGCGCAGTCCCATGGCCTTGCCCTGGTTTCTGGGAAAGTGCAACACGCGAAGCTGTGGGTAGACACCCGTAAGCTCATCAAGAATCCTGCCGGTATCATCCGCGCTGCCGTCGTCAATGGCGATGATCTCGAAGTCGGGATAATCCTGGTTGGCAGCGTATTCGAGGGTCTCGCGTACTTGCGATCCTTCGTTATGGCAGGGCACCACAAGGGTCGCCTTGGGCCAGCGGGTGAGTTTTGGAGGATCAGTATGCTCCGCTGTTTTGCGCTCCCATCGCAGGAAATAAGCTATGCCCCCAACGATCCAAAATAGCGACATGGTGAGCGGATAGTAGAAGGAGTAGGCGAGCATCAGGCTACGGATCATAGGCGATTCACACTCCTTCAGGGTTGCGCTGCGGGATGGTCCGATGCGGAGAAGGCCGGGATCAATTTCCCGATATCCGGGTTATTCTTCTTGAGGTCGTCGGGATAATAAGCCAGGTGGAGAACGCCCTTGCTTTGCAGCAACTGCATCTGCCTGCTGAGCTTGCTGGTCGCGATCGGCTTCCGGGTTCGCCAATCTACGGTTTGCAGTTCAAATACGGTTCGGTTGAGTCCGCCCGGAACCGACCCGACTTGATGGGCCAACTTGCCCAGCCAGGAGTTTGGCGCGTTGCTGTTTTCCAGGGCCGGCATCGCCATGAGCGCCACTTCGTTATAAGCCGACAGGAAGGCGGGGAGCGACTGGGCATACCAGGATTCGCTCTGCGGGTGCAACACCGGCTCCGCGAATAGATTCCGTGCGGTTGCTATCTCCGGACGCCAGCGCTGAACGCGTGCCTGCAAGTCGTTGGTGAATGCAATCAGGGCGCGTGTGCGTTCCGGCCCCGCAGGAGGCGCATGTGCACCCAGATCATCTGTGTCGCGCAATACCGCGTCGTCGTTAAACAGCAGGCCGGCAATAGGCGTTGTTCGCGCGAGATCTTCATAGAGGTCGCCAACCACTGTGAGCGTTTCAGGCAGGAAAGGATTGAGCCGTGCGGGGGCCTCGGCTTGCGTCCCCGGCCGGGGCACGATGCGTAACCGGGCCTGCATCGCCTCATCCGGCAACTGCCACGCGAGCACGGGCAACCATGCATAGACCTCTACGCCACAACGCGTCCGCAATTGCCAGGCAACGCGCGAAAACAGGTCTGCGCGCACCGGTAAACGACGATTGGGGAAATACACCGCGGCGGCAACGTTGCTTCCGCTGGGATCGGCAAAGGCCTGTAACCATACCTGGGTGACGTCGAGAGTTTTGATGCGCTCCAACAGCACGCTAAGGTTGCGTTCCTGCTGGACGGGATCGGAATCATAGATATAGTCAAGGTCTACCTGGACGGCCCGAATGTCACTTTTGAAAGCAAGATGTTGCATGGACCATGCCAGATTTTCTGCCGTGGGATTGGACATGAGAACCAGGCGCGGGATGGCCCGCAGGCCCACGTTGCCAAAAGATCGATGGGGAAAGGTGACCGGTAAACCGAGAGTAAAAGAGACAGACATGCCGAGCGAAGCGGCGATGGCATTGCTCACCTCGTTGTATCCGCCGTAGGGCCACATGATGGCCCGCGGCGCGCGGCCAAGTTTCGCGCGAATCTCCGCCGCACTGTGGGCAAGGTCGGCGCGGATGCGCGCAGTATATTCATCGGTTGTCTCATAGTGCTGAGCATCGTAGGCGGGAATGATGACTGCGGGAATCTGATTGCCTTGCGGGTTGGCGAGAATGCCACGGTGCAGGTCATAGGTATGCGACGCAACCTCGACCAGGCCGCTATCCTGCATCTCACGCAGCTGCTCCCAGGTCACAAAGTCGTCGCGCGTATATAGCCGCGGCCCGAAGTCGACTTTGGCATTGGCGGCAAGGTCGACCCAGGCGCCCACCACCGCCATCACGGCTGGATAGTGATAGGCCTTGAGCAGGGGAAACACCTTGGTGTAAGAGCTGCGCAGGCCATCATCGAACGTCAACAACACAGCTTTATCGGGTAGGGTGGCGTGTCCGTTGCGCACGTCCATCAGCTGTTGCAGACTAATGACGTGGTAGCCGTGGCCGCTCAACCAGTCAAAGTTTGCCGCCAGATTGCGCGTGCTGGTGGCGTATTGATCCGCATCGAGATGCGTAGCGATGCCGGACGTGACCTGGGGAAACCGGCCAACATCCGGCAATACCTGAACCGGGCTGCCTTCCACCTCATCGCGCACATCGTGATAGCAGAGCACCAGCACGTCGGCGGCGCGTGCACTGGTGGCGGCGAACAGGGCAACCATCAATGGAAACAGCAGAGGTTTCATTGGTGCCCCCAAGTCAGCCCCAAATTGAAGGCGGTGTAGGGTTCATTGCTGCCGTCGTATGGCTGACTGTTCCAGGTAATTCCCCACAGGAATCCCAGGCTTTCGCCAAGTTTCCAATGTTGGGCGTAGCTTAGGGCAATGGCCCCGCCCGTGCCATGGTTCTGCTGCCAGTACGGCGCCGCGTATGCGCTGAACTCCTGGCGAAAGCTGCGATCATAGCGGCGCCAGGTCAGCCAATGAAACGTAGCGCGAGGGCCCAGCGAAAAATCATGCCTGGGATTAAAGTAGAGCCGGTTCTCATCCAAAGAATTGCTGGATGCCCACTCTTCGGGGCTGACATTGACCTGCAGGCGCGGTGAAGTCCATACCCGTTGATCCCAGGCTGCAGAGATAGCGGCGCGCTGGTTGCCGTCGCTGAAGAGCACTCGTTGCAGGCCGATGTTGGCTGCCCCCAATTCGCTGCCGCGCCAACCCAGGTTTAGATCAACGCTGCGGGCGTGAATTTTTGCCAGAACGGATATGAGTTGTACATCAGCGATGCTGTCGCTATCGCCTTCGGCGCGGAAGGTCCAGCGGTCGCCGAAGCTCAGCTTGGCGCCCAGGTTGCCGGCGGCATGGGTGCCATAGGTGCCTGTGTCGGCGGCAATTTCACCCCATACCAGCTGCCGGTCATAGTTGTAAGTCGCGCCTAAGCCGGCTCGTGTGCGGGCAGCATCCCCGGCGGTAAAAGACCCGGTGTCGCGCAACTCATGGGCAAAGACGCTCCAGCGATTGTCGATGAGAGGCGTATACAGATGCGCCTCGGTATGCTCGTCACTGGACCCGAGGTAGGTCCCACTCGACCACTCAAAAGTGCTCTCCAGGTCGAGCTGCCAGCCGCGCTCGATCGCTCGATCGCGCAGGAAATGATTCACCCCTGGGCTATTTCCTTCATGCAGGAGCAATCCAGGCAGCATGGCGTCCGCATCGTCACGGCGGCCTGCTGTTTCGTGAATCTCAACACTCTGCAGAGAAGGGGTTTCGTCGCGGTCGGCGTAGCTATCGGAGATGCGTGTTTCCTTGATCGCCAGCAAGGGCCAGCCCCGGGCGAGGTAGGTCATTGCCAGCTGACGCCGTAGCTCTACGTTGGCAGGCGCCAGTCTTATGAGGACGTTCACTCGTTCCTGCTCCTCCGCCAGCAGATCGACATACCCTCGTATCTCAGCCGTTTGCAATCCCAATTCGGTGTGAAGGAGGTTGTATTGAGGTACCTTCAGGCCGGAAGCCTGCAACCATGCGGGAGAATCCGCGTAGGCGTGATCGATGGACCAAAAAGCTTTTTTGACGTGCTCGCTTTCCAATTGCGCGTAGGCCAGACCGCTCCATGCGCTGCCATCGCCGGGCGAGTGTTCGATGATCTGGCGGTAGAGATCTTCCGCCTTTTCGGGCTGATGCAAGACCAGGTAGGCGTCGGCCACTCTTTGCCTGGCGTAGAACGGCACAGTGAACCTTTGCTGGCGCAACCGCTCGTAGGATTGGGTGGTATCGCGCATCCGGCGCAGGTCGAACAGGGCCATAAGCCGGTCATATTGTGCCTGTTGCCATATTGGGTCCGGCGGAGTGGAGGCGGCAATAACGCTGTCCAATCGCGCCAATGCCTGCTCACTCTCCGCTTGCTGCTGTCCGCGAGTGGGCGCGTATCCTTCACCCCAACGCACCTCTTCCGCTCCGGCTGCGGCGGTCAGAATGTGTTCTTCGGTTGCATCCGGGTGACTGCATAGCCGCAAGGCGTACGTCGCACCGCCCATCCTGGATAGTGTCTGCGCCAGATGACACCGGGTTTCAACATCATCGGGTGCCTGGTCCAGCCGGCGTTCATACATTGCGAGAGCGCAGGCAAAGTCGCCTTGGCGGCTGCACAGATAGGCTTGGCCGAGGACCACGTCTTTTTCATCGCTGTGATCGCGCAGCAACGGTTGCATCAGGGCTGAGGCTGGGTTGTAGTCGCCCTTGTCGGCCAGGACCATGGCCTCGCCCAAGCGAGATTGCCACCGCTCCGGGGCCAGAGCTTCGCTGTGGCGATAGAGTTGGATGGAAAAGTCATAGCGCCTCAGGTTGCGGGCCGCATGCGCAGCGGCCTCCGTCACCTCGGCATCGTCTTTCTGGGCACGAGCGTAGAGCTGCAATACGAGGGAGTCCTCTCCCGCCCAACTGGCGACGATTGTGGTGTCCGCGAGCACACGGGAATCATCGGGGTATCGCTGCAGTAACGATTGCAGAAGAGTCAGACCGCCCTTGGCATCGCCGGCGCGCGCCTGCGTGACCGCGGCTTCGCGTTCGGCAAGTGGCGCAACCGATGTACCAGCTCGAACGATACCCTCCGATAGCAGACCCAGCGCCACGAGAACGGCGCACCGCCAGGAAAATCGAAGGGTCGCGAAGTCATTTATCTCCGTGTGGAGAAGTGGAGAAAGACGAGCCATGTGATCAACATCTTTTCTGACCGATCCGACCCGCTTGAATGGCCCGCTGGGATGGTAGGCTCACTGCTCGTCGTCGTGG